>Ga0082212_10000630_pt1 | contig 51336 bp, 34 predicted proteins | sample TergutNt197P3_FD_71548 | JGI IMG/M metagenome (GOLD analysis project Ga0082212, IMG submission 71548) | Neocapritermes taracua P3 segment gut microbial communities from Petit-Saut dam, French Guiana - Nt197 P3 | ecosystem: Host-associated > Arthropoda: Insects > Digestive system > Gut ...
GGATGACTTTTAACCACGATGGACACAATGGTTTTCACAATAGGCACAACAATAGTGTCCATTGTGCATTCTATTGTGTCTATTGTGGTTAACGAAAACGGAGGTTTATTTTAGACAGGATTAACAGGATTACCTATCACCTATTACTTATCGCATATTACTTATTACCTATTACATTTCTTTGTGCCCTTCATACTTTTGCGTGAATGCCCCCTCATGGTTCTTGCCTTGTACTTACCTTCCTCGACGGGATACGGAAATAGGAGGCGCGTTTTTCTGTTGAGAGGGACATCCCTGCGGGATGCTGCTAAATATACAACCATGTTAATCAGATTTGCTATAACAGGCATTCCCAGCAGCGTCCCCCCTCGCGCCGCAGGGGCGGGGCGGATTGGCGGCAGAGGCCGCGCGCGTCCGGGCAGCGCGGGGCAAAGGCGCAGCCGTCCGGGAGATTGTCCGGCGACGGCACGGTCCCGGGGATGTCGCGCAGGACGGCCCCCTGCGGGGAGTCGAGCATCGGGACCGCCGCGAGCAGCCCGCGCGTATAGGGGTGGCGCGGGCGCGCCAGGACATCCTCCACGCTCCCGGACTCGATAACGCGCCCCGCGTACATCACGTTCATGCGGCTCATGCGCCCCGCGACAAGCCCCAGGTTGTGCGTGATGAGCAGCACCGCCATCTGGTACGCCGCCGCCAGCTCGTCGATGAGGTCCAGCACCTGCCGCTGCGTCGTCACGTCGAGCGCGGTCGTCGGCTCGTCCGCGACCAGCAGCTTGGGGTGCGACGCGAGTGCCATCGCCAGCATCACGCGCTGTTGCTGGCCGCCGCTCATCTCGCACGGGAAGGCGCGGACCGCGCGCGCGGGGTCCGGCAGGCCGACGCGGGCGAACAGCGTCTCCGCCCGTTCCGCGCGCGCGCGTCTCGGCAGGTGCCGCAGGCATTCGGCGATCTGGTCGCCGACGCGCATGACGGGGTTGAGGCTCGCGGTGGGGTCTTGGAACACATACGCCATGCCGCTCCCCCGGACGCGCCGTATCGCGCTCGCGGGGAGCGCCAGCAAGTCAGCGCCGTCGAACAGGACGCGCCCGGAGACGCGCGCGGAATCCGTCGGCGGCAGGCGCGCCAGCGAGAGCGCGGTCAGGCTCTTGCCGCACCCGCTCTCCCCCACCAGCGCGACGCGCTCGCCGGCGCGGATGTCGAACGACACCGAGCGGACAGGCACGGTCACGCGCCCGTCGCGCGTGAACGCGACCGAAAGGTTTTCGACCTGTAGCAACGGTGATGACATAAGCCCGAGAGTATAGCCTATAGCCCGTGCGGAAAGCGAGCGATTTTTTTTGGGCGGCTTCCCCTCAAAGCGAAAAAAAAGACCGCTGGACTTCCAGCGGCCTTTTTTTTTCGCTTAGGACCCCATCTCGCGCATGGCGCGTCGGGAGCGGCTGCGGATGCGGGCGCGTGCCGATTTGTGGCGGGCCTTCTCGCACGGCTTCTCGTAATAACGGTTATTACGCAGCTGCTTCAGCAGGCCTTCCTTGTCCATCACTTTCTTCAAGCGCTTGAGCGCCCGCTCGACGGACTCGCCTTTCTTCAATCGCATTTGGATCACGCTAATTCACCCCCTCTCGTCCGATTCCTCTCTTGCGGGGAAAATGGTGGTAGGGCTTGGATTCGAACCAAGGAAGGCAGTTGCCAGCAGATTTACAGTCTGCCCCGGTTGGCCACTTCGGTACCCTACCATCCGCAAAAAAGAGATAGAAATATATCAAACCCGCCGAAGAAGGTCAAGCCCGAGATTTTATTTTTTTGCAATCGTCATCCTGCCCCCGAGTGTGCTATACTGAAAACGTTTTTTAACGGGAGTGGGTGCCGCCGCGCGTGTGGGCAGGGCGGCGCGGGGTTTGTGTGTTATGCGTGTTGTGTTCATGGGTTCATCAGAGGCGTCAGCGGTCACGCTGAAAGCGCTGCGTAAATTACCGATGCTGAATATCGTCGGCGTGGTGACGCAGCCGGACCGTCCCTGCGGCCGCAAACAGCACTTCACGCCGTGCCCGTGCAAGGTGTACGCGGTGGAGAACAAGATCGGCCCCATCATCTCGCCGGAGAGCGTCAACGCGCCCGAGACCCTCGCGCAGCTGGCGGCGTGGAAGCCGGACGTGATCGTCGTGGTCGCGTTCGGGCAGTTCCTGGGCAGGAAGGTGCTGTCGCTCCCGCCGCACGGGTGCGTCAACGGGCATTTCTCGCTGCTGCCCAAGCACCGCGGCGCGTCGCCCATCCAGCACGCCATCGCGGAGGGCGACGAACTCTCCGGCGTCACCATCATCCAGATGGACGAGGGCATGGACAACGGCGACATGCTCCTGACCGCGCAAGAGCCCATCTGCTCCGACGACACCGCCGTCACCCTCATGGAGCGCCTCGCCATCCTCGGCGCGGTCACCATGGCCAAGGCCCTGCGCCTCATGATCGCGGGCGAGCTCAAGCGCGCGCCGCAGGATCACGAGAACGCCTCCTACGCGAAGAAGATGCAGAAGAACGACGGGCGCATCGGCTGGGCGAAGCCCGCCTGGCTCATCGAGCGCTGCGTCCGCGCCTTCGACCCGTGGCCCGGGGCCTTCGCGTTCCTGCCCGGCTGCACCGCGAAGCCGAGCGCGGCCGAGCGCATCAAGGTTATCGAGGCGAAGGTGATGCCCGCGCCCGAGGACATCGAGACCGTCCCCGGGATGATCTGCGCGCTCTCGCCCCTCGGGCCGCTGGTGGCCACGGGCGAGAACGCCCTCTGCCTCACGGTCGTGCAGCCCGAAGGCCGCCGCCGCATGGACGGCAAGTCCTTCATCAACGGCCGCTCCCTCCGCGTCGGAGACAGGTTCGCCTAGCGTTCTGTAAAATGAACCCCTCTCGGAAGGGCGTGGCTTGAATGGCGGCCAGACCTGACGGCCGGACAACGGGACGACGGCAGACGGGGTGGTTAATTTATTGCGCGTTCCCTTTCGGTCGCTCGCGCACTTCCTTGACGGCGGTGGTGCCGTCCCGCATATCGATTTTTCTTTCCGACTTCATTACCACTTTTGAACAAGAGATTGTTTCCCTTCCCGTATTTTCGTTGCAAGGGGAAAAATGCGACCGTGCTTTATTTTGCCGCTCTGCGCTTGACAACGCGCGGCGGATGCCTTATTGTACGGTTGATAAAAAAGGGAGGATTGACCTATGACGGGTATGTTTGATTTGAGCGGGAAGAAGGCGCTAGTCACAGGCGCGGCGGTCGGGATCGGGCGCGGTTATGCCGTGGCGCTCGCGAAGGCGGGGGCGGACGTCGCCGTCGTTGACCTTGATGACAAGACGGGGCCGAAGACTGCGGAGGAGATCAAGTCGTTCGGGCGGGACGCGCTGTTTGTCCGTTGCGACGTGACGGACAAGCAGGAGGTCGAGGGCATGGTGGATGCCGTCGTGCGGCATTTCGGTCGCCTCGACATCGGCGTGAACAATGCCGGGATCGGCATCCTGGGCGGCGACGTTGACTATTCGCTCGACGCGTGGAACAAGGTGATCGCGGTCAACCTGACAGGGATGTACCTGTGCGCGCAAGCCGAGGCGCGGCAGTTTTTGAAGCAGTCGCCGGTGCAGGGGAAAATCATCAACACGGCCTCCATGTCGGCGCGGATCTGCAACTGCAACGCCTCGTACAACGCATCCAAGGGGGGCGTCGTCGAGATGACGCGGATGCTGGCTGCCGAGTGGGGGGGCTACAACATCAACGTGAACTGCATCAGCCCGAGTTATATCCTCTCGCCGATGCACGCCTCGACGCCGCTGGAGGTCCGCGCGCGGATCCGCGAACTCACGCCGCTCGGGTACGTCCAGCGGCCCGAGGACCTGCACGGGCCGGTCGTGTTCCTTGCGTCGGACGCGTCGAACTACGTCACGGGGCTTGACCTGCTCGTGGACGGCGGCCACACCTTGAATGCCTGGCTCACGCCGCTGGGGCGCGCCGTGCCGCCGCGCGTCTCCCCTGCCGAGGAAACCGTGCAACTCAAGCACGACCTCGCCGCGATGGGGCTCCCGTTCGACGCGGACGGCATCAATGAATCGCTGCACCCGGAAATCGCGGATGCGTTCAAGGCGGCGTTTGGAATCGTGAAATGACCTCGCAGCAACTGGCTTCGATGATCGACGTGAGCGCGGTGCGGGCGGACTCCGCCGAGCGCGATGTCCGCGCCGCCGCAGAGTGCGCGATGGCGCATTCGTGCGCCGCCGCCTTCGCGCTTCCCGCATTCACGCCGGAACTGATTGAGATGCTGCGCGGCACGTCGGTTGTCGCCGGCGGTGTCGTCGGGTTCCCGGGCGGCGGGGAGACGACCGCGATGAAAGTCGCGCAAGCGAAGGAACTGGCCGCGCTCGGCTGCGGCGAGATCGACATGGTGCAGAACATCGGCAAACTGCTTTCCGCTCGTTTCGGGGAGGTCGAGGCGGACATCGCCGCCGTCAAGCAGGCCATCGGGGACGTGCCGCTCAAAGTGATTCTTGAATGCGCGTACCTCTCGCCGGGCCTCATCGCGGCGGCATCCGGAATCGCCGTCCGCGCGGGCGCGTCTTGGGTGAAGACCGGCACAGGCTGGGCTTCGCCCGGGACGACGGCGGAGCAGATCCGGCTCATCAAGCAAACCGTCGGGGACACCGCGAAAATCAAAGCGGCGGGCGGCGTCCGCGACTTGGACACGCTGCTCGAGATGCACCGCCTCGGCGCGGAGCGTTTCGGGATCGGCTACAAAACGGCAACGGAAATTTTTACCGCGCTCCAACAGCGGTTATGATGCAGGACACAATTAGCAGAGGATTTTGTTTAGACAGGATTTACGCGAGGATTTTCAACCACAATGGTTTTCTCGATAGACATAATAGCAATGGCACACCGATTGGAAATAGTGGCCATCATGAATCCGATCGTGTTTCGGGTTTTGAGCCATCTCCCTGCCTTTCTTTTTTTTATGCTTAGGTTTGTGGGCGCTATTTTATTGCCCATTCAGTGCCTCCTGATGCTGATACGCAACCGGCGAGAAAAATCGCAGTCGAAAAAACAGATTCGCGAGGCCATCGAGACGATGGAAGGGAAAGGACTCGTAACCCGAAAGACAGAGAAAACATCCCGCAATCAAGGGAAATACCGCCCGAAGAATTGGGCCTCAAAATGGATAGCCTATTCCAGAAGCCTCCCCATATCCAGTCAGCGCTACCAAATGAGCGGGCGAGAGCTCCCGCCCCTCCCGAAACAAGACGACTGAGGTGGAACCCCATACGGCTCGCGGGGACGCTCGCCCTCCATGTGTCTGACGGCTCGCGGGGACGCTCGCCCTCCATCGTGGAATCTGTATTTTACAGGACACGAGGTCTCCTACGTCCCCTTTTTGTCCCCTGAGCACCCCCGCAGGCCGTGGCATCAGAAAAACGGCATCAGCACATTCCGCGCCGTCCTGAGCGCCCACTCGCGGCCCTCAAGCGTCTTGCCGAAGGTGTCGTCCTCGACCTCGATGCAGACGGGGCCGCGGTAGGACGTGTCCATCAGCGCGGCCATGAATTTCGACCAGTCCAGATCGCCGTACCCGGGGATGCGCGGCTGGTGCCACTCCAGCGGGTTCGCGAAGATGCCGACTTGGTTCAGGCGGTCGCGGCGGATCCTCACGTCCTTCGCGTGGATGTGGAACAGCTTGCCCTCGAACTCCCTGAGCGGCAGCAGCGGGTCCATCTGCTGGAGGATGAAATGCGAGGGGTCATAGTTCAGGCCGAAGCTGTCGGACGCGATGTCGCTGAACGCGCGCCGCCAGATCGTCGGCGACGTGAAGAGGTTCTTGCCGCCCGGCCACTCGTCCTTGGTGAAGAACATGGGGCAGTTCTCGATGCCGACGCGCACGCCGTTGTCCTCCGCGAGCGCGATGAGCGGCCGCCATGTCTTGAGGAAGCGCGGCCAGTTGTCGTCAACGCTCTTGGTCCAGTCACGGCCGACGAACGTGTTGACCTGCCTGACCCCGAGCAGGGGCGCGGCCTTGATGACCCTTTTGATGTGCGCGACGGCGGCCTGCGCCACCTCCGGGTTCGGGTCGAGCGGGTTAGGGTAATAGCCCAGGCCGGAAATCTCGATGCCGTAGCGGTCGCACAGACCGCGCACCTCATCCGCCTGCGCACGGGTAAAGCGCGTCACGTCCACGTGCGTCACACCCGCGAATTTCCGCTCGGCCTTGCCCACGGGCCAGCACATCAGCTCCACGCAGTCAAACCCCTCCGTCGCGGCAAACGCCAGCACGTCGTCGAGACTCCGCTCCGCCAATATCGCGCTCACAAAACCTAACGTCATCATGCCTGTTCCTCCTTTTTGACAAAAGCTCCAAACCGTTTATGGATGTCACTATACCATTTCCGGGCGAGGAGAGGCAACGGTTTTTTTGAATATCTCGCGCAAAGGCGCGGAGACACAGAGAGGATTTTGGATTTTGGATTTTAAATTTTAGATTTTAGATTTTAGATTTCAGGTTTCAGGTTTCAGGCTGAAAAACCAATCCTGTAAAACCCTGTTAACCTTGGTGACATTTTTTTCATCACAGGGTTTGACATCTGACCTGCGTTTCGGTATATTGTCTCTTTCACTTTATCCGGAAGGAAGGCCACAGTGAGTGTCGTGAAAACATTATTGGATTTACAAGAGATTGATGGACGCATTCGGACGTTGCTGCAGGAGGTCAAAGACATCCCACAACGCAAGGAGCTGGAAGCCGCCCGTCTGAATGACGCCCACGCCGCACTGGAGCAGGCAAAGCATGAGATGAAGGTCGCCCAAGCACGGATTGTGGAGGCCGAGCTGGAGGTCAAGGCCCGGCAGAACAAGATCACCACCCTCAAGCAGAGCCAGTCCCAGCTCAAGACCAACAAGGAGTTTCAGGCCTACAACACCGAGATCGCTAAAATCGAGGCGGACATCGACAACTACGAGGCCCGCCTCATCGTTGCGATGGACGACCTCATCCCGCGCAAACAGGCCGTTGCCGACCGGGAGTCCAAGCTCATGGAGGAACAAGCCGTCGTGGATGCTTACTCCGCCGAACTGGACGCGCGGCTCGCGGAGGTTACGGCGGAACTGGAAACGGTGGAGGCGGCTCGCGGAGATGCAGCGAAACAGGTGCAACCGCGAGCCTTACTGTATTACGACGGCTTGCGCGTGCGCGGCAGGAAATGGCCTGTCGTCGTGCAGCTCCAAGAGGACGGTGTCTGCAAAGGCTGCAACCTGCGCCAGCCGCCTTCCGTCGTGCAGCAGGCGCGCAGGGGCCAGGATTTGACGACGTGCCAGATGTGCGGGCGTATCCTGTACATGGGCTGAACAATTTACGGCAGGGGATTGCGTGACCGGTCGCTCCGGCTTCGGCCGGGGAGGAAAGTCCGGACTCCATAGGGCAAGAGGTCCGGTCGTTAAGGCCGGAGGGGCGTCGCGACAACGATGTCAACGGAAAGTGCCACAGAAAACAAACCGCCCCAATCGAGCGAGCGGGGTAAGGGTGCAAAGGCGGTGTAAGAGACCACCGGGTCGTCGCGAAAGCGCGGCCGCATGGCAAACCCACTCTGGAGCAAGACCAAATAGGAGGTTCGATGACGCTGCCCGCGTCACTCTGGCATTCGTGCCGGATAGGGCCACGGGTAGGCCGCTTAGATGAATGATCGGAGCCGCGCTAGCGGTGAACAGAATCCGGCTTATTCGCGCTTTCCCCCTGCTTCTTTTTTAAGGTGGCACGGGCATTCTTGCTCGTGTCTTTCTGCGATGCGGGCAGCGATGCCCGCATCATCTTTCATCTCTTTTCCGCCGAAGCCGCGCAGGAGGTTGGCGGTGTGGGAGGACGGGAGAGGGGTGTCGGCGCGGAGGGCGCGAAGCGTCGCGGGGAGGGCGCGGTGCGCGGGGTCAGGGGACCATGAGAGGTCGATGCGCAGGCGCGTGCAGAGGGTCTGCGCAAGGTATCCGGCGAGGCACAGAGGGGATGCGCTGACGGTTACCCAGCGACCGTCGAGATGGTGCGTGATGAAGGCGCGGTTGCGGCGGTCGGCGAGGGCGAGGGGGCTTGCGGCCGCGGTCTCGGGGATACACGGCGCGGTCTCAGAGATGAAGAGCGGCGTGTGCTGGTAGGCAATCAGTTCTGGCACGGGGTTAGCATGGCTGGCGAGCGTGCGGATGGTCGCGAGGTCGAGCTCGGGGGAGAGCACGAATGAGCGTATCCCGAAGTGCGCGAGCTCTGTGGCCGCGACGCGGTTGAGCGCGTAGAGGCTCCAGTCGGATGACGCGGGCGTGATGCCGAGCTCGCGGAGCAGGTGGTGGCCGGCGAGGTCGGCGCATTCCCATGCGGCCCAGCCGTCGGCGCGGAGGCGCGTGACGGTCTGGCGGAGCTCGGCGCGTTCGGCGTCGTGCGAGATGAGGGGGAGGGCGAGTATGAGTGCCGAGTTGGATGCTCGGAGTTCGGAGTTGGAAGTTCGGGCTTGGGCCCATTGCGCGAGGCGGGGGGCGAGCGCGGGGTAAGGCGTGTGGCCGATCGCGAGGACGACAGTGTCGAATGCGCGGAGGGTGTCGGTGTCGGGGGGAGGGGTGTCGGGGCGGGTTTTCAATACCAGCGGCGTGAACGCCGCTGCTGCTACTGTATCTGGCGGCGTGAATGCGGCTGCTGCTACTGCATCTGGTGGTGTGAATGCGGCGCGGATGCGGAGGAGGTGCTGGGCGCGGTGGTGCTGGTGTGCGCGGGTGAGGGCGGCGAGGGCGGCGCGGCGGGCCTCGTTCAGCTTGGAGGGGGGCGCGTAGCAGTGGTCGGGGTCGCGGACGGCCAGCGTGTTCAGGGTCCAGCCGGATTCGCCGAGGCGCCCGAAGGCTTTGCGCACGGCGGCTTCGGTCTGACCGGGCTGGCGCGAGGGGGTGAGGGCGTAGGGGAGGGAAGCGGTCACGGTGATGGCGGGGGAGGCGGCGACAGTGACGGCGATCGCCCGTCCCGCTCGAACACCGCCTCCCGCGGTGATGGCGGGGGAGGAGGCGGCGGTCACGGCGATGCCGTCGGGTGAGAGCGTGACGGTGAAGTCTGCGGGACGCCCAGCGGAGAGCTCGGCCTCGCGCAGGGAGCGTATGGGGTAGGCGCGGCGGACGGCCTGGGAGGCGGAGCAGAAGACGGGTGCGCCGCGCGGGATGGGCGCCGGGGCGTCCAAGGGGAGCGCGACTTCGGCCGTGGCGTCCGCAGGGAGCGCGATGACGGTGTGCGCACTGCCCGCGGCCCGCAGGAGGTTGACTGCGCAGCCGAAGGGCTTGCCGCCGTCGGGCAGCTCGATTTGCAGGCCGTCGTGTTTCTCCAGTGCGCGGCGGGTGGTGAAGCGCAGCCAGCGCGTGCCGTCGCGGTCGCGCAGCACAGCTTCCACGCGCCCGATGTACGCGCCGCGATGGCCGATCGACAGTGGGTCGATGGGGGTGCTGGCGCCATCCGCGTAGAGGGTGGTCCAGGGGCGGCTGAAGATGGTCTGGAGGTCTTGGATGAGGCGGGCCTCGTCACCGGGGGTGAGGCTGCGGTCGAGCTTGCGGCGGTAGTAGTCGGTCACGCAGGCGACGTAGAGGGGGTTTTTCATGCGGCCCTCGATTTTCAGGGCGTGGGCGCCTGTGGCGGTGAGGGTGTCGAGGATGGGCGCGAGCGCGAGGTCCTTCATGGAGAACGGGTAGCGCGACGTGGCGCCGGGCGCGGCGAAGGCTTCGCGGCAGCAGTAGGCGCACCGGCCGCGGTTGCCGCTGCGCCCGGTGGCGTGCGAGGAGAAGAGGCACAGGCCGCTGTAGCTGTAGCAGAGTGCGCCGTGGATGAAGACTTCAATCTCGACGCCGCACTGGCGGACGATGCGGCGGATCTCGTCGCAGGTCAGCTCGCGGGCCAGCACGACGCGCGTGAAGCCGAGGCTTTTCAGCGCCAGCACGCCGTCGAGGCTGTGCGCGGCAAGCTGGGTGCTGGCATGGAGGGGGAGCGACGGGAAATGCTCGCGGATGAGGCGTGCGATGCCAAGGTCTTGGACAATCACACCGTCCGGCGCGAGGTCGGCGAGGAGATCGAGCGTAGCCAAGGCGTCATCGATTTCAGCATCGCAGACGAGCGTGTTGAAGGTGACGTAGATTTTCTTGGCCGGCGAGAACGTCCGCGCATACGCCAGCAGCACGCGCAAGCGGTCCGGCGTGAGGTTGTCCGCGTCGGCGCGGGCGGAGAAGCGCGGCAGGCCGAGGTACACGGCATCCGCGCCGTACTGGAACGCGGCCAGCGCGGCATCAAACCCGCCAGCAGGGGAAAGCAGTTCAGGGGGCGTACTCATCAAAACGCATCTCGTCGGGGAGGGCGGCATGGAAGGCGGCGGCGAGGGATTGGGCGTAGTCGCCAGTGTAGTCGCCGCACAGGAAGCGGGGGTAGGCCTCATCGCAGAAGCGTTCCCAGGAGGTCTCTTCGGCACCGGGCATGATGGGGTAGAAACATGCGCCGTTCGCGTCGGCGGCCTGCTGGTCGCCGACGGCATCGCCGATCATGAGGATGCGTTCGGGGGGGTAGCGCCCGGCAGCGGCGGCACATATCTGCTGGGCCTTTGTGCCGAACTCCAACCCCGCGATCGCGCCGACGAATGACCGTATGCCGTGGGTGTCCCATTCGTGGGTGAGCGCGGCCTCGGGGGTTTGCGAGATCACGACCGCGTCGCTGTCCGCCTGAATCTGCGCGAGCGCCTTGAGGGCGGCGGCGAAGGGCGGCACGGGCTTCATGTTGGCGGCGATCTCGTTGTCCACCGCGAGGCTCCAGTCGTACACGCGCTGGAGCTCGGCGTCGGGCGTTTGCGCGAGGGCCTGCCTGAGGGTGGGGTTGCCGAGCGGCACGCCGGAGGCGAGGTAGGCTTTGAGCGCGCTAAGGTCGGGGTACGTGAGGTTCGCGCCTTGCGCACCGGGATGCGCGCGCAGGAGGCCGAAGGTGCGGATGAGCGCGGCGAAGCGGTTGCTGCCGCGGGTCTTGGAGGTGAGGTTCACGAACTCGGCGCAAGCGCGAAGCTGCGGCTCGACGCGCTCCAGCCCCCAGAAGCGGATGATGAGCGGGTGGAAATGGAGGCATTGCTTGACGCGCATGGAGTCGAAGACGCAGCCGTCGGAGTCGATGCCCACGAGCGTGTCGTGGCGGCGGGGTATGTGGAGGGAGGGCATGGGGGAAGGTTGAGTTTTTAGTTTCTAGTTTCTAGTTCCTAGTTTCTAGTTTTTAGTTTCGACTGAAATCGATTGATGGCGACTGAAGCCGACTGAAATCGATTGGTGCCGGATTAAGGAGGCGAAAGCCGGGGGCTATTCATCCGTCAGGCGGAAGGGTTCTGTGGCATCGCCGGTTTTGCTGTTGACGATGGCCTCGATTTTTTTCTCGACCTCGTTGAGCTTGACGGTGCAGAACTGGAGGTGCTGCTGACCTTCCTCGAAGGATGCGATCATCTTGTCGAGGTCCATCTCGCCGGACTCCATCGCGGATACGATTTGCTCCAGACGTTTGAGCGCGGTCTCGAAGCCTTGCGGCGTGTCTTCTGTCGTGGCCATGGCGTTTACCTGTTGAGGGTTTGGAAAAGGGTTTCGCTGATGACTTGGTTGATGCGCACGTCGCCGAGGGCGGCGGGGAGCGCGAAGCGGATTTCGCCGTCTGCGTTTTTCTTGTCGATCCGCATGGCATCCCAGAGCTGCGCCAAGGAGGTTCCGGGGGGGAGCGCGGTGGGCAGGCCGACGCTTGCGAAGGGCGCCGCGATGGCATCCGCGAAACCGCGTGCCGCCAACCCTGCGGCCTCGGCGAGCCGCGCCTCCGCGACGGTGCCGATGGCGACGGCGTTACCGTGCGGCATGGCGAATCCCGCCAGCTTCTCCAGCGCGTGGCCGATGGTGTGGCCGAGGTTGAGCTTGGCGCGGTCGCCCTGTTCGTAGGGGTCGGCGGTGATGATGTTGATTTTGACGCGCATGGCGCGTGCGACGAACGCGGCGAGCTGGCGCGGGTCTTGCGCGGCGGGGCAAGGGCGCTGGCCGGGGTTTGCCGCGCAACAGGCGAAGCGCGGCAGGAAGTCGAGCAGCGCAGGGTCTGCGATGATGGCGTGCTTGATGACCTCGGCGAGCCCGCAACGCATTTCGGCGGTCGGCAGCGTCTCGAGGGTGGACGTGTCGGCGAGGACGAGCGAAGGCGCGTGGAACGCGCCGATGAGGTTTTTCCCGGCCGGGAGGTCCGCGCCGGTCTTGCCGCCGATGCTGGAATCCGCCATGGCCAGGAGGGTGGTTGGGACGTTGACCCAGCGGATGCCGCGCATCCACGTCGCGGCCGCAAAACCCGTGAGGTCGCCGACCACGCCGCCGCCGAGCGCGATGAGCGCGTCTTTACGGTCGAGGCGGGCCTTTGCGGCGGCATCCCAGATGGCGCTGACGGTGGCGATGGTCTTGGTCGCTTCGCCAGCGGGGATGGCGAGGCAGTCGGCGGGGATGCCATGCTGGCGGAGGGATTCGACCAGGGGGGGGGCGTGGAGGGGGACGGTGTTGGCGTCGCCGACGATGAGCGTTTTTGCGCCGAGCCCGAGGTCTGCGAAGAATGCGCCGAATTGCGGCAGGAGGCCGTGGCCGATGCGCACGTCGTAGCGCGGGCCCATGCCCGTGACGGCGTAGAGGCCGAGGACCGCCTGCACGTTGTCGGCGGTGATCTCTGGGGGGGCGTCGGTCACGATGGCGCGTGTGGGGAAGGATGCGTAGTGGGCGGCGCGTTCGGCGAGCAGTTGCGTACAGCCGCCACCGTTCAGCAGAGGGCGAGCGTTCGGGCGGCGAGCGCAACGCCCTTCGAGCAGTTGCGCGGATGCGTCGAGGAAGACAATCTGTCCGGCGCGTTCGGCGCGGGCGCGGCTGTCGGTGTCAAGGAGCGCACCGCCGCCGAGGCTGATGACGCACGGCGCGGGCGCGGCGGCGGCAGCGCTCAGAGCAGCGGCCTCGCGAGCGCGGAAGCCAGCCTCGCCTTCGGCGGCGAAGATGGCGGGGATGGGCTGGCCGGCGGCGGCGGCGATTTGTTTGTCGAGGTCAACGAAGGCGCGCCCGAGGCGGTCTGCGAGGATGCGCCCGAGCGTTGACTTCCCGCTGCCGGGAGGACCGTATAGAAAAATGTGCATAACCGAAAAACCTAGTGTGTGCCTCTTGAAACAGGGATAGCATAGCAAAACACGGCGGCAGATGAAAGGAGGAAGATTGGGATGTTTTTGTGTGGTGTTTCCCGTCGGTTGAAATCGACGGAACGGCGGAAGCGGAACGCCTGTAGCACGGTCATGCCAGCTGCTTACTCTTTTAGCAGTGGCCTGTGCAAGACCGCCACCGTTTCAGGCTGGAGGACGAAGACGATGTCTTGGCCGCGGATCGTGGCGTGGCGGCCGCCGTCGTGGGCTTCGGCGCCGATGATGAGGGTCTTGCGGATCGCGTCGGCGGCGTCCACGCCGAGCGTGATCTCGAGCCACGGCGACTTGAGCCCGTAGTCAGGGAGCGGCACGGTGACGATGCTGTAACGCGACGGGACAAGCGCGGCCTGCACCGCAAGCGGCAGTTCGAAGCGTTCGACGGCCAGCGCGCTCATCGTCTTGATGAACGCCCCCAGCGCGTCCGCGTCAACCTCCCGCGCCTCACCCACGGCACGCCAGTCCGGCGCCGCGCCGCCTTCGCGCTGAACGGACTCGGCCGTGCCGTCCGGGCGCTTCACGGTCACGCGCCGTATCGCGTCGTTGGTCAGCGAGAGCACGGTCTTGTCGCACAGGTCGAGCATGGCGGCCCCGTCCAGAAACGCCGGCGGCACGTTGCTGGCCGCGACGTGATAGGCCACGGGGGTGTCCGCCATCTCCACGCGGTAGGACTGCCGCGCGGCATCCTCGGCGATGAACGCCATCGCACGTGCGTTGGCATCCGTCTGCAACTCCACCTGAGTCTCGAACGGAAGCAGGGCGAAGCCCTCCGGCAGCATCCTGTCATCGGTCTGCTCGGAGAGGGTCTCTGCCGTAAGGCTCAGGAACTGTTTCAGCGCGGCCGTGAAGCGCCCGGTGTCCATCCGCATCGCGACGGGGGACTCCATCTGCCACAGCGCGTCGTTCTGCGAGAGCACGAACAGCGCGGCCCCCTGCCCGACCTTCAGCCGCTTCACGCGCTCGGGCGACTCCGAGAAGAGGCGCGTATCGCGCAGGTCGGAAGGGGTGCACTGGAACGCCTCGAACACGGCGTTGGACACGGCCGCGACGGTATTGCCGCCCGGCATCAGCACATAGCGCAGGGCATCCTCGCCGTCGGAGCGGTTGCCGAAAACGATCCTGCTCGGCTCCGCGCCCGCCGCCTCCTGGACGGTCACCTGCAACGCCACGTCCGCGCCGAGGCCATAGACCTCCATGCGCGATTTCAGCGCGGACTCGGTGGCGAGCAGGTCGGTCAGGTTGCGCACCGAGGGCCAGGCGAAGCGCACCGCCTTCGCGGCATAGAGCGCGTCGAGCAGCGCATCGACCTTGCGGTCGTCCGCAGGGCCGTCCACGGGCTGGAGCAGCCGCCACGTCCCCGTCTCTTTCGAGAGGCGGATGAACGGCCGCCCCGGTGCCTTGATCTCCATCACGCGCAGACGCGCCCTATCGCTCGTGGCGATATCCCGCAGCCGCCACTCATCGACCGCCGCGGGCAACAGGGACGCGACCTCCGCAGGGACGCTCCAAATCGCCTCCGAGTTGACATCGCGCACGAACACCTCGCGCCCCGTCGGCGTCGGTGCGCCGATCAGCAGCGTCGTCGCCCATCCCCCGCCTTGGAGCGTCAGCCGCGCGGCGGGCGGCGCGAACCCGAAATCCTTGAGCGCGAGGTCGCGGTGCTTCATCTCCGAAAAGCGTATGGTGTCCGAGACGCGCGCGCCCTCGATGGCGTCCAGCAGCCGCGCCACCGCCCCCTGGTCCACCTGCGCGGCGAACGGCGCGTGCATCTCCCAGCCGTGGCGCTGGCGGCGCACCTCCACATACAGGTCGCCGCGCTCGACGACGAGGCGGTCCAGCGCGGCCAGCGGATGACCGACGAGCACCGAGGCGTTCCGCGCCCGCTCCGCAAACTGCACGTCGCGCAAGTCGGCACACCACAGCAGCGCCAGACACGCCGCAATCCCGCCCAGCAAGATGAATATGACCCGCCGATTACCCATACCGTCACCACCTGAAAATCCGCGCCGCCCCCGCCATCAGCACCAGCAGCAGCAGCGGCACCCCCCCGGCAGACCATGCCAGAAGGGCCGTCCACTCGTCCCGCGTGAACCCCGTCACCAGCACCGCGTCGCCACCCAGCGAGGATGCCGTGCCCACGTCAATCCCGGCCAGCCACGCCAGCACGTTCATGAAGAAATCCCTGTTCGCGTTCGCGCGCACGGTCAACGCGCCGTTCGCCACGAAGCCCGCCTCGCCGATCACGCCGATGCGCGTGGGGTTATACGCCACGTCCGGCGCGACGCCCCCGCCGCGCTCCGCCGCGGCCGCCAGCGCCACGGGACCGGTCAGTTCCCCCTTCTGCGCGTCGGGGCCGCGCTCGCCCCAGCCGTCCTCATCGGTCATCGCAAGGAGCGTCACCTGCGGGCGGTCCACACCGCCCTCGCCCTCCGCCGCCGCCACCGCCTCCAGGCACGCCGCGTTGCCGAATACCACGGAGGCGTTGCGCAGGTTGTGCATGCTCGCATGGTCCGCGAACGCGCTCACCACGACATCCTGCCCCGACAGCGTCTTGCGGCTCGCCGCCACGAACGGCGTCACCCGCACCCCCCACTGCTCCAGCAGCGGCTCCAGACCGCTCGGGTGGCGCGGCACCGCCATATACAGCATCCGCCCGCCGCGCTGCAGGAACGCGCGGATCAGGTCGCACTCCTCCGCCGCCAACACCCGCACCGCCCCCGCCACCATCAGCACGCGGCAATCCTCCGGCATCTGCCGCTGCCCCGCCAGCGCCAGCGGGCGGATGTCGTAACCGTCGCGCGTCATCTCCCGCGCAATGTCCGAGAACCCGCGCAACGCATCGTAATCGTCATGGCGCGCCTCCCCGTGGCCTTGCAGCCAATAGACGACAGGGCGGTCCGTCGGCAACGCCAGCCGCGCGATGGCCGACGCGCACACCATCTCCCCCCGGAACACGCCGACGCCGCGCCCGCGGTCATCGCCCTCGTCGCCGCCGGGCGTCACCGTCATCATCTCATCCACCGTCACGGCGATCCGCCTGTGCTGGCGCTCGAACAGCAGCGCGGGCGGCGCCACGCCATACGCCGCCAACTGCCCCGCGCGCATCAAATCCCAGCGCGGGTCCACGAACTCCAGTTTAATCTCCGCGCCCGCCACGCCGCGCGCCGCCGTGCGGATACCCTTCATCAGCCGCACCACCGGGCGGTACATCGGGTCGCGCCGATCCATCAGGCAGGAGATTTTGATGGCGCCCTGCGTGTTCGCCAGCACATCGCGCGTCCGCTCCGAAACCCCCTGCATCCCCCCCACGGGGATTTCCCACGACAACCCGAAACGGTACGCCAGCATCACCACCAGCCCCGCCAGCGCAACCCCCAGCGCGACCGCCAACGCCGACGTGAACCGCAACGCCCGCCGGTTCGCCCTCGGCAACTTCACCACGCTATCTGCTTTCTCTTTCATCGCTCAACCGCTCAAGCGCCCCGCCTCTCCTCCCGCCCTTCCGGGGTGAGGTACCAAACCAAGACGCTCTCAACTATAAAGCCAGAAAACACAACGTGAATTTCATAAACAACAAGGTCTGGCATGGAAGAGGAATAGGGGATGTCATCATAAAAGGAATACTCGAAGTCTCTTTTAAATACGCGGTCGGAAGTCCCCAGAAGCGCCTCGACCTCTTCACGGCTCATTCCTGCGCGGATTTTTCCCCACTTCCCCGGCAGCGGGTCGGGCATGAATTTTTCAGGCAGACATCCCCAACGCACATCATCCAGGCGTTTGTCCTTTGCCGTGTATCTGACGGTGATATCACGGATTCCTTTATCTGCTGAAGTGGAAATATAGTAGTCATCTATTACAAGGCATGTGGAAACAGGAGAATAGGGAATGTCATTCTGCGGAGAATAAGTGAATCTATGCTCAGACCCGCCTCTCTCCGAGAAGTCGGGTAACCCCAAAAGCGTTAGAACCTCCATTGGCGGCATACTAGCGCGAAACTGCCCGCGATTCGCGGCGCACCCCTGCAGCATGACCGCCGCAAGCGCAACCGCCGACGCGAACCGCAACGCCCGCCGGTTCGCCCGCGGCAAATTTTTCTTCTCGTCCATCCTCATAGCCTCAGCCCCGCAAGCACCTTCGAGCACACAAACAAAAACAGCACGGTCAGCGTCACATACAGCAGCACCACGGACGTCGAGACCAGCCCCGTCGAAAAATCGTACACGTGCACCAGCAGCGGCAGCCACGCCATCGTCGCGCGCACCGAGGGCACCCACGCCAGCACCGCCGCATAGACCGCCACGGGTATCCCGCCGCACAACACCAGCGTCCCCACCGCCGCCAGCGTCTGGTTGCGGAAGCACACCGACACCATCAGCCCCGCCGCGCACCACACCGCCGCTTGCAGCGTCAGCACCAGCCACGTCATCGCGAACGCCGCCGCGTGAACCGTCTCCGCCATCATCGCCGAGAGCACCGGCAGCACCACCACCGGCACGAGCATCGCCGCCGACACCGCGAACGTCACCACCGTCAGCGCCGCCAGAAACTTCCCGATGACGAACTCGCGCTCGCGCACCGGCGCGGACAGCAGCAACTCCACCATCCCCGACGCACGCTCCTCCGCGAGCAGCCGCATCGTGAGCATCGCGCACAGCACCGGCAGCCACGGCGCGACCGACAGCCCCCAGATGCTCTGCACCTGAAGCACCGTCCCCTCGTAACGCCCCAGCAGGAACACGAACGTCCAGCCGCACACACCCAGAAACGCCGTGACGGGCAGGTAGCACGCGAACGAGCCGCCATACGCCCGCACCTCGCGCCGCCATGTCACCCACATCGCGGTCATGCCTCGCCCTCCTTCCCTTCGCCGCCCGTAATCTCTTGCTCGATCCGCGCCAGCAACGCGCCGCGCTCATGGCTGCCCACGCGATGCATCCCCGCCACGCGCCCCTTGCGCAGCACCAGCACGCGCGTACACCACCCCAGCATCTGCGCCACCTCATGCCCCGCCAGCACCACCGCCGTCCGCGCCGACACCGAGGTCAGCACCTCCGCCACCTGCTTGCGCTGGGGCAGGTCCAGCCCCGCCAACGGGTCATCCAGCAGCAACACCCCCGGGTGCGCCGACAGCGCGTCCGCCAGCCCCACGCGCTTGCGGTAACCGTGCGACAGCACGCGCATCACCGTGCCCCGCGCCTCGATGAGGCCGCACTGCATCACGACCTCATCCACGCGCCGCCGCACGCGCAGCGACCGCTCCCCGCGCAGGCGCAAGCGGTACGTCAGGTAATCCTCCACCGTCATGTCGCTGTAGAGCGGGCACTTCTCCGAGAGGTACCCGACACGCCGCCGGTACCGCACGGGGCGCTCCAGCGTGTCCGTGCCGTCCAGGCGGATGTTGCCCGAGTCCTGCATCATCAGGCACGCCAGCAGGCGCAACAGCGTGGTCTTGCCCGCGCCGTTCGCCCCGATGACCGCCAGGATCTCGCCCGTCGCGACATCAAACGAAATGCCGCTCAGCGTCTCCTTCAAGCCATACGAAAACGTGATGTCCTTCACTTCAAGCATAGTTTTGTCGCTTCGCTCCAATTAGGAATTAGAAATTAGGAATTAGGAATTTGTTGCCCATGTTCCGTCATTCCTAATGTGCAACCCGTCATTCACAACTCGCCTTTCCCCATTCCTAATTCCTCATTTCTAATTCCTCATTCCTCTCTGCTCACTGAAACGCTCTCAGCGTTTCAGTGAGCAGAGATGTCCGCTCCGCCAGCAACCCTTCTTCCCTCGCCTCCACGATCAGGCGCAGGTACTGCTCCGTGTTCGACTTGCGCACGTTCAGCCACCCGTCCGCCCACTCCATGCGCACCCCGTCGAAATCATACACCGCCGACGGCTCGCCGAACGCCGCCCGCGCCGTGCGTACCACTGCGTCCATCGCCGCGTCCTTCTCCCGCACCACGAAATTCATCTCGCCCGAGTTCGCGTAACGCATGATCGGCCGCATCATCTGGCTGAACGTCACGCCGCGCCGCTTCGCCTCCGCCACCGCCTCCAGCACGATGAGCGCCGCAAGTTCGCCCGAGTCGCAGCAGAAGAAATCGCGGAAGTAATAATGCCCCGCCAGTTCGCCGCCGCACACCGCGCCCGACTCGCGCATCAGCGTCTTCGCGAACGCATGGCCCACCTTCCACATCACCGTCTTCGCGCCGTCCTCCTCCAGCGTCTCAATCGCGCCGCGCGACATGCGGATGTCATAGATCACCGTCGCGCCCGGCTCGCGCCGCAGGAACGGCCGCGCGATGACCGGGATCAGGAAATCCGGCTGCACGAACGCGCCCGTCTCATCCACGAACATCACGCGGTCCCCGTCCCCGTCGAAAATCACCCCGAGGTCCAGCCCCCCCGCCTTCACCGCCGCCATCAGTTGCTCACAGTTCTCCACCTCCAGCGGGTTCGGCGCATGGTGCGGGAAATTCCCGTCCGGCGTCTCGTTCAGGTAGAGCGGCGCATCGCCCAGCACGTCGCGGATAACCAGCCCCGCCATGCCGTCCGAACAGTCCACCGCGAAACGCAGACCCGACAAATCCCCCTTGCGCTCGCGCAGCCACGCCACGAACGCATCCCTGTACGCCACCTGCCGCACCTCACTGGAGGGCGAGCGTCCCCGCGAGCCGCCGCCGTCATCTGGCAACTCCCCCGACCGCACACGCGCCTCAAGTTCGCCCAGCCCCGTGTCATACCCCACCGGCACCGCGCCCGCGACGGACACCTTCATGCCGTTGCAGTCCGGCGGGTTGTGCGACGCCGTGATCTGCACCGACGCCTCATAGCCCATCTGCGCCGTGAAGAAATAGACCATCGGCGTCGTCGCCAGCCCCATGTCGTCCACCGCGCAGCCCGACTCCGCAAGCCCGCGGCACAGCGCGTCGCGCACCGCCTCCGACGTCAGCCGCGCATCGCGCCCCACCAGCACACGCTTCACGCCCAGCACGGACGGCAGCCACCGCCCCACGCGCCACACCGTGTCCAGGTCGAAATCCTTCCCGAACACCCCGCGCATATCGTTCGCCTTAAAAAATGACACGTTTGCCTCCTTCGGAGGAATTGGAAATTAGGAATTAGGAATTAGGAATGAACACCGCACCCACAATCCGTAACCCGTAATCTGCACTCCACCATTCTTAATCCCCAATTCCTAATTCCCGATTCCTAATTCCTAATTTCTAATTCCTAATTACATCGTGTCCCGCAGATCGATGATCACGGGGTAGGAGCGTTTGAGGTTGTACTTGGCCTTGGGGTTGGCGGGGTCGGCGTAGGGGGAGGGGAGGAGGTAGTGGCCGGCACCGGGGAAGGCGCCGCCTTGCTGTGTCAGCACGCCCTGGTGCTTGACGGTGGTGGCCTTGGGCTTGGAGCCGCCTTTGCCGTCGGGGACCTCGTCGTACCAGTTGAACGTGCCGCTGAAGAGGCCGGTCTTGGCGTTGGCGGTGAGGGTGGCGACGGTGGGGTTGCCGGGGGTGAAGACATACAGGCCGGTGCCTTTGTCGAGGAAGGGGGCCTTGGCTTTGGGGAGGAGGAGGGCGCCTCTGGTGCCTTCGAGGATTTCGACGGCCGACATCCAGTTGCCGGGGGCGGAGGGGTTGCCGATGAAGAATGCCAGCGCTTGGGCATAGTAGGCGGCGAGGCTGGCGGGCGGGGTGTAGCGGCCGCCGCGCGCGTCAAGCCATATCGAAAAGCGGTCTTCGGTGGCGGGGGCCTTGCCCGCGGGGGTCTTGCCGGGGTAGTGCCAGAGCGCGCAGCCGCCGAGCGTCCCGTCTGTGTTCAGGTAAAATTCGGAAGACAGGAAACCCTGTTTGCCGTAGAGCGGGACGAATCCATAGGCCCACGCCTCGCCGAACGCGCCCGTGAACAACACCGCGCTGCCGCTGACGGCGGTGCCGTCGGCGAGTTTTCCGGCGAGTTTGGCGGAGCCCTTGTCGCTGGCGGTGATGGTGAGGTAGCCGTAGCCTTCGGGGTTGTTTCCGGCATCGCCGCTGTTGTGGATGATGCCACCGTTGGCGAGGACAAGGGTGCAGTATTGCTTGCTGTGGGGCGCGAAGTAGGCAACGGCGGCATCCTTGTTCGCGTCGTTCTTGTCGATAAACGGGTTGCGCTGCACGATTATGTTGTGGGTGCCGTTTAACCCGCCGTAGGTGTATTGCCACTGGCTCCACGGGAAGAAGCCGTCGATCTCCAGGCAGAGCGTTTGCCCTTTGGCCGTTTTCGCCTCGACAACGAACTGGCCGCCGCCGGACCATGTGCTTTCGGAGAACGAGGGGACGGCGAAGGAGAAGGTGCCGTCGGCGGTGGTGGCTTTGGCGGTGATTTTGCCGGATGCGGAAATCGTCGCGGTGAAAGCGCCGTTCATATTGCCGTCGCTGTCCTGTACATATCCGTTGAAGGTGCCGACGACGCTCGCGGGGAGGGGCTGGACAGTCATGGGGGGGGAGGTGACGGAGGTTTTCTTCTTGGGGTCGGCGAGGGAGGTGGCGGTGACGGTGGCGCCGACGTAGGTGCCGGCCTTGGTGGGGATGCCGGTGACCTGCCCCGTGGCGGGGTTGATCTTCAGGCCGGGGGGGAGTTTGGCCGCGCTGAACTTGACGGGGCGGGCGGCGTCGTTGACGAAGATGTCCACGGTGAGGGGGACGCCGACCATGGCCCAGTTGGATTTCTTGCCGACGGTGACCTCGGGGGGCTCGCAGTCGGCCTTGTAGCGGAAGCGGGCGACGTAGGCGGTGGTCTGCGCGGGGGCGACCTTGATGGTGGGGGTGGAGAACACGTCGCCGTCGCTGCTGGTCCATTCGAGGAAGAGGGCGTCCTTGTGGGGCTTGGCGGTGAGGGTGACGGGCTTGCCGTTGACGACGGCCGCGCCGCTGGAGACGTCGCCGGGGCCGTCGGCGAAGGGGAGCGCGACGGTGGCGGCGTCGGCCGAGGCCCAGCAGGCGTTGAACACGGTGGTCGCGTCCACGCGGGTGGAGGCGGTGATGGGGCGGCCGAGCAGGCCGGGGCACCAGCCGAGGAAGATGTGGCCGTCGCGGACGGGGGCGGCGGGGAAGTGGTAGTTGTCGCCGTACCACACCCATGCGGTGGTGGTGGTGCCGCCGCCGGGGAAGGCGCCGCCGTTGGCGTCGAAGGTAATCTGGAAGTTGTTGCGCTCGTACGCGCCCATGTCCACGGTGCCGACGATGCGGAAGCCGCCGTCGAGGTCGTATTTGCCGTCGGGGGCGTAGGCGTTGTCCCCGGCGTTGATGCAGGGGGAGTCGGGTCGGAGGCCGAAGTCGTAGGAGGGGTCGTAGAATTTGGGGTCGAGGGCGATGTTGCCGTCGCCGCTGAGCCCGGTGGAGCAGGAGTGGCGGAAGGTGGAGGAAGCGTGGTTGTCGATGGACGTGCCGTCGGAGAGGGTGTTGCCCCAGACGATGGAGTTGTACACCGTGGCGTTGTACACGCCGCCGGCCTCGCCGGAGGCCGAGTTGTTGGCGACGGTGCAGTTGTAGAGTTTGCCGAAAACCGTGCCGCCGCCGACCCGCGCGCTGTTGCGGAAGAGGAGGCAGTTGGAGAGGGTCCCGTAACGGTCCGCGCCGCCGATGTCCGCCGTGTTGTAGGAGAGTACGCAGTTGTGGAGTGCGCTGGATTGCGCGCCGCCGCCGGAGTACGCCGTGTTGTAATTGATGTAGCAGTTGGTGAGCGTGCAGTCATAAGCCCCGCCGCCCCACAACTGCGCCGTGTTTTGTGAGAGGATGCACTCAGTGAGGGTGCAGGCGTAGGCGCCGCCGCCGTGGGTGTTCGCCCCGGTTGTCGAGTTCCAGTATATCTCACAGTAGTTGAGCGTGCAGCCGGATGCGCCGCCGCCGTTGGTGGCCTTGTTACCATAAAGGACGCAGTCGTTGAGGGTGCCGCCCCACGCGCCGCCGCCGTTGCCGTCCGAATTCCCGTTCTGCAGGGTGAAGCCGGTGAGGACGGTGGCGTTCGGCTTGCCCTCCTCGCCCAGCGTGGCGCAGCGCCCGGCGTTGTTGCCGTCGATGAAGGTCGCGTTCGGGCCGTTGACGCTCTGGATGGTGATGGCCTTGTTGGCGGTGGAGATGGGCGCGTAGGTGCCGTCGGCCACGATGACGGTGTCGCCCTTCTTGGCGAGGTTGACCGCGGCCTGGAGGGTGCGCTTGGCGGTGGCGGCGGAGGTGCCCTTCCCGCTGTCGTCAGGGCGGCTCGCGTCTGCGTAATAGGTCGCGGCGCGGGCCGCGGTCGTCATCGTCACTGCCGCCATCGCGGCGGTCATCAATCGAATGGTCGTTCTCATTGTATGATTCTCTTTTTGTAAGGTGGTTGCTAATGATAGCGCATCCGGCGGGAGGGCGCAAGGGGGAAATTTAGAGGGGTGAACCGGGAGCGCAAGGCTTCCGCCTTGCCAATGGGGGACTTGGGGATGCTGAGGGGGCAGTTTGGATTTTTCGACTGAGGGCGATTGAAACCGACTGATGGCGACGGAAACCGGTTTTGTTCGACATTACTCGGTTCCAGTCGCCATCAGTCGGTTCCAGTCGAAAAATCCAAACTGTCCCCGTCATCCCTACTGGACAACAATCAGGGAGATGCCCGATCCCGACCCCTTGGTGATTGTCTTCACCTGCAACGGGCGCGGCGCGGGGACAGGTGCCGCCGCGACGCGGGTTTCATTCGTCTCCCCGCCCGGCGGCGGCGCGGCTTCCGCGACCTCCGCCTCCACCACCGTCGCGTCAGCGTTCAGCGACTGCACGATCTCCTGCACGCGCGCCGCCTTGCTCCGCTCCTGCGCCGCCGTGCGCCGGTCATGCCGCACGGACATCGAGAACGCGCCCAGTATCCCGCCCACCAGCAGGCAGATGATCGAGGAGAGCGCCACGGACGACAGCCGCATGGTCATGCGCCCGTCCTGCCCGATACGCAGCTCGCCCTCCGCCTTCACGCGCTCACGCATCGCCTCCAGACGCTCCTGCTCCAGCGCGATGCGCTCCCGCACCAGCGTCAACTTCTCCTGCTCGATTTTCCATTCCATCCGCGAAAGCTCGCCGTCATCCGCCTGCCCGTCCATAAACACCTCCGGTCCACCTGATAATGCACAGTGGGATATAGTATAGACCAAACGCGCCCGCCCTGAAACAACAAAGTGAGTTAAGAGCGGCGGGTTTTTAACCAAGGCCAACAGAGGGGAGGCGGGGAAGAGTCCTATCCTTCCTTCACGGCGATGCTCAACGAGACGGCACCCATTCCTCTTCAACGATGACAGGCGGGGCGAGAAGCCCGAACGGTTTCAGCTTGTCGTCGTACTGATTGCTAAAGCCGTTCGTCAGCTCGATGCGGATGGTGTTCCGTCCGGGGCGCAACGCCGCCGAGATGTCGGTCTCCCAAGGCTGGGTGATAATCGGCTCGAAGAGGGCGCCGTTGACGATGACGTGCAGGACGATCGTGTCGAACGTCGGGAACGTCAGCAGGTAGCGCGAGCCGCGCGTGAGGTTCGGCAGATCGACGGAGGTCTCCAGCGCGAACGTCCCGGCATAGTACGGGTATCCTTGCTCAACGAGGTCGCCGATCGTGAAGGTCGCGTTTTCCTTTATAAGCGAAGCGCGTGAGCGGTTCACCGCAAAATCGCCCATAAGGAGGTAATCGGCAAGACCGTCTTTTGTTATGACAGTCTCAATCTCGTTTTCGCCCGTTGTGAGCAACGCCGTGATGTCCGCCGTGCGGAGCTGCACAAGGTTCGCGCGATACTCGTTTGTGGAGATGGCAATCGGTTTTTTGTTTACCGTGGCGGCGGCATACCCTTCGAGATCGATAGCCGCGAGTTTGCACTTGGCGGGAATATCCTCAATCGTCTCCACAATGCGAAGCGTGGAGCTGTTGCCATCGGGAGCATCGAAACACGTCCAGTTGTCGGTGGAGGTATGCACCAGCGCGTTCGGGTCGATGCGCTCGCCGCGCCATTCACCGTCCAGCTTGGCGACCTCCTTGCGCGGCGCGGGCGGCGCGTGGAAGCCGTCGAAAACGAGCGTGCGCGCGAACTCGCCGAAGCAGAGCACCCGCATCTGCTCTTGTTTCGGCGGGAGCGCGATGCGGTAGGCGCCGTCCTCCTCTTGGCGCAGCACGAGGGTCTTGCCGTTCACGGGGTTGAGGAACGCCGTCCGCGCATGGTAGTCGGACAGGTGGAGCGTGACGGTCAGCGTCTCTTCGGTAGGGTTTGTGAGTTTCAGCACGTGGCCGCCCTGAACCTCGTAAACATCTGCCCACACCTTTTCTGCGTCCGCACCCTCCAGCATGAACAGGGGCGTTTCGTCGTCGCCCGCCACGGAGGCTCCAATAGACCGGAGATAGTCGAGGCGCGCATACCAGTTCTCGAACAGGTCATGATACCGGTAGGGTTCAAGATCCGTCGAAAAAGCAAACATCTCGCGGTGCTTCTCGCTCGGCATACGGAACTCGCGCTGGTCGAACACCATCGTCGGGTCAGGCGCGTCCGTGCGGCTCAGCGTGACGCACCCGGCGGTGGTGAAGAGAAGGAGAAAGGAGAAAGGAGAAAGGTAAAAGGTAAAATGTAAAAAACAGAAAGTAGAAAATCCTTTGAGTCCTTTGCGCCTTTGTGTGAGATTAAAAAATCTCTGTTTATATTTAACCACAATAGACACTATGGAATGCACAATGGACACTATTTTCAAACTCTTGTGTCTATTGTGAAAACCATTGTGTCTATTGTGGTTAAAAATCATCCTATAGAATCCTGTTCGACCTGTCTAAAAAAATGTGAGATTCATCATCGCTCTGCGGTTAAAAAGGGGAACGGAGGATTTCGCGGTAAACCTCCTCGGTCTTGTCCACCATCTGCTGGAGCGAGAACCGCGCGAGGGCGTCGTCGCGCAGGTTGGTGAAGTCCGTGCGCGAGGCAAGCGCGAGTTTCTGTGCGAGCGCGTCAACGTCGCCGGGCGGGACGAGGAAGCCGTCGGTGCCGTCGCGGATGATGTCGAGCGCGCCGCCGCTGCGGGTGGCGATGACGGGGCAGTTCATCGCCAGCGCCTCCGCCATGGAGCGGCCGAATGCCTCGGGCTTGGCGGCGTTGGCGGAGACCAGCACGTTGCCGCTGGCGTACACTTCCGCGATGTTGCGCTGCCCGCCGGTGAACAGCACGGTGTCTTGCAGGCCGAGTTGCGCGGCCAGGTGTTTGAGGGATTCGAGGTGCGCGGCGCGGCTGGGCTCCGCGCTGCCGACGATGAGGGTGCGGATGTTCGGCACGTCCTTGCGGGCGAGGGCGGTGGCGCGGATCAGCACGTCGTAGCCTTTGAGCGGCGTGATGCGTCCCACGCCCAGCACGATGAAAGCGCCGTCGGGCGCGTACCGTTGGCGGAAGCCGTCGGTGAAGTCGCGGTCGAGCTTGGCGGGGTCGAATTGCTCGGGGTCGATGCCGCGGTGGATGAGGCGGATTTTTTCCTCGGGGGTGTTGTAGTGCTTGCGGATGTAATCGACTACGGCGGTGCTGGGGCAGATGACCCGCAGGCCTTCCGTCATAATGCGGCTGTAGCGGCTGACGCTGTTGAAGCCGTGCACGGTGGAGACGCAGGGGATGCGGGCGCGGTTCGCAAAGTGGAAAAGCCAGCCCGGCACGCGGCTGCGGTAATGCACGAGGTCGGGGCGGAGGCTGCGGAGGATGGCGGCGAGGCGTAAGACGCGCGAGGGGGCGGAGAGGAGGCTCTTCGACTTCACGTCCATCTGCACGTGCGCCGCGCCGTCGCGGATGAGCGTGTCCACGAGCTTGCCGCCGCTGGAGATGACCGTGCTACGGTACCCGCGCCGCACCAGCTCGCGGCTGACCTCCACGGTTCCGCGCTCGACGCCGCCCTCATTCAGCGCGGGCAAAATCTGGACGATGTGGGCCATAGGTGCGGGTGCATTTTCAATATCGGCTGCCGTCGATTGCTATCGATTGCCGTCGGCTTTCATTGCAGGAGTTTGGCTTGGATGTCCATCTTCAGCGTGTGGCGTTCGCCGGGCTCGAGGGTGATAGCGGTGTCGCCACGGTTGACGGGCTCGACGCAGAGCATCCGCGTATGGTCGTCCTCCGCGAGGTCCGCGAACGTCTTGATGCGTTCCGCCCACGGGTTCCAGACCACCACGTTGCGCGTGCCGGAGAAGGTGACGAGGGTGGCGCGTTGGAGCTTGGCGTCGCGGATGGCGATCTCGTTTTTCTCGGGCGTGTAGATGCGGTTGGTCTCGCCCGTGATGGCCAACGCGCCGTGCTGGCGTTTCGGCTCGGCGGAAGGGTAGTCGGTGTAAGCCGCGCCGTCGAGACCGTGGACGGACACCGCCCCGATGTCGCTCACGCGGAAATACGGGTGGAAGCCCTGCGAGAAATCGAACGGCCGCGTGTCGCGGTTCTCCGTGACGAGCTCCAGCGCGAGATGCTGCTCCAGGCGGATGCGCAACGACAGCCCGAACGCGAAACCCCACATCCGCCGCGTCTGATCATTGTCTGCGAGCGACAGGCGGATATCCGTGGCCTCGCCCGAATACTCGGTTGCGGACACGTCCCAGCGCATGAGGCGGGCGAACCCGTGCAGGGGGAGGCCCGCCCCCTCCGCCGCCGGACCGAACCACGGCCAGCACACGGGGATGCCGCCGCGGATCGGCTGGCCCGGCGCGAACGCGGAACGCTTGCTCAAGAACAGCACGGGCCCCAGCCCGACGGGGCGGTACGAGAGGACGTGACCGCCGTAGAGCGACACTTCGCACGCGCCGTACTTGCCCGCGAGCGCGACAATCGGAAGGCCCGCCTCGCCCGCGCGGAACGCGATGCGCCCGGCCGCGCCGAAACGCTGGTTGAGCAGTGCAATGTCGGGGTAGTTCATTTCTTCTGCTTGATGATGTCGATCGCCAGAACCTTGTCCCCGCTGAACTCGATCCGCAGGTACTCGTTGCGGTCGTAGAGGTACGAGCGCTGCAACTGATAGTCCGTCGTCCAGTACGTCGTCCCGCGCCGCCCGAGGACAGGGTAATGCACGGACTGGAACTGGTCAACGGGCTGCGCGTCCACGGTGCAGTACGACCACACCATGTTGGTCGATGCCTCCGTGGTGCGGTCGTAGGTATGCGTCGGCTGGCCATAGACAATCCACGCGGCGGTCGAGGGGTCGCCGATGTTAAGCTGCCCGTTCAGGATGCGCTCCTGCGCCTCCTCGGGCAACGTCTCGAAAAACGCAGACTCGTGCTGGATGCGTTTCTGGAGCTGCCCCTGCGGGGTCTCGCACCCCGCCATGAACAACACCGACAACGCACCGCACAATCCGCACATGAACCAATCCTGTGTCATCATCATCTTCCTCTCCTCGCTTTAGGGTTTACGCCTACACGTTACACGTCACCGTATTCAAAAACACAAAGCATAGTGGATTTCGCGGAGAAAGAAAAGCGGATTTTGCGAGGGCGCGGACACCCACGCTATCCAGCCCAGTGCGCCATCTGCCTCACGAGGCCGTCGCGCAAGGGGAGGGCGGGACGGAACGCGGGTGGGCGTGCGCCGCCGCTCAGGGCGCAGAGCCATGCGATGAGCGAGGGCAGGAAGGCGCGGCGCGTCATGCCCATACCCCTTGTGCGCGTTTGCCGCAGTCGGGGCAGGCGCCGCCTTGCGTGAGGCGGTTTGCTTTCACGACGTAGCGCTGGCGCGTGATGAGCGCCGCGCCGCAGCTGGCGCAGGTGGTGGTCTCGCCGTCGGCGACCTCTGCGTTGCCGACATAGACGTGCTTGAGGCCTTCTTTACGCGCGATGTCCCGTGCGCGTGTCAGCGTCCCGATGGGCGTGGGCGGCAGGTGCGTCATCCTGAACTGCGGGAAGAAGCGCGAGAAGTGGAGCGGCGTCTCCGCGCCGATCGTTGCGGCGACCCACGCGCACAATTTTCGGAAGAGGTCGTCCGAGTCGTTGAGCGTCGGCACGACGAGGTTGGTGATTTCGACGTGCGTGCCGGCGGCCCTCATCATCTCCACGGTGCGCAGGACGGGCTCGAGGGTCGCGCCGCACACGTCGCGGTAGAAGGGGTCGCTGAACGCCTTGATGTCCACGTTCGCCGCGTCGATGACGGCGAGGAGCTTGCGCAGGGGCGCGGGGTTGATGTAGCCCGCCGTGACAAGGACGTTACGCAGACCGGCGGCGCGGGCCGCCTGTGCGCAGTCGAGCGTGTATTCGTAACTCACGAGCGGTTCGGTGTAGGTGTAGGCGACGTGGCGACACCCATGACGCGCGGCGAGCGCGGGGAGCGCGGGCGGCGGGAGGTCGAAGGCCTGCACGTCCTCGGGGTTCGCCTGTGAGATGTCGGCGTTCTGGCAGTTCTTGCAGTGCAGGTTGCACCCTGCCGTGCCGACGGACAGGATCTGCTGGCCCGGGAAGAAATGGAAGAGCGGCTTCTTCTCCATCGGGTCAACATGCACCGCGCACGGCCGCCCGTAGGTGGCCGCCTGCAACGCGCCGCCGACGTTCATGCGGATGCGGCACTCGCCGCTGAACCCCGGCGGGACGCGGCAGAGCTTCGGGCAAATCGTGCATCGCACAGGCTGTTCCTTCATGTCCATGTTCCGTTCACTCCTGACGAACCTTTAGGGGGCAACACATTACTCTTTTTGAGGGGGGGAGTCAACACGCGAATGATGCGGCGCTCATCCGCCGAAGAATGCGTCAACCGCGGCGAGCAGGGCGGCGCGGTCGGGGGTGGGCTGGACGGGGCTGGGGAGGCTGCGGCAGAAGGTCGCGCCGTAGCCGCGGGTGATGAGGCGGGGATCGGCGATGATGACGATGCCGCGATCGGTGCAGGTGCGGATAAGGCGGCCGAACCCTTGCCGGAAACGGATTACGGCCTGCGGCACGGAGAGCTCGCGGAAGGAGCTGCCGCCGGATTGCTCGATCTGCTCACAGCGGGCCTCGAAGATGGGGTCGCCCACGGCGGTGAACGGCAGCCGCGCCATCACGACGCAGCTGAGCGCCTCGCCCACCACGTCCACGCCTTCCCAGAAGGAGTGCGTGCCGAGCAGGACGCTGGGGCAGTCGGCGGAGCGGAACACGCGCGTGATCTGGTCGCGCGTGCCGCTCGCGCCATGCAGGAGCAGGCGGATGCCGGCCTCGCCCAGGGGTGCCTCCAAAAGGCGGCCGACGCTGTTCATCATCTCGTAGCTGGTGAAGAGGCCGAGCGCACGCCCGCGCGTTTTCAGGAACACGTCGAGCATCAGGCCGCTGAGTTGTTCGACGTAGGAGCCGCCGTCCGCGCCCGTCGGCTCGGGGAGGCAGGTGAGCGCGAGCGCGGCGCATTGCTTGCGGTAGTCGAACGGGCTTTCGGCGACGCAGGTGATGAGGCGTTCGGCCTCGATGAGGTCAATGCCGAGGCGCCGCCCGATGTAGTTGAACGAGCCGCCGACGCGCAGGGTCGCGGAGCAGAACACCACGGAGGTTTTTTTCGCGTAGAGGCGTTCGGCGAGCGCGTGGGAGATGTTCAGGGGCGCGGCGGTGAGGCTGGCCTGACCGGGCCAGTAGCGCCCGGCGGGCTCGGACCAGAACACGGATTCGGGGTCTTGCGCGTCCAGCACGAAGTGCATGGCGGCGGCGAAGCCTTTGAGCGTCGCGACCGCGCCCTCGATGCTGGCGGCCTGATCGCCGTAGAGCGCGAGCTCGCCGGCGGCGGCGCGGCGCAGCAGGTCGGCCAGTTGCGTAAGGCATTCCGTGGCGGCCTGCAGCGATGTGCGCAAGGCTTCGCGGCAGACGGCCACGTCCGCTTCGTCGAGGAGGTCGTCGGCGGGCATGAAGGCGTTGCTGCGGAACACGAGGCGTTTGAGGGGCGGGGCTTTCGCGTCGCCGACGAGCATGGCGGGGGAGAACGCGGCGGTTTCGCAGCGGTAGCGCACGGCGTTCCTGCCGCCCGCGAGCAGCTGCCCCATGCGCTCGAACAGCACGCGCGCGTCGGTGCGGATGTCCTCCACGGCGCGGCGGGCGGCGCGGAGGCGTTCGCGCAGGGTCTCGGCGATGTCGCTGTCGGCGGTGACCGCGCCCTTCTCCAAGTGGTTGCGGAGAGTCTCGAGGATGCCGCCGCCGCGCTTGGCGCGGGGGCGGCTGAGGCGGTTGAGCGCTTGGCTCAGGCCCTGCGGCGTGAACTCAACAGAGAGGTGGCGCGTGGCGGTCTCCTCAAGGTTGTGCGCCTCGTCAAAGACAATCTGCGCGTAGGGCGGCAGCATCCCGCCGTCCACCTGCAGGTCGGAGAAGACGAGCGCGTGGTTGGCGATGACGACGTGCGCGGCGAGCGCGCGGGCGCGGGCCTTCTGCAGGAAGCAGCGGCGGAAGTAGCGGCACGCGCGGCCTTGGCACTCTTCGCCCACGGAGGCGAGCTTGGCGAGGAACGCGGCGCTGGCGCGCCCCGCGCCCGCGAAGGCGTCGAGGTCGCCGTCGGGTGTGCGGACCGCCCACGCCACGGCCTCGGTGAAGAGGCGAAGCTCGGGGCGGTCGAGCTCGAATTGGCTGTACTCCAGCAGGACGGCGAGCTGGCGCAGGCAGAGGTAGTTGGAGCGGCCTTTCAGCACCGCGACGCGGAGGCGCTGGCTGTCGTCCTCGCCGAACTCGGCGCGGATGGCCTCGCGCACGAGCGGGAGGTCTTTCTCGATAAGCTGCGACTGGAGGTTGCGCGTGTTGGTGCTGACGATGACGGGGATGTCGTTCAGCCGCGCCCACGCGGCGGCGGGGATGAGGTAGGCGAGACTCTTGCCCACGCCCGTGCCGGCCTCGACCAGCAGGTGCTTGCCCTCGTTGAACGCGCGGGCCACGGCGCGGAGCATGGCGACCTGCCCGAGGCGCGGCTCGTAGCCCGGCATCAGCCGCGCGAAAATCCCGTTGGGCAGCAGGTGCGCGGCCACGCGCTCCGGCGCGAGCGGGGAGCAGTCCGCGTGCGTCGGCGTGTGCTTGCGCTCGACGCGCAGGTTCTCCGCCGCGAACGCATCCACCCAGTTGCCGCAGTTGCGCCCGGACTGGCGGACGCGATCCGCGAGGGCGCCGAAGAGGTGCGCGAGGGCTTTCTCGCCCAAGTCGCGCAAGAGCAGCTCGATGGTCTCCAGCGCCCAGAGCGGGAACGCGGCGAGGCGTTTCTCGAACTGCTGCCACGCGCCATACAGCGCCTCCGCGGACGGCGCGGCGTCCGTGAACATCTGCGCGGCGTGTTCCAGCGGCGTGTCGGGGAAGGCGAACGCGCGCACGGCCATGACGTCCGCGATGTCCGTGCACTTCTCCGGCGCAAGATCCTCGAACGCGGCCACGTCGTTGGTCAGATAAACGACACGCCCCTCCTCCGCCGCATCCCGTGGGGGCGGGGGATAGGCGCTGAACACAGGTTTCTCCCCTGCGCGGCGCGTTATCCAGACTGTCCTAATCGTGACCATTTGGAAAACGTAGCACATCCTTGCGCCAACCGTCAAGACGATTGACGCGGGGGAAGCGGAAAGTTCGGCGTCGGCGCACGCGGCGCGTCCATAAAAAAAAATTCTATTTTTTGTCTTGCATGACGCGCCCATGTTCAGATATACTGAAGGTCTAAAATTTGTTCCGACGACAGCGTGTGAGTAGTGCGGGAATAAATGACGAGGGAGGAAAGACAGTATGGCGGGAAAAGTGCGCGTGGGCCTTGTGGGGGGCGGGGCCGAGTCGTTTATGGGCCCCATTCATCTTGCGGCGATCGAGCAGAGCGGCGAGGTCGAAGTCGTGTGCGGGGCGCTCGCGTCCACGCGCCACGGCGCGTTCACCGCAGGTAGGCAGCTGGGCATCCCGACATCCCGCTCCTACGGCATCTACCGGGATATGTTCAGGCGCGAGGTGGTCTTGCCCGAGTACGAGCGGATGGAGTTCGCGTCCGTCATCGCGCCGAACGGGATGCATTACCCGATCAGCATGTCGGCGGCAGACGCGGGGTTCCCGCTCTTGTGCGAGAAGCCGTTCGCGTGCAGCCTGCCCGAGGCCCTGAATCTCGCGCGGAAGCTTCAGGAGCGCAGCCTCCTGCATGGCGTCGCATTCACGTTCGGCGGCTACCCGATGCTGCTGTGCGCGCAGAAGCTGATCCAGACGGACAGGACCATCGGCAACGTCAGGAGGGTCATCACCACCTCGCTCGTCGGCTGGATGGCGCAGCGCCTGGAGACGGCCGGCAACAAGCAGGCCCTCTGGCGCACCGACCAGCGGCGCTGCGGCCCGGTCGGGTGCCTCATGGATTTGGGGCTGGAGTGCTTCCACCTCACGGAATGGCTGACCGGCCTGCACGTGAGCGAAATCTGCGCCGACCTGAAGACGAACGTGGCGGGGCGTATCCTGGACGACGACGCGAGCGTGCTGGTGCGCTTCGAGGAGGGCGGGCGCGGCACCTTCATCTGCAGCCAGGTCGCGGCGGGGTATCAGGAGGGCGTGACGATTGAGGTGTACGGCGAGAAAGGCTCGGTGCGCTGGTCGCAGTCCGCGCCCGACCGCCTCGTGCTGCGCGACCTCTCGCTTGCGGAGGAAGTCTATACGGGCGGCCTCCCGGCGGCCGAGCGCGGCCCGCAGGCGCAACAGCCCTACGGCGACAACGACGCCTACATCGCCGCGCTGGCCGAGACGTACCGCTCCTTCGCGGCGCACGTCCGCAACCCCGGTGTGGCGGACGCGAACCCCGCGTTCGCGAACATCGAGCAAGGCCTGCGCAGCATCGCGTTCATCGATGCCGCCATCCGCAACGTCACCGCGCTCGGCGAAGGCCTGCCCCATCTCAAGTGGACGCCGTTCGTACTCCCGCCGGTGCCGGAGCTGTAGGGCGGCTGCGGCCCGTTTCCCGGCAGAAAAAAAATATTGCCTCGCGCGAACATTTATGATGACATACGCGCGGAAATAAGCTAAGCTGGCAACATGAAATTCTGGGGGAAGTTTTTTACACTTATTGCGTCGGGTGCGTTTGCGGCTTTTTCCGCCACGGCGGATGACGATTGGGTGACGCGCCTTGATGCCTTGGACCGCTCGATGCTGGCCTGCATGAACATGCGGCCGCAGGGGGAGGGCCAAAAGGTTTCCGTCCGTCTGCTTGACCCGGCGGAGAACCGCTACCTTGAGCTGTCGTTCGGCAACGGCGGCGGCACGTTCGTCAACCTCGTGCCGGAACAGGCGTTCCCGCATGAGCTGCGCCAGCGGCTGCAGACGTTCCCGTGCCAGCCCATCACCGGGGACGCGGCGTACTGGCTCGCGTTCAAGCGCAGCGAGCAGTTCTGGGGCATCTACGTGGGCGACAACCTCGTCTTCCGCGCGCCGGAGCTGTGGCCGGGGGCGGCCATGGTCGCGCACCTCCCGGAGGCAATGCCCGAAGAGGAGGAGAAAGACGACTACACGCAACGCTGCGGGACGTTCACGTTCACGGACGACTTCCTCGTGCCGGCCGGCTCGGACTTCCCCTCCACGTGGGAGATCATGAGCGGCGTCTGGAAGCTGCATTCGGTGACGGGCTCGATGAGCGGCGCCTCGACGGGCTACCAGCTCGCGCGCCAGCCGCTCCCCGAGAAAAGCCCGAACTTCTATTCGTTCGAGGGCAGCGGCACGAACGCGGTCGTGCTGGCGGGCGAGGATTTCTACTCGCACTACCTCTGCCGCGCGGCGGTCCAGCACAACACCGGCACGAACGGCATCGTGTTCCTCGCGGGCGAGCGCGGCGGCTACTTCGCGTTCACCGCGCGCACGGCGCTGGACACGGAGCGCATCATCCTCGAGCTCTGGCGCCAGCCCGCCGGGGAGGGCGCCGCGCCCGTGCCGCTCGCGGCGGTGCAGACGGAGCTGCCCCTCGGCCAGTGGCTGCTGCTGGAGGCGCAGCTGTTCGACGACCGCATCATCTGCCGCGCGGACAACGTGGAGGTCATCCGCATGAGGCTGGACCTGCCGCCGGGCGGCCGCTTCGGCTTCTTCTGCAACGTGCCGGACGGCGAGAGCACGCGCTTCGACGACATCCTCGCGACGACCCACGGCGACCGGCTTTTCGAGTCCGTGGAGGACGTGCAGATGGTCACGCACGAGCAGTCCGAGGGGGTGCGCGCGTTCCCGCACAAGGACGCCTCGATGTGGATGTATTTCCCGCCGTGCGACGCGGCGCAGACCAACGAGTGGCGCTTCGGCGCGGAGGGCGCGATGCCGCTGCGGCAGGAGACGATGTTCGTCGCCACGTCCGACGATTTCACCTGCGGCCTGACGCTCGGCAACGCCACCTCGCCGGACCAGCCGCACTACCGCTTCACCTGCACGCAGGCGGGCGGCGGGCGCACCTACCTGCTGGAGGCGATGGTCGGGGGCAACCCGCCCGTGGAGCTCGACCGCTTCGAGACCGCCGTCACGAGCAACCGCGTCACGCTCGCGATCGACCCGCTGAAGCCGAACGACCTGCGCTGCCTCGCGGACGGCAAGACCGTCTGTTTCCGCCGCCCCCTGAAGCAGCCCTCCGGCCGCCTCGGCGTGTTCGCGGAAAACACGTCCGCGCTCTTCTTCTCCGCGCCGCAGGTGACCTCGCGCGACGCGTCGCTCGCCGACCGCTTCGAGAAAAACCCGCTCTACGTCAACGACCCGTTCATGAAGAACTGGGCCTCGCCCGAGGGCGCGTGGATCACCTTCCCCGACGGCATGACGTGGTTCAAGGGCGACCTGCTCGGCCCCACGAAGATACGCCTCCCCGTCGTCAGCGGCATGATGCTGCACCTCTTCATCCCCGAGGGCGGGAGCAACGGCCTGTACCGCGTCGGCACGTGGGCGGGGTATATCAACGTCTATACGCCCGAGTCGGGCGAGGAGCCGGCGTTCTCCGTGCTGGCCGAGAACATCCCGAAAGTCACCATCGACAAGGTGCAGCACAACCTCTTCACCATCGGCATCACCGACCACGTGCTGTGGGTCGGCGGCGACGAGATGCTGATGGAGAAGGCCCACCTCCAGGAGCTCCCCCGCGGCCGCAGGATGCGCATCGCCGGGATGAAGCCCGAGGACCTCAAGCAGACCCTCGTCAAGCGCGAGAACGTCTTCGACACCCTCTTCACCGAGTCCCTCTTCAACTGGACCATCAACGGCGGCGTGTGGGAGGTCATCAACCGCTTCTACTGCGAGCCGACATGGTCCCACATGAACGGCGAGAACGGCGACGGCCTGGCCGCCCTCTGGTCCAAATACACCTTCAGCGGCGACTTCAGCGTCGAGTTCTACGCCGGCATGCGCATGGGCTGGTACGCCCGCCCCGGCGACCTCAACCTCTCCATCATGAGCAAGGGGAACGCCGCCTCCGACGGCTACACCGCCATCGCCACCGGCTGGGACCCCGACGAGTCGCAGCTCTACTCCCGCCTCCTGCGCGGCGGCGAGGTCATCGACTCCTCCACCAAATACATGGTGCCGCGCGTGCGCGAGGGCAGCGTGCGCAAGGGCTACGACCCCCACACGCCCCCGGGGCGCGACGTCCACGGCTCCTGGTACGGCATCCAGTTCCGCCGCGTCGGCAACCGCATCCAGTACCTCTACGACAACGAGACCGTCTTTGACGTGGAAGACCCCGAGCCCCTGCAGGACGGCTCGCTCGGGATGTGGACGTACCGCAACTCCATGATGGTCGCGCGCATCCGCGTCGCCGCCGAAGAGCTCCGCCCGCGCGTCTTCGCCTTCAACCCCATCCCCGTCAACCCGACCCCCGCCCCGAAAGAGGCCCCGCCCGCCGACTCCGGCGTGCGCGTCAACGGCCGCCTCCTCCAGCCCTTCTCCTCCGCCCACTGGGAGGCCGGCGACGAGGTCAGCCACCCCGTCGTCCGCTTCACGCGCGAGAACACCGCCAAGCCCGAGATGCGCGTCACCTCCGCCCTCGGCGCGGGCTCCTTCCTCACGCGCTGCACCCTGCCGCCCGTCGCGCCCTCCAAGTTCCTGGGCTGGCAGTTCGAGATCGCCCGCCACCCGCAGGCCCGCGTCAACTTCGAGTTCAGCACCGTCAAGGACGACGGCAAGGGCGGCCTCGCCCAGATCCAGGGCTGGACCTACATCCTCAACGGCACCGACGAGGCCCGCGGCCCGCGCAAGATCATCGGCAGCCTCAGCGACCTCCCCGCCTCCGCGCCCGACGCCACCGGCGACGCCATCGTCTGGACGCCCGTCGAAATCTGGATGCCCTCGGAGATCTACCACGGCGGCCAGCTCGTGCAGGTCGAGGGCTTCGGCAACCTCCAGCCCAGCGACATGCAGCAGGGCCTCGCCGGGAACCCCCCCGGCGCATGGTACGCCGTCCGCGCCTTCCGCGAGATCCACCGCGGCGTCCCCGCCCTCACCGCGCCCCACGAGAAGCGCCACGAGCTCGCCGCCCTCACCGAGACCATCAGCAAACTCCGCCCCGGCGAGCTGCAGATGCTCGAGGTCCCCGCCGAGCTCGACCCCTCGCGCCCCGTCATCCAGTGGGCGGTCCCCGAGCTCGCCAGCTTCGGCCTGCGCGCCGCCGCCGACCCCGCCATCCCCGGCTCCATCATCGTCACCCCCGCGCACCCCTGGCCCTCGCCCGTGCTGCCCCCGCAGTCCGCCACCGTGGACGCCTTCCCCGCCCCCTTCGTCGCCGAGGGCAACAGCCTGCGCGTGCTCGTCCCCTACGACATCCTCCAGCCCGAGCGCATGACCCTCTCCCTCACCCTCGCCGACGGCCGCATCTTCCGCCAGGCCGTCCCCATGAACCGCTCCGGCAGCGAAAGCGGCCTGCCCCCCGTGCTGCTCTCCCTCGACATGCCCGAGAGCGGCGGCGGCATCAAGACCTTCGAGGAGCGCCCCTGCGACCCCACCCCCCACCAGGTCACCGCCCTCGCCACCATCGACTACTCCGACCCCCTGCGCGGCGGCGTGCTGAAACTCTCCAACGACGGCGCCACCGGCCGCCGCCTCGCCGGCCAGCTCGTCACCAAGTTCGACCCCATGCTCACCCCCGTCCTCCAGTTCCGCTACAAGGCCGGCCCCATGGCCAACGTGAGCATGAACTTCGGCTGGCAGAACCGCTTCTCCTTCACCGAGGCCTACGGCGGCAAGTTCACCCGCCACAACGCCGCCCTCGCCCCCGCCGACGACACCTGGCGCGTCTTCACCTGCATCCCCACCGACGGCATGGGCGCCCTGCCGCTCGCGCAGCGCGCCTCCATCTGGCCCTCCTTCGTCCGCTTCGCCTCCGTCGCCACCCCGGACGGGACCGGCCGCCACAGCGCCATCCTGTTCGACGACCTCGCCTGCGGCCCGGCCGCCGGCCCCGCGCGCCCCCTCGCCTTCACCGCCAACTACGCCGACCCCTCCGGCATCGCCGAAGTCGCCTACGCGATCATCCCCGGCGAGGCCGCCTTCGACAACCGCCCCGAGGAGGAGCGCCAGCAGCTGCTCGACGGCGCATGGGCCCCCGCGCCCAACGGCGAGCCCGCCACACCCGACATCACCGCCCTGCCCGACGGCTTCTACCACCTGCTCGTCCGCGCCAAGAACGCGCGCGGCATCTGGTCGCACCCGGCGGACGTCCCCTTCGTCGCCATCAAGACCCCCCCCGCCATCACCGCCGCCGTCACACCCACCCCCGACAGGTACAACGGCAGCGCCCTCAGCCTCAACATCTCCTCCCCGCACGTCCTCCCCAACATCAACACCCTGCGCCTCTCCTGCAACGGCGCCGCGCTCCCCCTCGCCACCGACAACGGCACCCTCTCCCTCGGCAACAACCTCGCCGCCTACGAGATCGACTGGATGTGGCTCCTGCGCAACCACCTCCCCGCCGTCCCGGACGGCCAGACCATCCCCCTCACCATCGACGGCGTGACCGACGCCGCCGGCAACGCCGCCGCCCCCTTCACCATCGACATCCCCGTCATCAAGGCCGACGACACGCGCCCTCCCACCGTCCTCCCCGTCAGCGACCCCACCAACACCGTCCTGTGCTTCGGCCCCAACGTCCCCATGATGAAGCGCTACTTCCCCACCCTGCGCAACGGCACCACCGCCACCATCGAGACCCCCGAGGGCCCCGTCATCAACATCACCGTGGACGCCAACCCCTGCACCATCCAGCACGCCTTCGCCCCCGCCTGGAGCCCCAGCAAGCACCCCTGGATGTTCCTCTCCTACCGCGTCCCCGAAGACGCCGGGACCCAGCAGCCCCTCAGCATCGTCTTCAACACCGCCCCCGCGGGCGCCGCCGCGCGCCGCCAGGGGGGACCGCAGCGCGGAGGGCCCGCGGGGGGGTTCACCTTCAACCCCAACTCCACCTCCAACGCCATCTACGCCGTCGGCGACCCCGCCTGCAAGCCCGGCGAATGGAACAACCTCATGATCAACGTGCAGGAGTTCATGCGCGCCCAGGGCGACGGCCAGGCCGCCGCCGACATCACCACCCTCACCCTCAACGTCCCCCTGCGCGCCCGCGCCACCAAGATACAGTTCCGCGCCTTCGCCATCCTCTCCGCGTGGAAACCCGCCGACCTCGTCCCCATCCGCGCCTACGACGTCAACGGCGTCAAGGGCCTCGTGTGGGGGGCCGACGGCTTCTCCGCCGACACCGGCATCCGCCCCGCCAGCCTCGCCCTGCCCCCCGAGCAAGGCGGCGGCTTCGCCTTCCGCATCGCCGACGGCGTCGGCAACCTCACCGGCACGTGGGTCATCCCCGTCCCCCCCGCCGCCGCCAAGCCCACCCTCCCCGCCTTCGAGCCCGTCAAGTGAGGAATTTCCGTGCTACTCTTATCTGACCATGGGGGATTAAATCATGCAAAACACACCGCGCCACCTTGATGTCCACATCAAGCAGTTACCGCCGGCCCTGGCCGTGACCTTGCGTCAGGCCACGCGCCGCATCCGCCGCATCCTGTTCATGCGCGGCATCCTTGCCGTTGCGGCGACCGCGCTCATCGCGCTGCTCCTCGTCATGGCGGTGGACGCCGCCGTGGTCATCTACAACCCCGCCATCCGCTGGGGGCTCTCGCTCGCGGCGCTCGCGGCCGTGCTGTGGGTCGCCGCGCGCGTGCTGGTGCGCCCGATGGCGCAGCGCTTCTCGCCCTCGCGCATCGCGGCGCTGATTGAGCAGCGCCACCCGGAGCTCGAGGAGCGCCTCTCCACCGTCGTCGAGCTGATGGCGATGCCCGAGACCTACGGGCGCGGCTCGGAACAGCTCGTGGCGCTCATCACCGAGGCGGCCGAGGCGGACGCGCGCGCCGTCGCGCCGAAGCGCGAGTTCACCGGGCGCACCGTCAAGCCCAAGCTGACCGCGGCCGCGGCCGCGATGCTGATCCTCGGCGCGTTGTTCGCGATGTTCCCGAGCCACACCGCCCTGCTCGCGCTCCGCGCGCTGGCGCCGTTCGCGGAAATCGACAACGTGTTCGCCAAGAACCTCTCCGTCGCGCCGGGCAGCGCGATCGTCCTGCTCGGCGAGCCGCTCGAGGTGAGCCTGGCGGTCGAGAACGCGTTTTCCGGCCAGCCCTACCTGCGGCGGCAGCTTGCGAAGGGGGAGCGGTGGGGGCATGAAATCACCGAGCGCATGCGGCAGGTCCCGTCGGACGACGGCGCCAAGCGCCAGTACGTCCAGTTCTTCCCCGGCGTCGAGGGCTCGTTCCGCTACCGCGTGGCCTGCGGCCACGCGCTGACGCGGCGTTACACCGTGACCGCCGTGCCGCGCCCGTCCGCAGACATCGCCTCCGTGCGCTACGCCTATCCCGCCTACACGGGCAAGCCGCCCGTGACCGAGACGAACATCCCCCCCGGCGGCATCGTCGCGCCCGTGGGGACGCATATAGAAATCGCCGCGCAACTGGACCGCGCGGATGTCTTCGGCACGTTCGCGCTCCCGCCGCAGGAGTGGCCCATCGCCTCGAACGCCGCGAAGGCCGCCGCCTGCGACTTCACCCTGACCAAGGGCATGGACACGCGACTGGACATCCTCCTGCGCGACGGTTACGGGTTCACCAACTTCCCCGTCTCCTACACCGTCCGCGCCATCCCCGACCGCCCTCCCACCATCGCCATCACCCGCCCCGAGAAGGCCACCGTCCGCCTCTCGCGCCGCGCCCAGGTGGCCATCGACTACGAGATGACCGACGACTACGGCGTGACGAAAGCCGCGCTGCTCATCTCGCGCAACGACGAACCCTTCGCGCCGCACACCGAGCTGCTGGCCTTCGAGAAAACGGACGACGAGACATGGGCCGGATTCGAGAGCTTCAACCTCAGGACGCTCGACCTCACGAACGTCTCCAAACTCCGCATCCAGCTTGCGGTCGAAGACAACCTCCCGCCCGACCTCGGCGGCCCGCAATCCGCACGGAGCAAAATCCTGACCATCGAGCTTGACGACGGCGCGCGCGCGCTGGAGATTCAGCAGTACCAAGAGGCCATCAAGAAACTGGAAGAAGCGCTGCGCCAGCTCAAAGAGCAGCTGCGCCAGACCGAGCGCAGCGCAGAGGAAATCCGCAGCGCGTTCGACCGCAAAGAGCAGCCCAGCCAGAAGACCCAGCAGAAGCTCGACAACATCCGCCAAGAGATCGCCATGGCCGAGCAACGGATGCAGGATCTCGCGGACGAGCATCAGGACTCCGCGCTCAAAGAGCTCGCGGAACGCCTGGAGCAGTTGCGCCAAGAACAGCTGGAGGCCGCGCGCAAAGCCGCCGAACAGGCCCAGCTTGCCACGCTGGAGCAACAGCCCCTCAACGTCCGCGACCTCGAAAAACGCCTGAAGGACTCCGTCCAGTCCATGGAGGATATGCTTAAAGAGACGCGGGACTTCAACAAGCAACTGGACAGGCTCGCCGCGCTCGACGAGCTCTCCATGCGCGAGCAGGAACTGGCCAACACCGCGCAGCAGGCCGCCAAGCCCGACGAGATGAACGCCTGGCGCCAGCAGCAGGAAGAGGTGCGCAAACGCTTCAACGAGAAGGTCGCGGACAACCCGGAGATGCGGCTGGAGGCGATGGAGACGCGCCGGGACAGGCTCGCCCAACTGGCGGAAGAAGTGAAGGCACTGTCAAACGAGCAGCAGCAGCTCCGCGAGCAGACCGCGCAGAAGCAGACCGCCACGCCCGAGCAGGCCGCGCAACAACAAGACCTCGCGCAGAAACTGGCGGACGCGCAGCAAGCGGTGGACGACATCCGGCAGGACACGCACCGCTTAGCGACGCAACACCCGCACATCGCCCCGCTGGAGCAGGCCAACAACAACCTCCGCGAGGCCCAGCAACGCGCCAGCGAAGCATCGCGCGACTTGCGCCAAGCGCAGCAGGAAAACAAGAACGCCGACCAGCAGCGCCAGAAGCACGACGAGGCCGTGCGCCGCCAGCAGGAAGCTCAAAACCAGATTGACAACGCCAGCCGCGCCATCGAGCAAGCGCAACAGGAAATGAATCGCGTCATTGAAAATCAGCGCCAGCAGATCGCCCAGCAGAACCCGCTCAACAACATGGACACCGCGCAGATGAACGAACAGCGTGACGCGCTGAAAGCCATGTCCGAGCAAGCCCAGAAACTCGCCGCCGAACAGGCGCGGCTCACCCAGGCCCAGCGGCAGGAGACCGCCGAGAAACAGCAGGCCGAGCGCGACCAGCGCCCCTTCACGCCCTCCTCGGACAACCCCCAGCGCACCCAGCAGCAGCAGGACATCGCCCAGCAGGCGAAGGCCTTGGACCAGCAGGTCGAGGCGATGCGTAACCAGATGCAGCAGATGGGCGACCTCGCGCGGTCCCTCCTCCAGCAGCCGTTGCAGGAGGCCAAGAACGAATTGGACCACGCGCAGCGCCTCGCGAACGACGCGGCGCAGACGTTGCAGAACCAGCCGCGCCAGCCGCACGAAAGCCTCTGGCGGCAAGAGGATGCCCAGCGCGGGATCGAGAAGGCCGCCGCCGCGCTCATGCAGGCCGAGCGCCGCCTCGACCAGATGCTCGCGCAGCCCGAGCAACCGCCCGACGGCGGCCAACCGCCCGACACGCCGCCGCCGATGATGGATGCCGCCGACCACATGCGCGATGCCCAGCGCGATGCGGCACAGGCGCAGAAGGCCGCCGAACAGCAACAGCCCTCCGCCGCCGAGCACATGGCGAATGCGGAGCAGGACGCGCAGGCCGCCGCAGACAAGATGCGCCAGATGGTGCAGCAGCAGGCCCAGCGCATGAACGTCCCGCTCCAGCACCTGCCCAGCCACGCGATGTCCGCCGCGCAGCCCACGCCCAAGCCCCCGCCGCGCCCGCGCCTGGAGCTGCCCATGCAGATGCCGCCCATGCTGCGCGAACAGCAGCTGCCCGACAGCGAATGGTTCCGCCTGCGCGGCGAGATCAGCGCACAGGCCCTCGAAGACGCCCTGCGCAGAGTCTCCCCCGAATACCGCGAGCTCGTGCGGATGTACTTCCGCGAACTCTCCAAGCAGAGCCAATGAGGACGTATGCCGTGAATGCCTTAGACATCTTTCCGTATCTACAGGGCAAAGCCCTGACACATATTAGCGTAGGGCAACGCCCTACGTTGGGATATGCCATGTTTTTCAAGGCTGTAGGCCTTGCACATTTCCGCGCGCGGTTTTCATGTACAAGGCCTTCAGCCTTGAAAACTTTTATTGCCTGTTCCGTAGGGCGTTGCCCTACGCTAATATGTTTAAGGCCTTCGGCCTTGCGGGGAGGAAGGGGTAGATGCCTATTAACAAAACTTCTGCTCATCGCCACGCTGACCTGCGTCACCGCACCCGCGCAAACGGACGGCAACGCCGAACTGGACGCGCGTGTGGACCGCTCCATCGAGCGCGGGCTGGAGTACCTCGCCTCGCGCCAGCGTGCGAACGGCGCCTACACGGGCGGCCACGGCGAAAGCGCCGCCATCGCGGCGCTGGCCGGCATGGCGTTCCTCGCGAAAGGCTATCTCCCGGGCGAAGGGCAGTACGGCGAGAACATCAACCGCGCACTCGACCACGTCCTCTCCTGCGCGGACAACAGCGGGTACTTCGGCGCAAAGGAAAACGGCCAGATGTACGCGCACAGCATCGCCACGCTCTTCCTCTCCGAAGTCTCCGGGATGGTTGACGCCACGCGCCAAGCGAAAATCGACGCCGCGCTCGCCAAGGCCGTCAAGATCATCCTCGACGCGCAGGCCGTCAAGAAGAGCGAGAACTACCAAGGCGGCTGGCGCTACACCCCGCACTCCTCGGACAGTGACATGTCATGCAGCGGGTGGGCGCTGATGGCCCTGCGCTCCTGCCGCCTCAACGGCGGGGCCGTGCCGCCCAAGGCCATCAGCGACGCGGTCGCGTATGTGAAACGCCACCACAACAAGGACACCGGGAGCTTCGGCTATCAGGACCCGAACGGGAACGCCCCGACGCTGACAGGCGCGGGGATGCTCTGCCTCGAGCTCTGCGGCCAGCACAACGACCCCGCCACGCTCCGCGCCGCCGGCTACCTGATGAAAAACTTCCGCGAGCTGCCCCATAACGCGCGGTGCTTCTACGGGCTGTACTACTCGGCGCAGGGGCTGTTCCAGCTGGGCGGCGACAGTTGGAAAACATTCTCGACATGGATGTACGAGACCTTCATCCCGTTGCAGAAAGGCGACGGCTCATGGGACAAGGGCGAGGAAGGCAGCTCCGCCTACCAGACCGCCATGTGCATCCTCGCCTTCACCGTCCCCTACCGCCAGCTCCCCATCTACCAGCGCGACGAGACCGTTGACGAAGACAAACGCACCGCAAGCGACAGGTGACATTCGATTTCCGCAACAACCCTATTCGAACGCCACCCTGGAATCCCCGATGGACGTTACGTTTGGTGGAAAAGCCACGCGTGTTAAACCGCTTTCCGCAAATGCGCCATTGCCGACAGACGTGACAGGATAACCGCCTAAGGCCGCGGGAACACTAAATCCGCCGGCTGGGGTGAGCCTTGTCGTGATATGCGAAACTGCATATCCCAAAGATGGACCGGGATGTATGCTGGCTCCCCCGTCTTTCACTGAATAGGCGTAAACATAATCACCGACCGTTGTGGTTTTTTCTCTCGCGCCCATCTGCCGGACACGCGGGTAGAGCATGATGTTCCTGTACTCCACGGCAGTGCGGTCCCCTCGTAAACAGATCGGGCCGGGCTTGGCATCGTCAGAACCTATCGCGTCGCCTGTGCAGCCTTCGACAAGCAGGTTCGGAAAAAATGAATAACGCAGGGAACCCCGTTAAGCCAAACGTGTTTTGCCTCTCAACAAGCCGCCACCCGCTCAACGTCTCGCCGTCAAACAACGGGATGGAACTCCCGAACACCAGATACCGTCAACCTTCGGTTTCGCAAACGCCGTCAACACATTGACAGCGCAGACTGCCAGAATTAACGTTGATTTGTTCACTGCGCCTCCTCCGCTTTCTTGCGCCGCACTTCTGCGTTGTCCGCCTCCGCCCTCTGCTTGCGCTCGGTTTGTCCCCCGAAAACCTCGACCTCCAAGTAATGGTTCATTTCGTTTGAGGTGTTGCCACGGCTGTCTGTTAGCATCATGGCTCGCTATTCCCGGTGAATTGTGCATATCTCGGGGAACGAGTTAGGCTCTATGACCGTGTCCCTTGGAATCGTCACGTTCGTCAAGCTCTTGCAATCATAAAATGCACCTGCCTCAATGGATACGACACTCTTGGGGATTATCACGCTCGTCAAATTTGTGCAATGCTGGAAAGCGGAACGCCCGATGGACGTAATGGTTGGTGCAATTGTCACGTTCGTCAAACTGCTGCAACCCCAAAACGCATGTACCCCGATGGACGTGACGCCTTCAGGAATCGTCACGCTCGTCAAGCTGCGGCAAGCAGAAAACAAGCCGTCCCCGATAGATGAGAGGCGTGGCGGGAGCGTCACGCTCGTTAAATCATTACACTTATGAAAAGCCCAATCCCCGATGGACGTGGTGTTTGGCGGAAATGCCACGCTTGTTAAACCGCTTTCCGCAAACGCGCCATTACCGACAGACGTGACGCTTGACGGGATTGCCACGGCCGTCAAACCACGGCACCCAGTAAACATATTATTCCCGATGGACGTGACGCCTTCTGATATTGCCACACTCGCCAACCCGCTTCCAGCAAATACGCCGCTTCCCATGGACACATCCTTATGTATCGTAATATGCGCCAGCCCGCTCCCCGCAAATGCGTTATCACCAATAGTCTTGACGCTGGACGGGATGGCCACGCCCGCCAACCCACGGCATCCCTGAAACGCACCGTCCCCGATGAAGGTGACACTGGCGGGGATTATCAGGTTCGTTAAACTAGTGCAGTTCTGGAATGCGCCTTTACCGACAGACCTGACGCCTTTCAGAATAGTCACGTCAGTCAAATTTGTGCAGTCCAGAAATGCGTTTTCCCCGATAGAGGTGACGCTTGCGGGGATGGACACGCCAGTTAAACGGCCGCAACGCAAAAAAGCATCTTTGCCTATGGATGCGACCCCTCGGGGAATCACCACATGCGTCAATCGGCCACAATCCATAAACGCGGCATCCCCGATAGACGTGACAGGGTAACCGCCCAAGGCCGCGGGAACAGTAAGTTCGCCCGCAGGAGGGAGTCCTGTCGTGATATGCGAAACTGCATATCCCAAAGATGGGCCGGGATATATGCTGGCTCCCTCGTCTTTCACTGAATAGGTGTAAACATAATCGCCGACCGTTGTGGTTTTCTCTCTCGCACCCATCTGCCGGACACGCGGATAGAGCATGATGTTCCTGTACTCCACGGCAGTGCGGTCCCCTTGTAAACAAATCGGGCCGGGCTTGGCGTCGTCAGAATCTATCGCGCCGCCTGTGCAGCCCTCGACAGGCTGGTTGTCTATGACCTTCTGGCAGTTCAGGAGGACGGTCACATGGCGATCGGCAAAAGTGATGTCAAACGACTGCCATTCCCCTGCGGGTCTGGCGGCGTTCACCGTCGGGGCGATGCGGCCGTAAATCGCGCCGATTGTGTCTTTTGACGGCGCCGCGCCGAACGAGTCCGCCACCTCCACCTCATAACGCCCGCGCAGGAAAATGCCGCTGTTCCCGCCTTGGGGCAGGCGCACCTCCAGCGTCAGGCGGAAATCCTCAAACGCTCTCTCCGTGCGCAGGTTCCCGAACTTCGGCAAATCGAAAATATCCCACTCGTCTCCATCCTCTGTTTTTAGATCCTTAAGTTTCGGCGCGTTGACGAGAACGCCATCTTTTGCGCCCCATCCTGAAATCACAACGGCTTCGGAAATGATGAATGACGCAGGGAACCCCGCTAAGTCAAACGTGTTTTTCCTCTCAACAAGCCGCCACCCGCTCAACGTCTCGCCGTCAAACAACGGGATGGGGTTGCCGAATGCCAGCGCATTAACATCCGGTGCCGGCGGTATAGGCATGGCGCGTTTACAAAAAACATCTTTGAGGGAACCAGAGTTATCCGAATGCTCTCCATTCGGACCGAACGCCCAGCAGGTAAGCAAGGCCTCATCCGGGTTGCCGTCATTGACTTGTAAGCTCGCATGATAATCACCGAGGTATTTGCGGCGTATGCCGGAGGTCGTCATAAACCAATAATCCACAGGGATTTTGAACAGCAAGACTGTGTTATCATACGGGTTTATCCGGACGTCCTTTGCCGGTTCAACGCCGCCATACACCCACATCACATCAACCCTTGGCGGCACGGTCTCCATGTCCACTTTAATCCATCTCGCGCCGGACATAGAAAACCCCTTGTCGCGCCACCTACTCCAATCGGCATACCAGATGCCGTCAACCTTCGGTTTCGCAAACGCCGTCAACACGTTGACAGCGCAGACTGCCAGAATTAACGTTGATTTGTTCACTGCGCCTCCTCCGCTTTCTTGCGGCGCACCTCTGCGTTGTCCGCCTCCGCCTTCTGCTCGCGCTCGTTTTGTCTCCCGAAAACCTCGACCTCCAAGTAATGGTTCATTTCGTTTGAGGTGTTGCCACGGCTATAGCAGCGGACATAGCGCCCCTTCACGGCGTCCACCGCGAAGGGACGCCCAAAGTGTGTCTCGATATATTCCTTGTCCTTGCCAAGCCCGGCGGAGTTGTCGTGGTCATTGTTAAAGACCGTGGCGACGCCGTCAGCGAATTTGGGGTCGCTCGAGATTTGGCAAATCACGTCACGGTAAACACGCTGCACCTCGCCCCCGCCCGAATGCCAGATGCAGACGGCATGGATTTCTTTTTCTTCACCCAAGTCAATCTGAATCCATTGGAGCTTGGGAGAGAGTTCAACATAATTCGCCATGTCATATTCTTTTACCCCGTCGGTGACATAAGACAGCTCGCCGATGATGGGGTCAGGGTCGCTGGAGGTCACCTTGCAGCCCTGCGACAGCAGCGTGTCACACCCCACGGGAACAAAAATCGGCGGGCGCGGGATGTGCGGCGGGTAAGGGTCAAGATGCACATACGGCTTGACGCTTACCGGTGTCCCCGTAAAGGCTGGCTTGGGAAAAGTCATCTTGATCGGGACGTTCTCTTGCGATTGAACGGCGGCTGAAAAACCAATTATTACCGCAAAAACAATGCTTCGTTTTTTCATAATTGCCCCTCCTGCGCTACAGGAACTACAATCGGCGGCGGAGCCGGAGGAGCTTTCTGGTTCAAGCCGGCAGGTCTTGTTTTCCCATTCAGCGCATTTATCCTTTCTTCTGCTCCTCGACGTACATTTGCATTCCCGTCAGTTTTCGCAATTTCCGCAAGGATAGCTTGGTCACTGAGTTTGCTGACTGCCACACGACGCACTTCCGCGTCCTTGTCATTTTGTGCAATTTCCGCAAAGAGCATTTGGTCGTTTAGCTTGTACAAAGCGGTCTCGCGCACCTTCCCGTACTTATGTTGCTTCACAATTTCCGTAAGGACTGCCTGATTGGTTATCCCTAATGTCGCCGCCCAACAGACTCTTTCACTATTATCGTTTTTTGCAATTTCTGCAAGATGTGTTTGGTCTGTGAGCTTGCGTACTGCCGCACGACGCACGGTCTCGCTCCCATCGCGTTTTGCAACATCCGAAAGAAACTCTTGGTCATTTAGTCTGTATGTTGCTGTTATACGCACGTTATCGGCTGGATCATTTTTTGCGAAATCAAAAAGCAGTAACTGGTCAGTAAACTTACCCACAGCCCAAGCGCGCACCTCTTCGCTCACGTCATTTTTCGCAACCTCGGTAAGAACAGCTTGGTCAGTAAGCCTAAACACTGCCCCTTTACGCACCTCCCCGCTCACGTCATTTTTCGCAATCCCGGTAAGAACAGCTTGGTCAGTAAGCCTAAACACTGCCTCTCGGCGCACCTCTTCGCTCTTATCAGTTTTCACAATTTTCGTAAGAACAGCTTGGTCAGTAAGCCTAAACACTGCCACTCGACGCACCTCTTCGCTCTTATCGGTTTCTACAATTTCCGTAAGAGCAGCCTGGTCGTTTAATCTTGACACAGCAGTTTGGCGAACCTGTTCATCCGCGTCATTTTTTGCAATCTCCACGAGAAGCACGTCATCTTTCAGTTTTTCTGCCGCCGCGAGGCGCACCCATCCGTTCGTATTGTTTTTTGCGATATCTGTAATAAGAGTTATGTCATTCAGCTTTTCTGCAGCCGCCAAAGAACACCACCCATTTTCCCCGTTTCGCGCAATTTCCAGAAGGGTTCCGTGATCCTCCAGTTTTAATATCGCTTCTTGGCATACCAACATATCGGCATCGTTTTTTGCGATTTCCACAAGGCTAGGCTGGTCGTCCAGTTGAGACACGGCCATGCGCCGCACATCTGCGTTCCAGTGTTTTTTCGCAACCTCCGCAAGGGCGGCCTGGTCATCGAGCTTATAGACTGCCGCGATTGCGACCATCCAATTCATCGCATTTTTAGCTGTTTCCGCAAGGGCAACCTGATCCACAAGGCGGAACACCTGTTCGAGTTGCGCGTCAGTATCCGCAAGAGCGGGCAGTTGAAGCAAGCATAACACAAGAGACAGTTTCGTCATTTTCTTCATAAGATATTCCTTGCATTTTTTGACAGGATTAACAGGATTTTCAGGACTGGTTTTGCCGTTACTTTTCCTCCTCCGCTTTTTTCCTGCGCACCTCGGCGTTATCCGCCTCCGCCTTCTGCTTGCGCTCGCGCGTCCACTTGCCGAACACGTCGTTCTCATCAGGGCCTTCGAGAAGAATCATTTGCCCGTCCCGATAAATCATAGACTTTTCACCGTCCCAGATTTTGTAGAGCCGTTTCCCGTCGTGCGGCTCGACGCGGATTTTGTTTGTGAGGCTGATTGGGCAGATTGACCAATAGTCAGCTGATTTTGAATACAACCAACGTTCGTTCTTGCAGGTGACGGCCACCAAATCATGCGAACCATTGATGTCGGTGATTACCCCCACTTTCTCTTCTGAATCGGGGATAATTCCTTTGAGCATCACAGGTTCGGAATCCAGCCAGAAGCCCTTACCCAGATATACCGAGACCGTGAAACGCACTTCCTCTGAAAAAGACAACGTTTGTCCTGATAGAAAAAATTTCCATCCTTCATACACATGCGTTTCCCCTGTCGGAAGCTCAAAAAAATAATCGCCGTTTTTGGATATAGTCGCTCGGTCGCCTTTACCGTGTAACTCGTCCTCGCTATAATCGGGTTTGTGAGGCAACGGGCGCATAGCAAGTTGCCAAACTGAAAAATAGAGAGGCTTCTGAGCAAGGAGAATCGGGTCTGTCCCCGTGTTTTTAATGGCAAGGTTGAAGTTGCCCCCAAACTCCTCCCCTTTTATAACCCAGTCCTTGAAAAGCTTCACCTCTATCAAGGCATTTGTCTCCGCGAAAGCGGATATTTGAAGTAATCCAAGCATCGCCGTCAGTATCATCTTTCTCATTGTGTCTCTCTCCTTTTCCCCTTTCATTTTGACAGGATGGACAGGATTTTCAGGATTGGTTTTATTGCTGCTGTGCCTCCTCCGCTTTCTTGCGGCGCACCTCTGCGTTGTCCGCCTCCGCCTTCTGCTTGCGCTCGCGCGTCCACTTGCCGAACACGTCGTTCTCGTCAGGGCCTTCG
>Ga0082212_10000633_pt1 | contig 51184 bp, 42 predicted proteins | sample TergutNt197P3_FD_71548 | JGI IMG/M metagenome (GOLD analysis project Ga0082212, IMG submission 71548) | Neocapritermes taracua P3 segment gut microbial communities from Petit-Saut dam, French Guiana - Nt197 P3 | ecosystem: Host-associated > Arthropoda: Insects > Digestive system > Gut ...
CATCTATTCCACGCTTCTGCCGGCCGCCAACCGCAAGGTGTGCCTGATGCAGGACCGCCAGTACCGGATGGGTGTAGCCGCCTATTCGTCAGGCTATCCGCATCATCCGCAGTTGGGACGCAACAACAGCCGTCCGTAGATATCACAGTAAGGGTACAATTACCGTCTGCCGGTTTTTTTCAACCGGGTGCATTTCAAATTGTCGCATCCCGTCATTGCGAGGAACGAAGCAATCCAGGATACAACGCTTACACTGGATTGCTTCGACAACAAGTTGTCTCGCAATGACGGAAAGGTTGAAAAGCGACAATTTGAAATGCACCCCATTAACCCGGGACTTTTGGGAAATTCCTGTTTTTTGTCTAAATTTGCAGAAAAAATTCATGGATATGGCAGAAAAAATATTCAAACGGTTTATTCCATCAAAACCGTTTATTGGGAGTACATCATGGACGAGGTGCAGATTAAGCGACTACAGCCGCTCCGAACAGATGAAAGACGACAGGGATGTGAAAAAGGCGGTGATCATGTTCATCGGCAAAAACAAGTACGAACTGTTTGAAGAAAGATGATGACAAATATAATCCGTATCGTGGCAATAATGATGGCAGGGGCGCTCAGCGCTTCGATGCTGTCGGCCGAAACAGGACGCCCGCCGGTCGTCGATGGTTCCGCGAACCGAGCTGCAATGACATCGTTGCAAACCTATCCACCGGCATCGTTGCAATCCTATCCACCACCATCGTTGCAATCCTATCCACCACCATCGTTGCAAACCTATCCACCACCATCGGCGTGGTACATAGCGCCTCCGGCCGACGTTGGACGCGTTCCAGAAGTCAGTGGCCGTACGCCGCAGGCTCGGCTGGAAAATGTCACGATCGTTCAGCGACACAACGACCTGGTCGAGCGCGCCGCTTTCCGCTTTCCGGGCGCCGATGCGGCGATTATTGTGGATGACGCACCGCCGCTGAACCCGGTGGAGCAACTGACAATTTCCGTTTGGTTACAGCCGGGTTCCGACATTCAAGGCAGCAGCCGAATGTCGTTGCTGTTCAAGTCGCGCCCTGCTTCGCCGACCGCTTCCGCGACCATTCCCTCAACTGCTTCCACAAGTGTTCCCTCGACCGCTTCCGCGAATCAAACCGTAGCCGCTCAACCATGGTACAACTGTCAGTATGGCCTGATGCTTGTCCAGTCGGAGAGCGGGATGGCACTGTCGTTCGGACTAAGCCGTGGCGAAAAGCAGGATTGGGTGGATGGCGTCCGGTCGCTTCCCTTGCACCATGACACATGGAATCACTTGGCTGTCGCTTTCGACGGGAAGACGATGAACGTCTATGTGAACGGCCATCCATGCGATACGCTGCACTTAGGCGCTGCAACCCCCCTCGACCGGTATCCGACGCCGTTGATCATAGGCGCGTGCGGCGCTCCGCCACAGGCTGCCGGTCATTCGTTTTCGGGCCAGATCGGCGAGTTTGCCATCTGGGACCGGGCGCTGACGGCTGTAGAGATAACGGCGCTGCATGAAGCGCGTCAAGCCCATTATCCCCTTGTTTCACGCGATGCGAAGGGTGAAACCGACTACAGCCGCGCCGTCAATGCCGCCCTCTCCGCTTCAGAAGATATATGGGCCAACGAAGTGTTGGCAGCCGGCGACCCCTCGTTCAACAAGGTGAAGAACTACCTGCGACCGCTGTTTTATTCAACAGGAAGAAAAAACACCGAGCACGCCCCATACAACGTCGTGCTGTCGCTTGAAGACGGCACCCGACCGTTGATTGCGGCGGCAGGCGACGGCAGCGGCATCCATGTGGACAACTACGCAAACGAAGCCGCGCTCGCGTTCTATATGGGCGGCAATGGCAGCGAACGTTTTGGCGAAGCGCTCGACCGACTGGGCGAACAGCGCTGGGAGGACGGGTGGTTGCCTGTCTTCCATACTTCCTACATCACCGCAGGCGGCGCCAGGTGGCGACAGGAAGTGGCGGCGCTACTGCCGGCACAGGCCGGCGATTCACTTGTCGTTTTGGGCAGGTTCGAAATGGTCGACGGCGCGCCCGCCCGCGAAACGCTCCGCATCGCATTGACGCCCGGAACGGCAGGAAATCGTTTCCGCGCATCAGCCGGAAACCGGGAAGGCGATGCCTGGCTGTGGACGCCCGCATCCGACGGCAGCGTCTGCTATTACGCCTTTGCGCTTGGCGAAGCCCTGCCGCCCGACTTGAAGGTCGACGGTGACAGCTACCGCGAAGCAAAGGACAAGTGGTGCGAATATTGGCGCCGGCGCATCGAAGGCGATGGCACCCTGTTCTCGGTTCCTGAAAAGTTAGTCATGGATTGCCAGCGCAACAAACTCTACCAGAACTTGGTTCTGCGATGGCGCTATTCGGTCGGCAACTCAGTCTACGACGGCAACTACTACAGCCCCGAAAGCGGCGACGCCATGACGGTACTGGCGCAATACGGCTATTCGGCAGAATCCCGACAGGGCTTGGCAGAGATGTTGCCGTGGAACAAAGGCCGCGAGCAGTACTATAACTGGGAGATGGGCGAAAAACTGACCCATGCCGCCGAATACTGGCAATATACGCACGATGACGCTTTCATCCACGAGCGCATCGAACCCTATCGCGAGATGATGCGCGATTTTCAAGACCAGATGGCGAGCGACCCGCATGGACTGCTCGAACCGCAGAAGCACTGTGGCGACATACCGAACCGCGGCTATTACGTTGCCCACCAGACGACCGCCTGGCGTGGCATGCGCGATATGGCGCAGCTCTTTGGCCGAATAGGTTACGAAAGCGACGCTTCCGGCTTTACGAAGGCGGCGGCACGCTTGCACGGCAGCCTGGAAAAGGGACTGAAAGCCTCGTCGCAGCGTTTGCCCGATAACACCCTCTACATCCCCAGAGGTATTTATTCGCCTGAAACGACGGTCTACGATCCGATCTGCGAGACCCGGCTCGGCTCCTACTGGAACTTGGTCATCCCGTATGCTTTCGCCTCCGGCTTCTGGCAGGCGGACGGCGAGGAAATGGATGCGATTCTCGGCTTTCTACGCGGACATGGCGCTTTTCTGGCTGGACTGCTGCGTTTCAACTATTACCCGACCGCAATTGGCGCCTACACGCCCAACGGGATACCGGGCTATTATACGGATGGCGTCGACAATGTATATCTGCCGTCGATCGTGCGGGTGCTGGCCGCCCGCAACGAGACGGATGCGCTGTTGCTGACGTTCTACAGTTACCTGGCGCACGGCATGACCCGCGGGACGTTTATCTCCGGCGAAGGCGATAACATTGGCGTCTATCCCGAAGACGTGCCTCCCTATCCGAAACTGGGCTACCGCTCCATGTACGGCTCGGTGTGCAACGCGCAGAACGCACTCTTTTTGCAGACGCTTCGCGCGTTGCTGATACAGGAAACATACGATGAACAGGGCAATCCTGCCGTGTTGCGACTGACGCCGGCCACGCCGCGGGCCTGGTTGGAGGAGGGCAGCACGATCAGCTTCCGCGATGCGCCGACGATTTTTGGCGCCGTGTCCGGAAATATTTTCGTCTCGCCCATGGGCGACAGGCGCATCCGGGCCGAATGGACGCTTCCGTCGCGTAATAAGCCCGTTGCCATCCAATGGTGTATGCGCTTACCCGGCCATATGAAAATCACTGCTGTGACAGTCGACGGCAAAGCCCACACACGTTTCGACCCGGCGACAGGCGTCATCGACCTGACCGGCTTCAGCGGGGCCGTTGTCGTGGAGGCGATGTACCGGTAAACGCTGAACCGGAAGTCATGCGAAATAAAAAATAGTAAACCGTAAAGGCCTGACTGAAGGCAGTCGGGGACAAAATAACTAAAATATGAAATCAAAAAGACTATCCCGCAGGGAATTTATCAACCGGATGGTTGCGGGCGCCGGCGCTGGCGCCGGCATGTTGGCCTTAGCGCCAGCCAATCGTTTGCTGGCCGTAGCGCCGACTAACCGTTTGTCGGCCTTGACGCCGACAAATACGCTGCTGGCGGCGCCACCCCGCTGGCCGAAAGACGTAAAGGATTTTCGTGTTCACGTCATTGGCGACACGCACATCGACCCGGTGTGGCTGTGGCCCTGGCACGAAGGGGTGAGCGTCGTTCTCAGCACGTTTCGTTCGGCGCTCGACCGCATGAACGAGACGCCCTCGCTGACTTTCAGTAGCGGTTCGGCGCAGTTTTACCAATGGGTGGCAGATAATGACCCCGCCATGCTCGACGAGATACGCCGCCGGATCGGCGAAGGCCGGTGGGAGGTTACGACAGGGTGGTGGGTTGAGCCCGACATGAACATCCCTTCGGGCGAAGCCATGGCGCGGCAAGGATTGTACGGACAGCGCACGATGGAGCGACTGCTCGGCCTGCGTACGAAAATCTTTTACAGCGCCGATGCTTTTGGTCAGGCAGGGATGCTGCCGCAAATTCTCCGTTTGCAGGGGATAGATAATTTCATGTTTACGCGCCCTGGCGACAGCGAAAAGAAACTGCCGTTTGTCTTCTGGTGGGAAACGCCTGACGGTTCGCGCATGCTTGCCAGCCGGGCGTTGAACGGGTTCAATCTGGCCGACACGGATGGGAAAGACTTTTTCCTGAGCGCGATCAGCCATGCCCGCCATCGCTCCATTCCGTTTGCAGCCATCCGGCACGGCATCGGCGATCATGGCGGCGGACCGACCATCCGCAATATCCGCGCCATCAATGCACTGATGGACGACAAAACGGGTCCTCAACTGACGTACAGCACCTATACCCGGTATTTCGATGACCTCCGTGCCGCGCCGGATACGTCCTTTCCGGTCGTGATGGACGACCTGCAACATCATGCCGTCGGCTGTTATACCTCCGAAGTAGAAATCAAAAAGCATAACCGGCGCAGCGAGACGTCGCTCGTGACTGCCGAGAAGATCACAGCCACCGGAGCCTTCGGCTGGGGCGCTCACTGCCCGAAGGAGCGATTTGAGGAAGCATGGAAAAGGGTTCTTTTCCAGCAGTTCCACGACAGCCTGGCAGGCTCGTCGCTCAACGAACATTCGCTGACGGCGCGCGACAGTTACGGTTTTGCCTGCGACGTGGCCAACGAAGCGACGTACATGGCCATGCAAAAACTCGAATGGCAGCTATCGACAGCCGAAGATTCCTGTTTCCAGTATGTCGTTGCCTTCAACCCCCACGCATGGGAAGTGCAAAGCGTGATAGAATACCAGTGGGGAAAGAACGCGCCATGGACCAGTACGGAAGAGATATTCTGCGACATGCGACCGGCTGATCAGCGCACGCCGTTGCCGGCATGCGTCTACGACGATACCGGACGGCTGTTGCCCCATCAGTGGACGCTCGGACAGTCACATTCGGGCAACGAAAAGGCCACGGCGCTGGTGATGGCGACCCTTCCGCCGTTAGGCTACCGGCAGCTGCGCGAGAAAAACGAAACGTCGCCCTACACTTTTGTGCAGCCGGCGCTGGCAACTGACAGCATGCTCGAAAACGAGTACCTGCGTGTGACGTTTGCAGCCGACGGCGCCATCGGTATCCTCGACAAGGAGACGAACCAAACGGTTTTTGCAGGTGGAGCACGCGGCTGCCGCGCCATCGTGCTCGACGATCCGCACGACACGTGGGGACATGATGTGGTGGCTTTCGACCGTGAGACAGGCGCTTTCGGGAACGCCACGCGGGAGTTGCTCGAAGCGGGGCCGCTGCGGGCAACCATGCGTACCGTCAGCACGTATGGACGTTCGACGCTGACCGTCGAATGGTCGCTGACGTCGGGCATGCGTCGGATAGAAGCCCGCGTGACGCTCGACTGGCACGAAAGGCAAAAGATGCTGAAGTTCTCGTTTCCGGTCGACGTGGAGGCGCCCGAAGCAACGTATGAGACGCCCTACGGTTTTATGGTGCGCGAAACCAACGGCCACGAAGAGCCGGGACAGCGCTGGATAGACCTTACCGGACAGCGCCGAAATGGCGGTCGGTATGGACTGACCGTCATCAACGATGCCAAATACGGGTACAGCGTATCGGGAAACGACATGCGCATATCCGTTACCCGCGCTACGGTCTATGCGCAGCACGATCCGACGGCCATCGATCCGCAGGAAAAACGATATGTATGGATGGACCAGGGCATACAGACGTTCAGGATGTGGCTGGCGCCGCACAAGGGCAGCTGGAAAGACATTCAGGCACCCCGCATGGCCGAAGAGTTCAGCGCGCCGCCGCTGTTGGTCTACCAGGGTATTCATCGGGGGACAATGCCCAAGTCGGGCTCGTTCATGGCGATCGACGCGCCCAACGTGACGGCGCCCGCCATCAAGAAGTCGGAAGACGGCGACGATATGATTATCCGACTTGTAGAGACATTCGGCGAAGCGGTCGCAACGACCGTCCGCTTCCCGTCGGCAGGCATCAGCTGGCACGGCGCGTTCCGCCCCTGCGAGATCAAGACACTGCGGATAGATACCGGAACAGGCGCCATCCGCGAAGTCAACTTGCTGGAGGAATGATTCAATTGGAAATGGTTAAAATGCAAGAATTATTGGTAAGATGTAATTTTTTTTCTTACCTTTGCAGCGGTTTTTTGAAAGAACCGACGTTTTTTGCAATGAAATAATCATAAATAAGAACCAAAATAAAAATGAAAAGATCATGTATTTCTTTGGCAGTATGTTTGATATTGTCAACAGCAGGATGTCATTCGCCCCAAACGGAGACAACCACCGGAAACCCGGAAAAAACAGTGATTCAGGTATCCGAACCCTGGCGACCGGGCATTGACATCCGCTCGGATGTGGCGATTGTGTATGGCGTAGGCGGCGTGAAGGGCGCGCAGGACGGCAGCTTTGAAAAGAAAGTGCAGAGCTGGCGCGACCGTGGATACGGTACGCATTACATGACCGGCATCGCCTGGGGTCATCGCGACTATGTGAACGGCGAGTGGGACGGGAAACTTCATTTCGATGAGGGACAGGTGCGCATGACCGGCGATACGGTATGGCACGGTAGGATGAGCCCTTACCTTGTGCCTACGCGCAACTTCATCAAGTACATGAAAGAGGTGCATATCAAAAAGGTGATCGATACGGGTATTGATGCCATTTACCTCGAAGAGCCCGAATTTTTTGCCTATTCGGGCTATAGTGAGGCGTTCAAACGCGAGTACGAAGCGTTTTACGGATTCCCGTGGCGCCCGCAGCATGAATCGCCGGAAAATACGTATTTGTCGAACAAACTGAAATATCACCTGTTTTACAGAGCGATCGAAGAGGTCTGTACGTTTGCCAAGGAATACGGAAAGAGCAAGGGAATGAACGTACGGTGTTACGTGCCGACCCATTCGTTAGTGAATTATTCGGCCTGGCAGGTGGTCAGCCCCGAAGCCAGCCTGGCATCCATGCCCTGCATCGACGGGTATCAGGCGCAGATATGGACGGGCACGTCGCGCGAACCTGTTTATTACAAGGGCGTTGAGAAACCCCGCGTCTTCGAAAACGCCTATCTCGAATACAGTTCCATGGAATCGATGACCCGCCCCACGGGACGGAAGATGTTTTTCAATATCGACCCGATAGAAGACATCCCCAACGACTGGTATTTCTTCAAAAGGGGGTATGAGGCGACGTTGGTCGCGCAGTTGCTTTGTCCGACGATCGCCGATTATGAGTTGTTGCCCTGGCCGGGCCGGATTTATGACGGCACGTATCGGATAAGCCCCGACAGCGACGAACGGCATAAGATACCGCGCTGGTACTCGACGCAGATTCAGGTGACGATGAACTCGTTGAACTTCATGCCGGTGTCGAAAAACAAAGTCAGCGGTTCGCAGGGCATCGGCGTGGTGATGGCCAACTCCCTGATGTTCCAGCGCCGTCCGCTGGCGCATGCCGGACAGAACACGTCGTATCAGAGCGGCGAACTGATGAACATGTCGGCCAATGCGGAAGACCCGCAACTGTCGGGCTTCTACGGTCAGGTGTTGCCGTTGCTGATGCGCGGCGTACCGGTCAGCATCGTGCACCTGGAAAACTTAGGCTATCCCGAAGCATGGGACGACATTCGCCTGCTGACCCTGTCGTATACCAACATGAAACCGATGGAGCCCGAATGTCATCGGCATATCGCCGAATGGGTGAAGAAGGGGGGCGTGCTGGTGTATTGCAGCCGCGACGACGATGCCTTCCAGACAGTACAGGAATGGTGGAACATGAACGGCAACCGCTACCAGCGCCCGGTTGACCATCTGTTTGAACTGATGGGTATCGCGGCCGGCGCCGGCGAGGGCGATTATGCGTATGGCAAAGGTACCGTCAGCGTGATCCGGAAGAACCCGAAGGAATTTGTGATGGAAGCCGACAACGACCAGGCTTTTGTGGATAAAATCAAGCACCTGTACGAAAACAATGCAAAAGGGAAAAAGTTGATTTTCAAGAACAGTTTTTATCTCGAGAGAGGTCCTTTCGACATGATTGCCGTCATGGAAGAGGGCGTCGACCAGCAGCCTTTCGAGACGAACGGGCTGTTTATCGACCTGTTCGATTACCAGTTGCCGGTGCTTACCCGCAAAGTGGTGAAACCCGGCGAACAGGCCTATCTCTTGAACCTGAAGCGGCTTGCCGACAAAAAGAAGCCACAGGTGCTGGCCGCCGCTGCGCGCGCCTACGACGAAAAAATCGAAAAAAATACCTATTCGTTCGTGCTGAAAAGTCCGATCAATACAACCAATAACATGCGCGTCCTGCTTCCGGCTGAGCCGCATACGGTGAAGGTCACAGGCCCCGATGGGGCACCGTTGGAGACCGTTCAAAGTTGGGAACCGACAAGCAAAACATGTTTTTTAAGCTTTGAAAACTATCCTGACGGCGTCACGGTAGCGTTGGCTTGGTAAGGGATGTGATGAAAATCGGAACTGTATTTTTTGCGTTTTTGTTTTGTGGTATTTGGATCGTTCAGGGCGCCGGGTTGTCGGCAACGCCGCAACCTGATCGGAAAGAACGGCGCCCTGACAGTGTAGATGTTAAAACGCCGAAGTTCAAAGTTTCGGGATACATGCAGCTGCAGTACCAGTATGCTGAAACCGACGCCGATGGCTATACTTTCAAGACGGGCAACAGGGCGAATATTTTTGAACAGGAGGAACTGAAAAACTTCGGTCGCCTGGGTATCCGTCGCGGACGCGTTAAGTTCGTTTTTGAAGATGGCTTAGTGCAAACGGCATTTCAAACCAATATCACCGAAAAAGGAGTGAGCGTCGTCGACGCTTACCTGAACGTGAAAGACCCCTGGCTTGGCACAAACAAGTTCAAAGCCGGAATTTTCGAAATGCCATTCGGACATGAAGTCGCCTATTCCGCTTCACTACATGAATCCCCTGAGCGTTCGCGCATCATTCAGTCGCTTTTCCCCGACGAATGTGACATAGGCGCCATGCTGACCCTGCAAGCTGCCGAAGCATCGCCGTGGCATATCCTGAAAATAGAAACCGGCTTGTTTGCGGGGAACGGTATCCGACCGCAGATTGACAGCCGCATGGACTTTGTAGGGCATTTGACCGCGACCCGCAAAATCGGGACAAACACGACTGTCAGCGGTGGAATTTCGACATTTCTGGGCGGCATGGTCCAACGCGACAGTTCGGTTTATACCGTGAACGACCACGCCTTTGCGCTGGAAAGTAAATCGGCAAGCAACATCGGCAAATACGCCAAACGCCAATACATCGGATTGGATGGGCAGCTTTGCATGAACACGGCGGCAGGCATCACCCGCGTACGAGCGGAATATATTTCGGGCAAACATCCGGGCAATGCAAGCTGTGCCTACGGATTCAAATACAATGCCATGGAATCGAAAGAGCCGGTTTACATGCGCAAAATATCAGGCGGTTACGTTATGCTGGCGCAAGCGCTGGGACGATCGCCTTTCATGGCCGTCGCCAAATACGACTGGTACAACCCAAACACGGAAATAAAGGGCAATCACATTGATTCAAAAGGAGAAATTGCCATGAGAAATTATGGTTTTGGATTCGTATGGTCAGTCTATCAGGGACTTAAAATGACAGCGTACTACAATATCATCAGAAACGAAACAACCGACAAGTTGCAGCACACGACAGATACATCCGGCAAAATAACCGCGTACGGTTACGAAAGCGACCGAAAAGACAATGTTTTTACGTTGCGGTTGCAGTATAAGTTTTGAAAGCCGACGTTTAGGAATATCTTCATTTCCGAGGGTGCATTTCATAATTTTTCTACAATCTCTTTTATTTCCCAAAAAAGGTGTTTACATTTGCGCTTTTAAACACAAAAAGAGTTTTTTATGAATGAGTATGGGAAAATAGCGATGATTCGTGTGATTTGTGTGGTGATACCTTGTATTAGAATTACAAAACCTAAAAGCCTTTTGCAGAATACACAAAAGGCTTATTAGGTTTTTTTAAACATCTTTTTATCTCCTTTCAATGAGACTTCATTATATCATATTAATAGCCCTTCCATGGTGTATTCTATTGGATATTCATTCGCAGAATAAAGTAACATCAATCGTATTGGACGAAAAAATGATTCCGATACCATATGCTACGGTTTATAATAACAACACCCATCGTGGAGCCATCACGAACGAGGAGGGACGGTTTACATTGATTGCTCAACCAAGTGATGTTATTATAATCCGTTGCTTGGGGTATCACGAATATAAAAACACAGCGGAGAAGCTGCAGAATTCAGGCAGAGTCGTTTTGAAAGAAGCGTTTTATGAACTCAATGAGGTAATCGTAACGCCTAAAAAAGATGACGCTAAGTCTATTATAAAGAAATTTCATGCCAATATCAGGAAGAATTACCCGACGAAAGCGACGCTCATCAATGGCGTTTACAAAGAATATTCGTTAATTGGAAATGAATATTGTAATTTTTCGCAGTATGATATTGATTTAATGCTCGAAAGTATTGCTTCGCGTTCGCGACCTGACTATCATATTAAAGTTCATGATCATACTTCATTTCGCCATTCAAATTTTACCAATGACGAAAATGAAATATGCCGCATGGAAAGTGATGCGTATTTCATGAAATTATGGTTATACTGGTGTAGTTTCTTATGGGACTTTAAGAAATATCAATATTGGTACGCGGGTTTTACCACTTATAATGAATCAGAAATAGCAATCATAAAATTTAGTCCAAAGCACCCGAAAATCAATATTAGGAGATATACAGGCGTTATGTATATTGACCTGAAAACATACGCATTAGTTTTCGTGAATTCAGAAATAATGCAACCCTACGATATGGATTTTATTTTTTATAAAGGACTTTGGCAAAAAACAAAAAAATCAGAAGTTAAAATTATGTTTGAATTTTCTGATGGGTTTTATTATCCCGCTTTTATGATCAATAAAGCTACAATGTCATTAAATGTATCTAAAGGTATTTTAACCGTAGATTATATATTTAACTTTTTTACAAAACAGATAGACTTTGATCCAATGAGTTTTGTTAGCGATAGCATCCCACTTGAGAAATTTAACATCAATGGCGTACTTGAACGGTCAAAAGACTACAAAAGCGACTTTATTCTGGAAACCGAGAAGGAAAAACAATTTTTCAATTACCTAAAATAAATGATTTACAATGAAACGACTTTTTACAATTACAATTTTAGCGATGTGTACTTTTGTCGTGGCACATGCGCAGAATAGCATCCAAGCGACGGTATCGGACGAACAGGGAAATCCGATACCATACGTTACCGTTTACAACGGCGTCACGAAACGTAGCGTTATCACGAACAAAGAAGGCAAGTTTGATATAACTTGCCAGCCTGGCGACGGTATTTTTTTCACGCGATTAGGGTATCAGGAACAGAAATACACAGCGGGCGAACTACAGCATGTCCACGAGGTTACGCTAAAAGGAGCAACCGTAGAAGGGAGCGATGCCTCGATGGATGCAAAAGTTGTCGTGCGAAAATTTCTGGAAAAGATCAAGAAGAACTATCCTGTAAAAGCTGCCATACTTAAAGGCGTTTACAAAGAAAGTTGCTACATTGAAAATGAATGTTACGGTTTCTTTCAATCGGATTTGGACATTCTTATTAACCATCTAACATCCGGTGCGACTCCCGCCTACAAGACGAAAATTTACAACCTGACAGCATCCAAGCATCCGGATTTGACATCGCCCATGAGTAGCGATTCCCGTTATTATTATATTCAATTGTGGCTGTTTCGTCATTCTTTTTTATGGAACTTTACAAGATATGAATTTCGTAATGCGGGGACAATCACCTACAACGGTTCAAAATTGAGCAAGATAACATTTCAGCCCTTGCAAATAGACAAGTCGGTAAAACAATTTACCGGAACCATGTATATCGACCTGAAGTCCTTTGCGCTGGTTTATTTTCAATACGACCTGCTGCCCGACGAGGCTGGCCAGGTTTATGAGGGTCGCTGGGGAAAATATTTGAAGGAAGAATCAAGTATCCTGTTCGGAAATAACAAAGGGAAATATTATCCTGCTTATGTGATCTTCGAGCGTACGCTCTTGGGGATTGGTTCCGAATGGGAAGCGCCAAGCCTCAAAGATAAGGAGAACATCCAAATAGAATTCACTTTTAATTTTTTCACCGAAGAATTTAAAACCGACACAAAAGGATTTGTTTCAGAATGTCAGTTTTACGATCTGAATTTAGACAGAATGGTACCTGTCGAACATGCCGATAACATCAAATCGGACGTCATCCTGGAAACCGAACAGGAAAAACTCCTTGACAAGCGGTATTTTAAGGCAAAATGATGATGTTTTTACAACAATCATGACATGAAACAATTCATTTTGATTACAGTACTTGCGATGTACTCTTTTTCGACCTTACATTCGCAAGATGCAAGCGTAAGCGCATTGGTGTTGGACGAAAAGGGCGCCCCGGTACCATTCGCATCCGTGTATAACAGCAATACCCGGCGCGGCGTCATTACAAATGAGGAAGGGCGGTTTCAGTTGGACGCCCAGCCAACCGACGTTATCGTTATCCGCTATTTGGGGTACGAGGAACATAAGAACTCTGCCGAACAATTGCAAAAAGAAGGTATCATTAGGCTGAAAGAACAAATATTCAGTCTTGATGAAGTGGTAGTGACGCCCAATACGATTGACCCGGTATCCATTGTGAAGAAATTCCGTTTTCGTATTCCGACAAACTACCCAAGGAAAGCGGCGCAAATCAATGGTGTTTACAAGGCATATTCGCTAATTGAAAATGAATATGCTACTTTTTTTCAATGTGATGTGGATATTCTTGTCAAAAGTTTAGGGTCAGTACGTCGCCCCGATTTCAAAACGAAAGTGTACGGATACAAATCATTTCGTCATTCGGACGATTCTGTCAGAAGATGGAATATTAATTCCGAATCTGCTTTCAGTCTTTTTTGCCCGTACATGTATCACTTTTTGGGAGAATATAAAAAAAATCACTATCAACACGATGGGTTCACAACGTACAGTGATTCAAGATTGATACGGATATCCTTTTCGCCTAAACAAATCGACAAGTCTGTAAAACAGTACGCGGGAACGATGTATATCGACCCGAAATCATTCGCAATGGTGTATCTGCATTACGAAATGCTGCCCAACGAGTTAGATTTTCAAAGGAGTAAACATGGCCACTGGCAAAAAACAACCAAAATGGAAACAAAGATCATGTTCGAGCCCCACAACGGCCTTTATTATCCGGCTTACGTGATCTCCAAACTCACTGGGCAAGTGGACGCATCCGGCAAGAACAATCATCAGGAAGCAGTCAACGTCGATATTGTTTATAATTTTTTCACAAAAAACGTGGAATACAATCCGAAAGTATTTATTGCCGACGACTTTTCGATTGATCAGTTGAGATCCAATAGCACGCTCGACCGGTCGGATTACAAAAGCAATCTCGTATTGGAAACCGAGAAGGAAAAACAATTTTTCAACAGTCTGAAATAAATGATTCAATATGGGGGAGGTGACGACGCAAGCGGAATGGGAAGGCAAAATGAAAAATTTTTCTTACCTTTGCGCCTGAAAATTCATATTAATCATTCATAAATTTTAACAAAATGAAAAATTTGTATCTTTTTTTTGCGTTTTTATTGCTTTTAGTGTCAACGACTTCCTATGCTCAAAAGTATGTGTACGACATCGATCGAACGGAGCTTCACGACGACATGTCGTTTTCTAATGTGCGCCGTATCATTCGTCTGCCGTCAGTCAATGGATTGACGCCCATCAAATGCGACTTTCATCTGCATACCGTTTTTTCCGACGGTATTCTTTGGCCTACCGCAAGGGTGAAAGAGGCCTGGCAGGACGGTTTGGATGCCATTTCCATTACTGACCATACGTCGGCTTCGCCCTCCAAGCCAAACTTGTCGGGCGGCCCGAACAGTTCGTATGAAATAGCGCTGCCGGAAGCAGAAAACCTGGGGATTATTTTAGTACAGGGTACGGAGATATCGCGTTCGAAACCGGAGGGCGGCCATCTCAACGCCATTTTTATTACCGATGCACAAAAGACGCTGGACGTTCCGACCGAAGTGGCCGTGCGGGAGGCCGTTAAACAGGGGGGGTACATCATTTGGAACCACCCCGGATGGGCATACGACACTTGCAAGATGTTTGACGTTAATGAACGGTTGATCGCTTCGGGCGATATCCATGCGGTGGAAGTATTCAACGAGGCGGAGTGGTACCCACGGGCATTAAGCTGGTGTCGCGACTATAAATTGGCGCCGATTGGTAACACCGATATTCACTATTTGACGAACAACATGTACCGCCTGTCGGAAACGGTCGTCCGCCCCATGACCATCGTGATGGCACGTGAAAAAACACGGGAGGCGCTTAAGGAGGCGCTCTTCAAACGGAGCACAATCGCCTTCTGGAAGGGGATGCTTGCCGGTGACAGCCAGCTGCTTACCGACTTTTTCATGGCCTCCGTGCGCGTGACGAAAGTACATTCAAGCATCGACCGCAACAATATTACCCAAAATCATTACCGGATCGCGAACGCGTTCGACGTTCCTTATGTCATCTTGCTTGCGAACGGTAAAAAGGTAACGATTCATCCCAATTCGGAAATTTCATTTACCCTGCCTGCCGCGTTGAGGGAATGGACGGTCGATGTCATTAATTTGCATACTTACGAGTATGAGACATTGAAGGTGACGATCAGGTTGCCGGAATAATTCGTAGGGGCGTATTGCATACGCCCACACAAATTATTTATTTTTGAATATTATGAAAAAAGTTATTCTTTTTATCATAGCGTGTATTGCAATATCGTTGCTTCCCCTACGGGCGCAACAGGTGGTAGAACAGGTTCATCCTGGTATCTGGAAGATTACGTTTGGATGGCCCGAGCGTATGTTGCCGAGCGATTTTAAGCAACCGGCACGTGCGAACGACTTGCAAACGCGCTTTCCCGCCAACGTGGCAGAACCGGAGGTCGTTCAGTCGATCCGCTTCCGTCAGGTTCCCCGCGGAGCGGTGGCCGGATTCCATATTGATGAATCGGAAAAAATATACGGCTTCGGTCTGCAAAGCAACAGCTTCCAGCAAAGGGGCATGCGGCGCGAGATACGTATCAACGACAGTTCGGTGGGCGACATCGGTTTCGGCCATGCCTCCCTGCCGTTTTTTATTTCGTCGAAAGGTTATGGCGTGCTGGTGAATACGGCCCGTTATACGACCTTCTACATGACAAGCCAACGCAAATTGGCCGATCCGGGTAGCGGGAACGCCTCCGAGCCGAACAGGGCGACGGCCTCGTCGCCCGAAGAACTGTATAACCGCCTGATGACGGTGGCGCCCGACGAGGTGGAATTTGTGGTCGACGGTGCACAGGGCATGGAGGTCTATGTCTTTGCCGGCCCCACGGTCAGGGAGGTGGTGCAGCGTTACAACCTGTTTTCGGGTGGCGGCGCCATACCGCCGGTCTGGGGCATGGGACTCAAGTACCGTGCCAAGAACACGTTTAATCAGGAACAGGTGATCAAGTTCATGAAATACTTCCGCGATAACGAAATCCCCTGCGACATGTTCGGACTGGAACCCGGCTGGCACACCGCCGCCTATTCCTGCTCTTTTGCCTGGAATCCGAAGAATTTTCCGCAGCCCGACCAGTTGCTGGAAATAACACAACAGATGAACTACAAGTTGAATCTGTGGGAACATGCCTACGTGCACCCTACATCGCCCATTTTCAGCGATATAGTGCCTTTTTCGGGCGATTATACCGTGTGGAAAGGCGCGGTGCCCGACTTTACCCTGCCCGAAGCACGACAGGTCTTCAGCGATTACCACGAAAAAATGTTTGTCCATAAGGGCGTCGCCGGGTTTAAGCTGGATGAGTGCGACAACTCTTTTCAAACGGCCAAGTCGGAACTGACGTTTCCCGACATCGCCCGGTTCCCTTCGGGTATCGACGGGGCGCAATACCGCCAGCTCTTCGGGCTGCTTTATCAGCAGACGCTCCTCGACATGTACCGCCGCAACAACATGCGCACCATCCTCGACGTCAGGGCATCCTACCTCTTTGCCACGCCGCTGTCGAGTTCCATCTATACCGACATGTACGCACATGCCGACTACGTGAAGATGATCCTCAACGCCGGCTTTTCGGGGTTGAACTACTCGCCCGAAGTGCGTAACACCCGCTCGGACGAAGACCTGATACGTCGCCTGCAAACAACCCTCATGTCGCCGCACATGCTGGTCAACTGCTGGTTCCTGAGCAACCCGCCCTGGTTCCAGTACGATACGGGAAAAAATAACCGCGACGAACTGCTGCCCAACTACAAGGAGCTGGAACAGAAAGCCAAAAAGCTGATTGAAATTCGCATGAGCCTGATACCGTACCTGTATACTGCTTTTGCGAAGTATCATTTTGAGGGCATCCCACCCTTCCGGTCGCTTATCCTCGACTGTCCCGACGAAGAAGACGTGTGGGACATCGACGACCAGTACATGATGGGCGACCACATTCTGTGCGCACCTTTTCTCGACGGCACTTCCACACGGTCAGTCTATTTCCCCAAAGGCAAATGGCATGACTTCAATACGAACAAAGTATATGAAGGCGGCAAGTCCTACGAGATCACCCTGTCGCTCGACGAAACGCCGATGTTCGTTCGCGACGGCATCATCCTGCCCATGGCGAAGCCCGTTCAGTACGTGACGCCACAAACCGTGTTCGATGTTGCCTGCCGCGTCTATGGAAATCCCGTGCAGCCCGCGTTTCTCTTTGAAGACGACGGATATACGTTCGACTTCGAGAACGACGACTATAACATGGTGGAACTGCGCTGGGACGCCGCAAAGAAAAAGAATGCAGGCACGGCAACGACTAACGGAACAAGCAAGAAGAAACTGTACCGTATTACCGGATGGGAACAGTATTGAATGATCCCGTGTTTGTATGCCCCCCCGACACGATGGGGGGCATGCAAACGGGATATCACTGCGATTCACCCGTTGAAATATTTGTTTAGAAGGATGATGACCCCGGCTAACAAAACAATGAGCAGGCCGATAATCGTCAGTTGCCTCGATCGCCTGGCTTCTTGCCGTGCGTGCGCGGCGGCATCGTTTGCCAGATCTTCCTGATATTCCGAACCTTCGGCATCTTCCGTATCTTCCTGATATTCAGAACCTTCGGCGCCTTCCTGATATTCAGAACCTTCGGCATCTTCCTGATATTCTTGACCTTCCGAACCCTGCATATCATCCGAAGTTGCGCCGCCAAAGACGTTCATGATTTCAGTAGCCCGTTCCAGGTCCTTCTCCAACAGCTCGACTTTCACGCCGCCCAAGTCAAGGCCATTGTATATCTGATTCATAAAAGCGTCGCGCACATAGCAGTCAATACCTTCCGATTTGAGCAGGTTTGCCAATATTTCCGCTTCCGATACTTTCGTAAAGCGCGTTAATTCAACCATTCTATCTTCCATCATTACCTATTTTTTTGACAAAGATAACAATTATATCCGATAACTCGGATATAATTGTTATCTTTGCGCAATTAATTATTAACCCTTAAAAAATTATCCAGTTATGAAGCGAATGAGTATTTTATTAGTTGTATTTCTCTTGGCAGCATTTTCAATCAATGCGCAGAATGTTCAAAAAGAGTTTTATGGGATGTGGACCCTCGAAATTGAAGACGGGTCGGTGGGATGGCTTGGCGTAAACGACAGCAAAGGTTTTCTTGACGCTGAATTGTTATGGCAGGGAGGTAGTGTCGTACCTGTTTCGAGCGTGTTTTTCAGTGACGACCACACGCTTGTGGTGACCATGTCGAATGTCAGGCGGGATGAGCCACGTTTTATTTCGACACGAACATACATTTTTGAAAGAACCGGCAATAATCTTACAGGAACGCTGTTTGTACCGGCCCGTGACGGAATGAGCGTTACGAAGAGAAAATTTATCGGCTGGCGGTTGGACGATCCCGGCCCGGCTCCCGACATGACAAAAGTGAAATATGGAGCACAGATCAATCTTTTTAATGGAAAGGACCTGACCGGATGGAGACTTATCAACCCGAGACAAGCCAATGGCTTCAAAGTGGTGAACGGCGAACTCGTCAATGACCCCGTAAGCCCTGACGGACAACGCGTCAGTTTTGGCAATTTAAGGACGGACGCTGAGTTTGATGATTTCAAGCTCACGCTTGAGGTGAATGTGCCCGAAGGCAGTAATAGTGGCGTGTATCTGCGTGGCATGTATGAGATACAGGTCGTTGATTCGTATGGAAAAGCGCTCGATTCGCACAATATGGGCGGGTTGTATAGCCGCATCACACCGTCCGTAGCCGCCGAGAAGAAAGCAGGCGAATGGCAGACCATGGAGATGATCCTTTATAAAAGGCACTTGACCGTTGTCCTGAACGGGACAAAGATAATTGATAACCAACCGGTTCATGGCCCGACAGGCGGCGCCATGCAAGCGGATGTAATGAAATCAGGGCCTATTTACTTGCAGGGTGACCATGGGAAAGTGAGCTATCGGAAGATAATGCTGACGCCGATCTTGAACTAGGCAAATAAAAAAACCACCTCCGCAGGAGGTGGTTTTTTTATTGCCAAATTCAGGCCTCTTCCCACTGTTTGCGCAGCAACTCAACGGCTGCCGCCGCAGCATCATTCCGACCGCTGGGGGTCTCTGCGATACTGCCACATTCGAAACTGACATACTTGTTGTATCCCAACAGTTTCAAACCTCGGAATCCGTCGACATAACAATCGGCTTCTCCATCCTCGCCCGGCATCTTCCTGCGTTTACGGCTTGCCATGTGTACATGCTGCAGATATTTGCCTGCCGACAGGAACGCGCCCATGTCCGAAGGCTCCTCATGCGTCATGTGCCAGAAGTCGCCCATGCACGTTACGCCTGGATTGTTGATGTCCCTGCAGATCGATGCCGCATCGCCAACCTGACGCAGATAATGCGCTTCGCCGCGGTTGAGCGGTTCGAGTATCACGGTTGTGCCGTTCTCGCGGGCGAAAGTGCCGAGTTCGTCGAACCATTTACAGAGGAAGTCGCGCGTCTCCCGTGTATGGGGTAGCACCGGCACCTGACGGTTGAAGGCGGGCACGATGATGACGCCTGTCGATCCTAACTTCCCGGCGGCCACGATGATCTCGCGCATCGTATCGCGACATTCGTTGCGGATGCTTTCATCTTCCGAGAGCATGAAACCGGTGAAACCTGCACAAATGGCGCTCATCTTGATGTCGCGACCGCTTAATGCCTGCTTAAACTCATCGACACGATTTCCCAATCCCCTTCCGCCGACTTCAAGTCCGTTCACGCCGAGCTTTTCCATCGTGTCAAGCTTTTCTTTCAGGCTGTCCATCTGAAGCGTCCCTTCCTGAAAAGAGATGTTCAGCTTGGCATCCGCGTTGAAAGTAACGCAATTTTTCGATGTGCAGCAACTGTCCTTACGCTCGCTTCCGCAACACCCCGTATAAGTGGCGAGGGATGCTACCGCAGCGCTTCCGAGCGATGTCTTTAAAAAATTTCTCCTATTGAGGCTCATGTTGTCATGTATTTATGTTTTTAGCCTCTGCCACTTGTCTCTTTGCCAGGTACCGGCACATTGTAACGAGATAAATCCATCCTGCCGGTAAGCGTCAAATCGGGAGGCGTCAAATCCATATCGGAAGCAGTAATGGCTTCCCAGGTTATCTCCTGGCCTGTATAGGCCGCTTCACGTCCCATCACGGCCATCATGTTCGAGATGGCTAACTCTGATGCCTGGTCGATGGACTTCCCCGAACGGATGAAATTCACCCAGGCGATAAGTTCAAGCTGTGTGGCCGAATTGACCTTGTATTTTTCCTTTGCGGCCTCATGATCGAACTTCCAGACCTCTTCGCCCTTGAGGTTCTTGATGACATCGCCTGCACTTGTCCACGAGCCTTTAGTACCCTGAATGAACTCGGTGACAGGATTGACGCAGCCGTTGATCTGGCGACACATGCTGGCAACGTGAATACCGTTCTCCATCACGAAATCGATGCCGAAACAATCGTACTGGTCGCCCGTGACACGACGGTGACGGGCGCCGACGCCGATGGCTTTGGCCGGTCGTAATCCTGAAAACCAGGTGAAAACGTCCAAGTTGTGCACGTGCTGTTCCACAATGTGGTCGCCCGACAACCACGTCCAGTTCACCCAGTCGCGTATCATCCATTCGCAATCGCTCCATTCTTGCTGACGGGGTCTGAACCAAAGCTGACTTTGATTCCAATAGACGATGCCGCCGGTGATCTCGCCGATCATGCCATTCATGATCTGTTCGTGAGCAGCCACATAGTTACGCTGGTGATGGCGCTGTGTGCCTACAATGACGGCTAAATTTTTCTGCTGCGCCTGTCGTGCCGTCATTACGACCGAACGATAGCCTGCCGAATCGACGAAGAGCGGTTTTTCCATAAAGCAATGGAGACCTTTTTCAACTGCATATTTGAAATGGATGGGTCGAAAAAAGGGTGGGGTAACGATCATGACAATGTCGATACCGCTGTCGATTACCTGCTTGTAGGCATCCATTCCTACAAATCGCATGTTTTCGGGAACATCAGCGCCGCAATCGGATTTCACCTTGGCGGCGGTAGCGTCGACTTTGTCTTTAAACGTATCGCCCAAAGCAGTAACCTTCACGCCCTCGCACGCTTTGAGGAAATTAACCAAATCGCCCGTTCCCTGTCCGCCGCAACCGATGAGGCCTACTTTCAACTGCTTGCCTTCGATTGTCTTATCGGGCAATTCCGGCAAATAATAAGTACCCGGTTCCTTCAACGGGGTATACTTTGGTTCATTACTGCCGCCGCCGCCCTGGCACGACGTCAGCAAACCGGTGGCTGTACCTGTCCCGACTACCCCTGCAGCACCTGCAAGCGCGGAACTCTTCAAAAATGATCTTCTACTAATACTGTTCTTTTCCATAAGTTATTATTTATAATGTAAATACCTTTAACCCTCTTAATTCTCTTAATTCTTAATTCTCAATTCTCAATTAGTAATTTGTAACCGGAAATTGGTATTTACCAATTTCCGGTTACAAATTACCAAAGCCCTTCCACCTCACAAACAACCCGAAACCCAATCCCCTTCATATCAGTGTACCACCAGATACTCTTAGGCTGTTGCGGGTCGGTTTTGATCCATTCGTCGTGATGCGTGTGCGCGCGAGCGGCAGAACGTAAATCAGCAGCGTCGGAATAGTAATAGCCTCCGCGCACTACATATTCGTCTCCTTCCGTTTCCAATGGATTCGTCACGTTCAAGTCCGTCTTGCCGTATGCCTTTTCCGAATATTTGTCCGCACAATATTCAAACACGTTTCCGTACATGTTTAGTAGCCCGAAAGGATTGGGCTTGACGGCGTCAGGTTCCTGCGTGCGGTTATTGCTGTTTTTACTGTAGATCACGTAATCGCTTATCACGTCTGTCCTGGCGGCGAAAAACTTGCGTTTGAAGCCCTGGTCGGAAAAATCTTTCGGGCTTCCTTCAAAGAAATAAGGCGTTTCGGTACCTCCCCGTGCAGCATATTCCCACTCGGCTTCGGTAGGAAGCCGATATTTTTTCCCTGTCAGGAACGACACCCACTGGCAGAATGTTTCAGCCGCGTAGTGGGTCATGGTGATAGCCGGACGCATTCCTCCTCCCCAGCCCTGGTCGGGCGAGCCATACGGCGGCGTCGGCCCCGAGACGGCGTCAAGATCGGGATTCGAGTTATTGGCATAGATTGTTTCGGGTGGCGTGCGTCCTTCACTCTGGGTATTAAAAAGGAATGTCCAGTACTGGTTCCATGTAATCTGAATCTCCGACATGAAAAACGAACTGACGGTGACGTTGCGGACGGGCCATTCGTCTTCTTTGTGGAACGGTTCTTTTTTGTCGCTTCCCATTTTGAATGTTCCACCCTTGATGGCAATCATGTCAAGGGTCAGGGTTGTGCCCGGTATCTGTTCCGTGAAGTTTTCGAGCGAGGTCACAACCGTTGCAGATTCGAATACCGGGCCTGTCGATGTTCCGGCGTCAAATCCTTTGATGCCTGTCATCCTGCCGTGCGAATAATTGGGGTTGTGGTGTCCTGCATCCAAGTGACAACTGATACATTGCAGATTCAGTTTTTTTTCGTTTTCCTCGTAATAGAGGTGAGAAATGATCGCATCATCGTTGATGCCTGCCGGAAAGAGGTTTGCGTGACATTCCTTGCATGAGGCATTGGGTATGAACTTAACGGCATGTTCCAATTCGGATTTCAAGTCCCAGTTGATGCTTGCACTGTCCTTGACAAGAAACCCCCACGCATCCTTGACGCCCAGCTTGACTTTTGCGGAATAATGATTCCACGTCTGGCTTTTAGGAGGCAAATGGCAGTCCACGCAATGGGTCATGACACCACTTTTACTGTTCACGTGGAAACCCTGCCTCCACGTCTTCTCGGCATGTGGATGTATATGGCACATCATGCACGATTCGTCGCTGGAAAAATACACTGAAACTTGATAAATTGATGCAAACAAGGCGATTCCGATGACCGTGCCCGCTAGGAATATCCATTTTTTCTTCATTGCAATCTTTTCTTTTACTCTACCCATTTTACCCATTTTTGATCATTATTATAACCGGATGCAACCATTGTTTCAATAAACTGCAGGCCGCGAAGTCCGTCGTTTACATTCGGGAAATCCATACATTCGTCGGAAGGCGTTTTACCGGCTGCCAGCGCTTTGACCGTCAGCGTGAAATTGCGGTAAATATTTGAGAACGCTTCGATAAAACCTTCGGGATGTCCGCCCGGCGTACGGATATTCCATTTGGCAAAATCGCTGAGATAGCCATATCCGCCTCCGATTCTAACTATTTCTTTTGGTCTGTCAGGCCATTTTACATGGAGTGTGTTCGGTTCGATTTGATACCATTCAAGCCCGCCTTTCTCGCCGTATATTCTGATTTTAAGGCCGTTCTCTTCGCCAACGGCTATTTGTGTCGCCATCAGCACGCCCGTAGCGCCGTTATCGAAATGCAGGAACGCAGCGGCATCGTCGTCGATGGGTCGTCCGGGAACGAACGCTTTCAACTCGGCGCAAAGCTCCGTCACTTTGAGTCCGGTCACATATTCGCTCAAGTGCCAGGCATGCGTGCCGATGTCGCCGACGCATCCGCCCTTTCCCGATTGCTTGGGGTTCGTACGCCAGCCGGCATTGTTGCCGCTCTGTAATTCGATTCGTTCTGCGAGCCATCCTTGCGGATACTCGACATAGACGCGGCGTACCGTTCCGATGTCGCCCCGCGCTATGCGCACTTTCGCCTCTTTTACGGCAGGATAACCGGAATACACGTGCGTCAGCGCAAGCGTGCGGCCACTGCGCTCCACTTTTTCTTTCAATGCTTTGGCTTCTTCGAGCGAAAAGGTCATCGGTTTATCGATAACGACATCATAACCACGGTCTAACGCCATGGCGGCAGGTTCATAATGAACGTGGTTGGGCGTTACCACGACAACAAATTGCATGCGTTCATCTTCCGGTAAGGACGCTTCCTTTTCAAACATTTCGTGATAGGTACGGTAGATCCTGCTATCGGGAATGTCATAGTAGTGTCCGGATTGTAGTCCGATCTCGGGATCGATACTGAAACATCCGCAAACTAATTCAATTTTGTTCTCCATCAGAGCGGCCCGAATATGAATGGCGCCAATAAAACCATCCAGACCTCCTCCGACAATACCCATGCGTAACTTATTGCTCTTCATGTTGTTTTGTTTTTTTTTATGTGAATAATCGTTCTTTCAGCCCATAAAAGTACGACATTTTTTAGAAACACAAAAAAAAATGTAAAAAAAAAACTCCGCGACGCATCAGGATGCTTCCCCGACCTGGTGCCGACTGGGCGCCGACTGGGTGCCGACTTGCGCCTACTGGGTGCCGACTGGGTGCCGATTAGGTGCCGATTAGGTGCATGGCGAGGGCAAGGGAGAGGGCGAGGGAAAGGGCGAGAAGGGTATGGGATTCAATTTGTCGTGTCAAAATTTTCAGTTTACAATTCTTTTATTTACCTTTGCACGCATATAGGTAGGCAATGGAAGAAAAGGAAGAAAAACAAATGATCCTTCGCACGGAAGACTTGGTGAAGAAATACCGTAACCGTGCGGTGGTTAATCATGTATCGGTCAACGTGAAACAGGGCGAAATCGTAGGATTGCTCGGCCCGAATGGCGCCGGCAAAACGACAACTTTTTACATGACGGTCGGGCTTGTTACGCCCAATAACGGAAAAATTTTTTTAGATGACATGGAAATTACCGATTATCCGGTATACAAACGCGCCCGAAAAGGCATCGGCTACCTGGCGCAGGAGGCTTCCGTTTTTCGGAAAATGTCGGTCGAGGACAATCTCCGCGCCGTACTTGAAATGACCGACAAGCCCAAGGCCTATCAACACGAAAAGATGGAGAGCCTCATTGAAGAGTTCGGACTTCAAAAAGTGCGGAAAAACTTGGGCGACCGTTTGTCGGGGGGCGAACGGCGCCGTGTGGAGATTGCCCGCTGTCTGGCGATTGACCCGAAATTCATCATGCTCGACGAACCGTTTGCAGGCGTCGACCCCATTGCCGTTCAAGATATTCAGACGATTGTTGGACGGCTTAAGCATAAAAATATCGGGATACTCATCACTGACCATAACGTGCATGAGACATTAAGCATCACCGACCGTGCTTACCTTTTGTTCGAGGGGAAAGTGTTGTTTCAGGGAACAGCCGAAGAATTGGCAGAGAATGCCATCGTGCGTGAAAAATACTTGGGGCGCGACTTCGAACTCCGAAAGAAAAACCTCTAAAGTCTGAACTGTAAAAGAAAGAGGCTGCCTCAAAAGACTCCATGAGACAGCCTCTCCATCATCAATTATGAAAAAAAATAATTAGGATCTTGGTATCGCTTCTTTGACCACCATCTTGCGGCCTTCAAATTCTTTTTCATTCAATTCCTCGATGGCGCTTTTTGCTTCATCATCATTTTCCATTTCCACGAAAGCATAGCCCTTCGAGCGTCCGGTATCACGATCCTTAACAACTTTAACGGAGTCAACTGTACCAAATTGCTCCATGACATTCCTTAAATCGTGTTCCCGTACACGGTAATTCAAATTCCCTACGTAAATGTTCATAAAATAAATGTTATAAAAATAAATAAAACGCTACAAAGGAACGGAATTATTTTTGATATACAAGTGTTTTTTGAAAAAAAATAAAATTATTTGAATTCTTCCCATAAAGACGCATGGATAATACGCTGCGTTGCGCTTACGAGCGACTGCAGATTTTCTTTGCTGTTGTCTTCTTTTTTGTGCGGAGTAATGGGGGGATGAATCGTCATCTCAATACGAAAAGGATTGATATTCAACGATCCGGAAGGCATCACCTTATAGGGGCCATTCAGCGTAATCGGCACAAGCGGCAGTTGAAGGTCGACGGCAATCTGATAAGCGCCTCTTTTAAAATTCCGGATGCGACCGTCGGTGGTGCGACCGCCTTCCGGGAAAATAATCAATGAATACCCTTTCATCAACTTGCTTTCTGCCTCCATGATGCTTTTTTGCGCGTTCCGGGCAGAGGAATAATCGACAAAAATGAATCCGGCCATGCGGCAAGCCAAGCCGACAAACGGGATTTTTGCAAGTCCTTTTTTCATCATCCATTTGATGGGAGCGCCAAGATGTCCGTATATCAGAAAGATGTCGAACGCGCCCTGGTGATTGGAAACGAAAACGTAGGACTTCCCTTTTTGAATGTTTTCTCTTCCCGTGACCTTCACCGGACACAAAGCAACCAAACATGCGATGCGCGACCAAATCATGCCGGGGTAATAGGCAAAGATACGCTCTCCCCCCAGCAGACAACCGATGATAACGGTCGTTGCAGTCAGGATTGTCGCCACGAAAAAGACCGGCAGGGCAATGATCCAAAAGTATATTTTGTAAATGATCCGAACCATAAACGCTTCTATTTGACTGCAAATGTAAAAGAATTTATACAACAAAATCATTTTTTTCCTGAAAAATTTTTCAAATCGGTTTATTTTTGCTTTATTTGTACCGGAAAATTAAGCATACAAAACGATAAACAGCATTACAATGAAGACATTAATGAAAAGTTTGGGAGGAATTATCCTCCTTGCAGGCGTAGGAATCTTGTTGATACCTACATTAAAGGATGCACATGACAATATGTATCTGCTAATTGGATTAGGAACGATTATTCTGGGATTTCTGTTGCATATCTTTCTGAACAAGAAGTTTGAGTGAACCCGGTTCGATTGGGCAGTCGTTTCCGTCAATCGTGATTCCAGCTTGTTTCAGCTTGTTTCAGCTTGTTCCAGCTTGTTCCAGCTTGTTCCAGCTTATTCCAGCGCCTTGTAGATGGCGTCCTGTATTCGGGTGCGGATATTAAGCGAGAATAATAGGGAATTTGTCCTTGAAGGAAGGGTTCGGTTGCTGAGAAAGATGAAAAACAGGTTGTTGTCGGGGTCTATCCAAAAACAATTGCCTGTAAAGCCGGTGTGTCCATAAACCGATGCGGGGGCAAGGCGTCCGCATGGCGACAGGGATAGGTTTTTCGCGTCGGGCTTGTCGAATCCCAATCCGCGTCGGCTTGTCGGCGATTTGCTTGTTGTAAACAGCTTGCAGGTTACCGTAGAGATGAATCTTTCAGCTCCATACACTCCGTCGTTGAGATAGAGTTGAGCGATTTTAGCCAGGTCGTTTGCCGACGAGAACAGTCCGGCATTGCCGGAAACGCCGCCCTGAAAAGCTGCCGCCTCGTCGTGTACATATCCGCAAACCACCTGATGACGAATGAATTGATCATGTTCGGACGGCGCTATGCGGGACGGATCGATTTTTCGCAGCGGGTTATAGGTGGTGGAAGTTGCCCCCATGCGTTGGAAATAGTATTCGTCCAATAGCCGGTCAACAGATTGCCCCGTTTGCTGTTCGACCATCTTTTTGAGCAGGATAAAATTGATGCAACTGTACACATATTTGCCCGTCGCGTCCATTTTGGCCTCTACTATCCCCGCCATGATGCTGTCGGCAAACGTGTCGCTCACATAAAAATCACGGGCTACTTCCGTCTCGAAGCCTGTCTTCCTGCTTTTCGACACGATGTCGGGGTTGAACCGGAAGTCAGTATTAACAAATGTACGCGCGTCGAACCTTACGGTGTGGTTGTTGTCTTTTTTACCGCTGTAGAGCGAGCCGGTGTAACTGTCCCTGTCAATGGCCTTCTCATAAAAATTGATGGTAGCAGGCAGTCCCGACCGGTGATACAGCAAGTCTCGAATGACAATGTCGTTTTTATCCGTGTTTTTCAGCGCGGGCACAAATTCGGATATTTTGCTTGTCAGGGTAAAGTTCCCTTCATCATACGATTTTATCACGGCGAGGAGGGTGCCTGTCGCTTTCGTGACCGATGCAAGATCATAGACGGTGTTTTCCGTGACTTTGTGGTTCGTCGAATAATCGTGGTATCCAAACGATTTGTTGTACACCACCATGCCGTCCTTTGCAACGAGTACCTGACAGCCGGGGTATGCCTGCTGGTCTAAACCTTCCTGGACGATGGTATCGATGGCAAGCAGTCGGGAAGCGTCGATATGCACCTCGCCGGGCTCATGAAATCCCAATCGTGTTTTTTCGGTACGGATTCCGGTTCCGGCAGGATATAGGTTCGGGATGCCGACAGGTAACGTCCCTTTGGCGGCGATACCCCCGAAGATGGTCTGGGCTGCGAAGTTTTGGGCTAACGGGGTTGGTTCGTAAGCGAGGATGATGGCCTTGGCATGGGTCGACGACAAGTTGAAGTGTGCACACTGGTAAGGAACGGTAAAAAAGATGTAAACCAATTCCTTGTCGGCAGCGAGCGCTTGCAGTTCGCGAAATTCCCTTGCCTGCGTTGAATGAACGCTGCAAAGTACCGTGCTGTAGTTTTTTAGCCGTTCGAACACCCGCTTTCTGTCCCCATCGTCGGCATTGCCTGCAATCGAGAAACAATCGACTGTACCGTATCTTTTTAGCTGGGTCTGAAACTCGTTGTTGATGTTGCTCCCAATGGAAACGGCAGCGATACTTCTTGTGTTCAGCTGCTTTAACGGCAGGATATCGTCATCGTTTTTTACGACGGTAATCGCTTCGGCGTGCAGCCTTGAATTGATCCAGTTGGCTTCCGGCGTGTTCAGTCTTTCATGCAGTCGGTCGACAGCTAAGGGCTGATATTGGTTGAGGCCGGCAATGTACTTGTAGCAGAGGATGCGTCGGCATCGGCTGTTCAGATCGTCGATGTCTAACTCTTTCCGTTTGACGGCCTGCCTGACGGCTTCCACCTCCTTGACAGTATTAACCGGACCTACCAAAATGTCGTTACCGGCTTTCAACGCGAGCACGGCGATGCTTTCGTGATTGCCGGCAACGGCGCCCTGCATCGCCAGTCCGTCAGTGAAACAGATACCGCGAAAGCCCAGCTGATTCCTTAAAAGGTCCGTCACTACTTCACGCGAAAACGAACTCGGACGACCGTCAGTTCCCAATGCCGGTACGTTCAGGTGGGCAAGCATGATGCCTGAGAAGCCATTTTTTATGAAACGGTCGAACGGCAATAGCTCCATTGCGTTCAACCGCTTCCTGTCATGATTGACGGTCGGCAGGGTGTGATGCGAATCACTGTCGGTATCGCCATGTCCCGGAAAATGCTTGGCCACGGCGATAATGCCGGCTTTTTCAAGTCCGCGCGAATAGGCAACCGCCTTGTTGGCGACCTCTTCGGGGAGTTCGCCGAACGACCGGATGCCGATGACTGGGTTTCGGGGGTTGCTGTTGACGTCGACCGAAGGTGCAAAGTTCACATGGATACCCATCTCGCGACATTGGCGTCCCACCTCTTCGCCGTACTGCTCGATCAGGCCGGCGTCGGCAATGGCGCCAATCATCATATTTTTAGGAAAGCGCGTGGTGTTGCTCAATCGCATCGAAAGCCCCCATTCGCCGTCAAGCGCAATCAATAGCGGTATACGGGCTTCCTTTTGGAGCCTGTTCGTCATGATGACCTGCGATTCAGGATCGCCTTTCTGAAACAGAACGCCTCCGATTTTTTGATTGTTGATTAGATTGACCACACTGTTTATACTGTTGACATTGGTGGATGGTTCTACCACAACCATAAAAAACTGGCCGATCCGCTCATCAACGCTCATCCGGTTGAAAACCGAATCAACCCACCGGAGCATTTTATCTTCGTTCGTCGATGTGTATAGTTTCGGCATGATTTGCCCTTGCATTGAAAAATACACCCAAAGAATTGATAATAAGGTGATAATCTGTCTTTTAATCATAATTCGTAACTTGAAATCCGGTACAAATATAGCGAAAATAGCGCGCAATAGAAAAATAAAACGGTTAATTTGGGTGCATTTTTCAATTTTTTTTCTTACCTTTGCAGCCGCTTTACGTAATCGCTGGCGTGGAAAGTGTGACCCGTTATGTTGCGTTTTGTTCGATTATTAACATATAAAGAGCTATAAGAGAATGGATTTAATAAAAGTTGCAGAGGAAGCGTTTGCCACGCAAAAAGAGTTTCCGGCATTTAACAGCGGCGATACCATCACGGTATCCTATCGCATCAGGGAAGGAAGCAAGGAGCGTATTCAGCAATATCGCGGCGTTGTCATTCGTATTTCGGGTCATGGCGTAAAAAAACGTTTTACGGTTCGTAAAATTTCCGAAAATGTGGGAGTGGAAAGAATTTTCCCATACGATTCCCCGTTTATCGAAAATATCGCCGTCAACAAGCGAGGCAAAGTTCGCCGCGCCAAACTATATTACCTGCGCAAACTCACCGGCAAGAAAGCCCGCATCAAGGAAAAAAGGTTTACAACCTAAGTTCTCGTTGCCTTAACCGCTAAAAATCCGCATTTTTAGGGGTGCGGGGGAAAGGTATGACGTCGCGGATGTTGGTCATCCCCGTCACAAACAGCAACAATCGTTCGAATCCCAATCCGAAGCCGGCATGCGGGCAGGTGCCATATTTACGGGTATCAAGATACCACCACATATCTTTCATCGGCACGTTCATCTCCCGGATACATGTCAGTAATTTATTGTAATCGCTTTCGCGCTCCGACCCGCCGATAATCTCGCCGATTTTCGGGAACAGCACGTCCATGGCACGGACGGTCTTCCCGTCGTCGTTCTGCTTCATGTAGAACGCCTTGATTTCTTTGGGATAGTCGGTCAAGATGACAGGCCGTTTGAAATGTACCTCCACGAGGAAACGTTCGTGCTCGGAAGCCAGATCGACGCCCCAGTAAACCGGAAATTCAAATGATTGACCTTTTGCTGCGGCCGCTTCAAGTATTTGAATGGCTTCCGTATAAGTTAGCCGCATAAAATCCTTTGTCAGCACGCCCTCTAATCTGTCAATCAGTTCCTTGTCGAACATGTTGTTCAGAAATTGAAGGTCTTCGCGGCAATTATCCAAAGCCCATTTTACACAATACTTGATAAACTCTTCGGCTAAATCCATGTTTTCCTTTATCTCGTAGAACGCCATTTCGGGTTCGACCATCCAAAATTCGGCCAAGTGACGCGGTGTATTTGAATTTTCAGCGCGGAACGTAGGGCCAAAGGTATAGATGGCGCCTAATCCCATGGCTGCCAACTCGCCTTCCAATTGCCCGGAGACGGTCAGGCTGGCCTGTTTGCCAAAGAAGTCATCCTCATACAGGACGGTTCCCTGTTCGTCTTTTTTCAGGCTGGAAAGGTCAAGCGTTGTCACCTGAAACATTTGCCCCGCCCCTTCACAGTCGGATACCGTAATGATGGGTGTATGCACATAAAAGAATCCGCGGTCATGGAAAAATTTGTGAATGGCGAATGCCATGTTGTGGCGGATACGAAAAACTGCCCCAAAAGTGTTTGTGCGAGGACGAAGATGTGCAATCTCGCGCAAAAACTCCATGGAGTGACCTTTCTTCTGCAATGGATATGAGTTGGGATCGGCAATTCCGAGGACGTCTATTGTATGTGCTTGTATTTCAACAAGTTGTCCTTTGCCTTGCGATTGAACTAACTGACCCTTCACACCAATGCATGCGCCGGTAGTTACAGGTTTTAATGCTTCTTCGCCAAACTGGTCGACACTGACGACAACCTGCATGTTGTTTATTGTCGAACCGTCGTTCAGTGCGATAAATATCACCTGTTTACTTTCCCTTCGCGTACGTACCCAGCCCTTAATCATGACATCCGTACCAAACACGTTCATTTTCAACGCATCAATTATTTTCGTTCTTTCCATGGGGTTATTTCTAATTTGACAGTTTACAATTGCCTATCGTCACTCATAAGAGCCCATGCGAAGCGAGTTTACCTCGTTTTTCGAAAGGTAACGCCATTTACTGCGCCCCAGATTCCGCTTTGTCAGTCCGGCAAAATACACACGATCAAGTTTAATAACGCGATATTCAAGCATTTCAAACATTCGGCGAACGATCCTGTTCTTACCGGAATGAATTTCTATGCCTACCTGGCTTTTGTCTTCCTCGTTCACATAGCTTATTGCATCGGCATGAATCTCGCCATCTTCAAGTTCAATTCCGTTGGCGAGTTTTTCCATATCTTCAACTGTCACTTCCCGGTCGAGCCATACGTGGTAGATTTTTTTCTTTTTATACGACGGATGTGTGAGCTTGGCAGCCATTTCGCCGTCGTTGGTGAGCAAAAGTACGCCTGTCGTGTTACGGTCTAAACGCCCAACAGGGTAGATACGTTCCTGACAGGCATTTTTCACGAGGTCCATGACTGTTTGCCGGTTTTGTGGATCATCCGATGTCGTCACGCAGTTTTTCGGTTTGTTAAGCAAAATATAAATTTTACTTTCTATTTGAACCGGCTGTTCGTGGTATGTTACGGTATCCATACGGGTTATTTTTGTGCCGAGTTCTGTAATCACTTCCCCGTTTACTTTCACTACGCCTGCCTGTATGTATTCATCGGCTTCGCGACGCGAGCAGACGCCTGCGTTTGCCAAATATTTATTTAAGCGTATCGGAGCAGATAGGTCGGTAACGACTTCCTGATACTTAACCGGTTTTGGGAAGATGGGCTTGAAGGTCTGATTGCGATTGTTTTGCATGGGCTTTCGCATATTCGGCGCACCTCCGGGCTTGCGCTGTTGATAACCGCCGCCCCGTTGGTGATAACCGCCACCCTGTGCCTGACCTGTATTTTGATGATACGAGTTGCCAGCGTTGTTATTACCTTGATTGTAACCGCCGGATTTGTGGTAACCGCCTGATTTGTGGTAACCGCCGCCCTGGTTGTAACCGCCTTGGTTGTGACCGCCTTGGTTGTGACCGCCTTGGTTGTATCCACCCTGGTTGTATCCACCGCCCTGGTTGTAACCGCCGCCTTGGTTGTAGCCGCCGCCCTGGTTGTATCCGCTATTTTGGCGGTGTCCGCCTCCTTGATTAAAATTGCTGTTTTGGTTATAATTTCGTTGTTGATATCCCCCTCCGGGCTTATTCATACCCGGATTGTTATAGCTTCTTTTTTGTTGATAACCTGTTTCCTGATTGCTGTCATAGCTTTTACGCTGCTGATAACCTGTTTCCTGATTGCCGTCATAGCTTTTACGCTGCTGATAACCTGTTTCCTGATTGCCGTCATAGCTTTTACGCTGCTGATACGTGCCACCCTGGTTATTGTCATAGCTTCTACGTTGTTGATAACCGCCCTGGCCTTCATAGCTTCGTTGCTGATAACCGCTTTGATCGTGCGGCTTGTAGGGACGTCGCTGGAAGCTGCCCCCTTCTTCCGAATGAAATCTTTTTTCTTCAGGAGGGGTATCGCCTGTCTCCTGATGCGTGGTCTCCATATTATCTCCTTCATCTTGCGTGGGATTTGAATATGGCTGATAAGTAGGTGTTTGACGCGTTTGTCCAAACACGGGTTGATAAGGGCGACTTGAAGTAACCGCACGGTTGTAGTCTACTTTTCGCGTGTCTTTAATTCGTAAACGTTTCCCTTTCGTTCTTGTTCCTAAATCATCATTTTGTCCGTTTCCCTCTTCGGGAGTGACTGTTTTTTCTGTAAAATCCATTTCTTTTTTTTTTTGAAGTTAAACACTTGCAATCTCACGATTGCCTACTTAAATTAATATTGTTTTTTTTAAATTTTGCCCGTAATTCGTATTTCGTAATTCGTATTTCGTAATTAGTAATTAGTAATTAGTAATTCGTAATTAACTAAATCCCCACATAGTTAAGCGGTGTAATCGCCTTTAACTCGTCTTTGATTGCGTCGCTTAATTGAAGGGAATCAATAAATTGACGCATGGACCGTTCCGTTATTTCTTCATTAACGCGGGTTATCTCCTTTAACGTTTCGTAAGGCTTTGGGTAATTTTCGCGTCGTAAAATAGTTTGAACAGCTTCCGACACAACCGCCCAGTGGCTATTTAATTCGTTAGTAATGACTGCTTTATTCAGTAATAGTTTGCTTAATCCAATCGTAATGCTTTTTAATGCAATTTCAATATGCGCAAAAGGCGTTCCGATATTGCGCAATACGGTTGAATCCGACAAGTCGCGTTGCAGGCGTGAAATAGGCAACTTCGCGCTGAAATGGGTCAAGATTGCATTTGCCATGCCGAGATTTCCTTCTGCATTTTCAAAATCGATGGGATTAATTTTATGTGGCATGGCCGACGAACCCACTTCGTCGGGTTTTATTCTCTGCTTGAAGTACTCCAACGAGATATAGTGCCAGAGGTCGCGACATAAATCAATCAAAATCGTGTTTATCCTACATAAACTGTCGAATAATGCGGCTAAGTTATCGTAATTGGAAATTTGGGTAGTCCATTCTTCACGCGCCAACCCCAAATATTCACAGGTAAATTTACTACCCATCATGCGCCAGTCGAATTGAGGAAAAGCCACTTGTGTTGCGTTGAAATTACCGGTGGCTCCACCAAACTTGACGGTGATCGGCGTTGCCTTTACAATTTTCAACTGTTGTTCAAGGCGGTACACAAAAACCATGATCTCCTTTCCCAATCGGGTAGGGGAGGCTGGCTGACCGTGTGTTTTTGCCAGCATCGGGACATTTTTCCATTCATCGGCATACTTGCTTAACAACTGGACGACTGCTTCCATTTCAGGATAATAGACATTGTCGAGCGCGTCGCGAATAGAAAGTGGTACAGCCGTGTTGTTAATGTCTTGAGAAGTGAGGCCGAAATGGATAAATTCCTTATAATCACGCATTGATAACAATTCAAAACGTTCCTTGATAAAATATTCGACCGCCTTGACATCGTGATTGATTGTTTTTTCGATTTCTTTAATCCGTTTGGCATCCTCAAGGGTAAAATCGCGATAAATATCCCTTAACGACGCTGCCTTGTCGTTGATGTCAAACGACTTCAATTGAGGAATATGTTCGCAAAGGAAAATGAAATACTCTATTTCCACACGAATACGATATCGTATCAATGCCCATTCCGAAAAATAACCGGCAAGATTATTTACTTTGTCTCTGTATCGTCCGTCAACCGGCGAGATTGCGGTCAGTGTTGAAAACTTCATATTCCATATAGCCTTAGCGGGTGCAAAGATAATACATTTGTATGGAAAGAATACAATTTCTGAAAAAAAAATCGCAAAAAAATTTGGAAGTAAAAAAATAATCCCTACCTTTGCACCGCTTTTCAATGGAAGAAGGCCGGAAGCAGTTGGAATTACTTCATCGGAAAGCGGGAGACATACCGCGACACAAAAGGTACAGGATGTGTTTCCACCATATCGGGCGTTTAGCTCAGCTGGTTCAGAGCATCTGCCTTACAAGCAGAGGGTCGGCGGTTCGAATCCGTCAACGCCCACAGGTGAAAATGAAGGACTTACATTCAAAAATGTAAGTCTTTTTTTTTGATGTGTGCCCACAATTTGCCCGCAACTCCGCCGATGTCACTATTTTGTTTCTCAAAGATAATCATTTTTTCAACATTCCAAATGCGGAAGCATAGACAGGCCGGTTTTATCGTTCCGGCCTGCCTGCTGCTGGACAATTCAGTTTGTGCGAGCAATTTCATTCAATATGACTAACATGTTGACGTTTATATTTCTTACGCACTCCCCGACAATCCGTAACATTTTTAACAAGCTAACACATTCTTCATTGTTGTCCATATTTCCGCTGTATACCTCGCGACCGCCCATAGTTTCATAGGCGTACCCAAGTTCTTCATGTATAGCAAATATCGTTCTTACAATGCTTCCCATGCTCCCCGTACAAACCGTTTCCGTTTGTCTTGCTATCTCCCCGTTCACGCTTTTAGCACTCATGGCAACCTCCCTTCTCCTTCAGTTTGTGTGTGGCAATAACGTATATGATTTCAGTGAGCAATTCCATAGTTGCTACCCTGTCATTCACTTCAATCATGTACCGCTTAAACAACTCGACCAGCACGTCCTCAAACTGTACCCGTCCCTCCGTGTTGCTGATAATCTCGACTTCAATAGTCGCTGTCTCTCTGTGAGGGTTTATAGCCGCCTCATGGCTTTCATTGTAACTTGTCATAATGAATTGGTAATAAAAAATAACGTGCCTTTCCTGCTGACAAGTTACCATTTTGGGATAAACCGCACCGGCCATTACAACCGGTGCACAGGGGTACACGTTACAAAAATTTGTTCCACAAAACGCACAGGCACAAAAAAAGCCCTGAATATCGGGCAGCCTGCCCAAAATAGTAATCTTGTCACCGGCAAAGATACGACCTTTTTTTGATATGCAAGTTTTTTTGCAAATATTTTTCCTTTGGCGTGTTATTTTTATGCTTTTGTTTTCCATTTCCAAAATAAACGCCTATCTTTGCATCAAAAATTAGTGAGTTATGGAAGCAATACCCGGAATAAAGTATACCAAAGACGCAAGCGGCAACAACCGCTATTTGCGTGTCGATTTGGACATGTACGGCGACAATCAGGCATTAGAGGACTTTTTAGATTTGATTGAAATAGAGGCTTCAAAAAATGAAACATCCGAGTACATGCCGCTTGATGAGTTTATGGAAAAAGAATACAAAAGACGTGGATTGAAATATGAGGCAATATAATGTTATTCTGTCTCCCAAAGCACAAAAGGGCATTAAAAGCGTCCCCGATGATTATGTAGTTAAAATACATAAATCACTGTCTTTATTATCTTTGAATCCACGTCCAATTGGAAGCGTCAAGCTCGTTTGCTCCGATAATCAATATCGCATCCGGGTTGGTGTTTACCGTGTTATCAGCTAATTCCAACAACAATTTTTCTATTTTTTTAAACACTTGCGGCTCTTTTTTCTCAAATACGGAAACCTCGCGTATTGCTTCTTTAGAAAATAGAATGTTATACATTTTCTATGCGTTTTAAGAAAGCGGAAAGGCTTTCTCCTGGTTGCATAGAATAAACTTTCCCCTCTTTAGCCTGTTGCAAAGAACGGTCTATTTTTGCAAAAAACGCTTCTTTGCTCATTAGCGTGTCATCGTCCGAAACACGCTTATTTACCTTTGATGCTTTTGAGAAATAACTTCGCTGCATCGTTCCAATTTGTAAAGTATCCATATCTATCGTTTAAAAAGCAAATTATTTCATCAGCTATTTTTCGGATTTACGTTTATTTAACATTTGAAATCTTCTCGCTCATTCAAATAACTTTTTGCTCACTGGAAAAAATAATTTGTGACATTTCAAACCTGATGAACGACTAATAGCAGTACTTTTGTAATTTCAAGGATACTAAACTCGTCAAAATAAAATGGAAAGACAAAAATTGGAAGCGGAATTTTTGGAGATGATACGGAAAAACAACCGCATCATCTATAAGGTAGCTTCTTTTTATGCAGATGAATACTATACGCTGGATGATTTGTACCAGGATGTAGTATTGAACTTATGGAAAGGATTTCCGAATTTCCGTCAGGAAAGCCGGGAATCAACATGGATTTACCGTATTGCTTTGAACACCTGTGTTACGTTCTATCGAAAAAACAGTCGTCGTCCGACTTTCGTTGAACTAACGCCCGATTTGAAAGCGTATACAGAAGAGACGGAAGCCGTAGCAGAGCTATATGCCTGCATCAACCGGCTGGGAAAATTGGAACGCGCGCTGATTCTCCTCTACCTGGAAGACCGTCCGTATAAGGAAATAGCTGAAATCATGGGTATTACCACTACGAATGTGTCAACGAAAATCAACCGAATCAAGGTCAAATTAAAACAAATTTCAGAAAAGTAAAAAACGATGGAACTGGAAGAAATTAAAAAATTGTGGAACGAGATCGACTTGTTGAGAGAGCAACAGCAAGTCAGCCAAAACAGAATTAAAGAAATGTTGAAAAACGAAGGTAAAAGCGCCCTTGCAAAATTACTCAGAACAGCAAAAATTTACACGATTATTGCCATACCATTAGGATTGTTTCTGTGCCTTTTATCCTATAATTTTTTTGAAGCCGGAGGGTATTATGTGATCTGGCCATTATTATTTCTGCTGATTTGCATCTTGCTGGAGGCATTGGAAATTTATTTGTATCGCTTGTTGAAAAGCATCGACTTTTCGCGCATGCCGGTAAAAGAAGTCTCGGAGAAGATTTTGAAATATCAGGGACTAATTCAAAAAAGCCAGTTGTATGCATCAAGAATTGGTATTGGATATTTGGCGATTTGGTATTTTTTAGACTACCAACTGATGTTCGGTTCGGAAGTCAACTGGTTTTTTATCATCTTAATGACCGTGATGTGTGTCGTTATTGGCGTATTGATACCGTTTCTTTACCAAAAACTCTACTATAATCACATCAACCGGATCAAGGAAAGCCTGAAAGAATTGAAGGAATTTGAAGAGATGTAAGCTTCAAAACAGATATCCGGTATTCACATACATGCTGCCATTGCCGTCGCGCTTGTCCAAAGGCTTCGCATAGTCGACGGCAATGATGAAATTCTGGTTGATGATGATACGAAGTCCGCCGCCGGCAGCAACATGTAACCGGTCGGAAATGGATGTATCAATATACTTTTCGTATTCCTGTCTCATCGCAGGATTATCCGGGCCGCGATAAGCATTATCGTATCTTCGGGTCACAATGCCACCATCGAGGAAAGCATTTAATCCCATACAGATATTTTGGTTTAAAAGATGAAACCGGATAAACTTCCACCTGAGTTCCGCATTTAGGAATCCGACATCCAAACCTTGCAGCCTGTCGCGCATGATACCGCGAACCGTGCGATAGCCGCCGATGCCGTCGCGGTCGTATTCTTTCCCGATATTACTGAAAACGGGCAGGATGTAATAGGGCAGATAGCTGCCGGTACATCCCTGATAATTAAGCCGATATGCCAAGACGAGGTCGTCCGTTCCGAGCGGGACATACTGTCGGAAAGCCAGCATATAGCGGTAATAGGAATGGGTTGTGCCGAGGAAACCGGGTGCAAGCGTGATATTGGCCTCTGCCCAGATACCACGCGAAGGAGCGGCTTCAAAATCGCGGGTATCATACATGATGCCGAGCCGCACGGCGCTTGTCAGACCGCCATCCTTCTCCCCTTCGGGGATGATGCCCCAATCATAATACTTTTCATAAAGCGTCTGACCCGAAAATTTTTCATTGTCATCTTTCCCTTTATTTATTTTGTCTGCATCAATGCTGCTGTAACGATACGAGCTGAAATAGTAACCTGCCTGCCAAAACAGTTTGTTTTCCCAGATATTGCCCACAAAATCGGCTTTGGCTGATGCTGCCAACCGTTCCAAACGGTAAAATGCGGTCATGGCCTCGGAGGGCATGCCTGTCTTGTCTTTTTTCTTTTGCCAGTAGTCGACGTCTTCGTGCTGATAAACAGCCTGATAACCGTTGTATCCATAAAAGTCCATGGCCTTGTCGAACATGACAGTACCTGCCAGCGACATCCGAACGCCCGGAATCAAATGCTTGGTATCATACGACAGAAAATACTGCTGCGTCCCTTTCGTAAAAGCCGAAACCTCTAAATACAACTGCTGACGGGGATGCGGATAATGCGACCCGTCGCCATAATCGTATATGTTGAGCAAACCGCCGTATTGAAGCCCCTTATCCTGATCGAAAGCTACGACAGGAAGCGGCCCAAAAGAAATCCCTTTTTTTACAATATCTTTTTTGCGCTGAATTTCAGCATTATATGTGTCGTCCTGTTGCCCGGAAAGACTTGTGTTTTGCTGTGACGCAACATTCATTCCCAATAATACGGCAAAGCATAGCAATAATCCCTTTTTCATGGTATCAGTTTGTTTAATTGTTGTTTGATTTTTCCGAATTGTTTATGTAAATCTCTGTGGACAAGCCATTTAATGTCCGATTTCAGTCGGTGTCCCAATCGCAAATAATCATGGAAAAAGAAAAACGAAGGCATGAATAACAGGGCAAACGCGAGCCCCCACTTCCATGAAAAAACGATAGCGACCAAGCTACTCAAAAGCAGCAAAAGAACAGGAAGCAGCCCGAGCGAAAATAAAAAGCGCAAACTGTTGTGAAAGGCCTTATCTTCAATTTTTGCACTTACCCGCGCATAAAGAAGGGTTGCGGGCGATGTGGCTACGGCTGAAAAAATGAAATAAGGGAATCCCAGGATGAGAAGCACAATTGCTGCGACAAGCGACAAGCGAACGGATGATTTTAATATCGACTTCATTTCGATGCCAAGCGCATGGCGTCGTTCGGAAAACTGGCTTGCGAGGTCAAATAATTCCTGCGTTTCGCACGGGCTGGCGTTCAACAAAGGGGCTATTGCCTCCGTAGTTGCCTTTGCGGCTTTAAATCTGTTCAGCAATGTGTTCCCGCTCAATTTCAACCGTCGGCGCTGTTCGTTGCCGTAAAGTTGTGACAATGTCAAAATGGCATCATAGTTGGCATCGTCGGGGATTTGCAGTATGACTTCCTTTATCCTTTCTGACAGTTCTTCGCGCAATGCTTTTATTTGCAGTTGTAGAAGCGTCACTTCGGGACGGTCGTTAAGAAATTGCGTAACGTTTATCGGTTTGCCTATCTGAACCAGCAACGAAGAGCGGTACCTGAAAAAATGTCCGTACTCAATCCCGACAGGAACAATATACACGGGCATTTGACTTCCAAAAGCATCATTGGCTTGCAAGGCGATACGGAAAATACCTTTTTGCAATACCATCAAACTGTGCATGGCGCGATGCGTCCCTTCGGGCAGGATGCAAAAAGGAACGTGATCCTGTAATACGTCCACCGCTATGTTGTTGATCTCTTCATTCTTGGCCAAATTGCTCAGCCCATCGCGCTTACGGTTGATAGGCAACATCTTCAGGAAAGTGAAAAACTTCAAGATTGTCGGATGCTTAAAAACATCGGCTCTGGTTGCGAACACTTTGGGCGTCTTGTCGAAAGCGAGTATTGCCAACGGATCCATTAAGGTATTCGTATGATTGGACGCAAAAATGATTGCCCCGTCCTGCGGTATTTTTTCTTTCCCGCGAAATTCCACCCGCCGATATGCCGACTTAAACATGAAATCGACATAATATTTAAAGTATTTATAACGCCAGTCCCTATCCTGAATTTTTGCCATGCCCTAAACTCTAAACTCTAAACTCTAAACTCTAAACTCTAAACTCTAAACTCTAAACTCTAAACTCTAAACTCTAAACTCTAAACTCTAAACTCGTCGCGACCAGAAAAACGAAATCGTCAACCCTGAAATTATATGCCAGATACCCCACCAAGCCGTGATGAAGAGCATCCCGCCGATGGCCATTTCGGGAGGAAATATTTTAGGATTGAAGAGCAGCACCAGACCCAGTCCCGAATTTTGGATACCCGTTTCGATGGTCAACGTGCGCCGGTCAATATCGGGCAGCTTGAAGACCGAAGCCAAGCCGTAACCCGTACTCAATGCCAACACATTATGAAGCAGCACCAACATGAAGACATAAACAATATATTTCAAAAACAGCTCCAAGTTATTACTGAAAGCCAACACGACCATGACGACGAAGAACAACAGCGAAAAGATTTGCATGGGTTTTTTCAGTTTTTCTGCAACTTTAGGCAGAAACTTGACCGTCAATACGCCCAGAATCAACGGAATACCCAACAAGAGAAATACCGTTTCAAACATTTGAAAGGCATCGATGTGCAATTCCTGCAACGCATCGGCTGCATGTTTGTTTACATAATTGACGTAAAAACCGCCCCACAGCGCAAAATTAAAGGGCGTCATGACTGTCGACAGCGACGTGCTGATAGCCGTAAGGCTAATGGACAGTTCTGCATTAGCCTTTGAAAATTGCGACATGAAGTTTGAAATGTTTCCGCCCGGACAAGCGGCTACTAAAATCATCCCCATCGCAATCATGGGCGTTATCCATTGATTAAGCAGTATTACCAGTAAAAACGTGATGGCAGGCAGTGCTACCGCCTGAGAAAAAAAACCTACTATGACCGATTTGGGGTATCGTAGTATGTCCTTAAACATTTGGGCGCGTAGCCCCAATGCTACGCCAAACATGACAAATGCCAACACGATGTTCACTACATGCATCCCTCCCGCAGAAAAGTTAATCCGCACATCGTCTAATATCAGTAATTGCTCGTACATATATTATAAAGTTTAATTAAAAGTTTCCCGTCAGAAATCCACGCGTTCCGACATCGGTTTTTCTATTGAAATAATTTTGCTTGCAAAATTAGAAATAATTTTTATTCCGCGTGCTGTTTTGTGAAAATTTTTTGTTTTGAATAAGAATATTGCTACTTTTGCAATTCGTAATTTTTAGAAAATCAGTATGGAAAGAATTTTTTTTAATCAATAAGGGAATTTTGCAAAATGAAGCAGGAATACAAAGAAAAGAATCTGACAAACAAACAGTTAAGGAGGAAGGTCAGATCAATCAGATTTTTAATGGCAGCTTTTAGCGTGCTGTCTTTTAGAAGGAAACATCGCCCTACCGGCGTCGAACAGTTTATCGATACCGACGAAGGCAAAGTGCGCATCCTGACCTACAACATGGATTGCCCGCAGCGGTTACCACTGTATGTCAACATACATGGCGGCGGGTTTGTGCTGGGGAACGCCGAAATGGACGACCCTTTCATGCTGGCATTAGCCAAAAACGCCCATGTGAAAATCATCAGTATCGATTACAGCCTTGCACCCGAATATCCGTTCCCAAAAGCCTTAAACGAATGTTTTGCTGTAATAAAATATGCAAAAACACATTCGGACGCGTTTGGGATCGACCCTGAAAGGATTGCGGTTGGCGGTCAGAGCGCAGGGGGAAACCTCAGCGCGGGCGTCTGCTTGATGGATAACGACAAAAAACAGTTGGGCGTCAAGTGCATCGTGCTTGATTACCCGCCGTTGGACATCTACACGGAGGCAGGCTCGAAACCGTTGCCCAAAGGAGCGCTTCCCGTTTTTATGTGCCGTATCTTCGATGCCTGTTACTGTATCGACAGGGAGCAGCGAAATAACCCGCTCGTCTCGCCTGTCTATGCCTCCGTCGACGACGTACGGTTTTTCCCGCCTGCGCTTGTGATTACGGCCACTTTCGATTCGCTTTGCGGCGAAGGCGAACTGTTCAGGGACAAATTGATAGAGGCAGGCGTGGAAGTTACGCACAAGCGCTTTGAAGCCCGACATGGGTTCAATCTTGATCCCGGACCGCAAACTGACGAGTCTTGGCAGATGATTGCTGACCATTTAAAACGGTATCTGTGAAAAAAGCAACAATTTTTACGTTTCTCATATACGCACAACTGAGCGTTATTTATGCGCAAAAAGTAAATTATCTGAATAATATTTACGATTTCATCGAAAACACATCCGTTTTTGAATTGAATCAGGAAGAAGGCAGGGCTTATTTCATTCCCGAAAAACATATTTCGCTGAATGGGGATTGGAAGTTTTTCTGGAGCGACGTACCTGAAAATATTCCGAATAATTTTTATGAAACGAACTTCAGCGATAGCAAATGGGGCGTCATAAAAGTGCCGTCGAACTGGGAAATGGAAGGGTATGGCGATAAAATATTCCGTAATGTAACTTCACCTTTCAAAGCCAATCCGCCTTATGTCCCGAGAGAATATAACCCGACCGGCGCCTATCGGAAAACATTCAATATCCCTGCGTCATGGAAAGGCGATCAGGTTTTTCTGCGGATGGAAAAAGTGGCGTCGGCGTCGTTTGTCTGGGTAAACGGCGAAGAAGTCGGATATAACGAAGGCGCGCAGGAACCGGCTGAATACAATATCACGAAATTTGTTAAACCGGGCAAAAACCTGATAGCCGTGCATGTCGTGAAATATTCCGACGGTTATTACCTCGAAGGGCAGGATTACTGGCGATTAGCCGGTATTTTTGACGATGTACGGATTTATGCGACGCCTTCAGTCCGGTTGTTCGACTGGTATGCCGTAACGGATTTTGATGAAAACTATACGGACGCACTGTTAGACCTGTCGGTCGATGTGAAGAAATACACAAATGATTTTTCGCCTGACTATCAATTGAAAACGATATTGCGGGACGCAACAGATCAAATGGTTGCCGAACTGACAGGCGAATCGTTTACAATACAGCAGGCAGGTAGAAAGCAGTTGCAGATGAAACAATTGATTAAAAACCCGAAGAAATGGACGTCGGAAACGCCTGATTTGTATACGCTTGAGTTGCAGTTGTTAACTTCAAAAGGCGAATTGCAGGATGCCATTCATACAAAAATCGGATTCAAAAAGACGGAAATACGGGGGGAAACCTTTTATCTCAATGGCGTACCGCTGAAGTTGAGCGCGCAAAATTCACACATGCAACATCCGGAAACCGGTCATACGATGGACGAAGCGACCATCCGAAAAGATTTCGAGATACTGAAACAATTCAATTTCAACGCAGTACGGACGTCTCATTATCCGCCTGTCAACCGCTATTTAGAGTTAGCCAATGAATATGGGTTGTACATCATTGACGAGGCCGGAACCGAGGCGCATGCAACGGAGTTCGTTTCGAGACAAAGCGAATATACCGAAATGTACCGCGAGCGTGTACGGCAAATGGTTCTTCGCGACCGGAATTATCCGTGCGTACTGTTTTGGAGTGCCGGCAATGAATCGGGCGAAGGATTTAATATCACGGAAGCGATTGCGGAGGGACGTAAATATGACCATACCCGTTACTGGATGTACGGCGGCAATGCGTATTCGCATCCGGCTGAAGACATCATCGGCCCGCGTTATCCTACCCCCATCGAGTTAGAGATGATAACCGGAATGATTCCCGACAGCGCCGACCGTCGACCTTCTTTTATGGACGAATATCTTTCGGTAGCCGGTAACGGCGGCGGCGGCATGGACGATTACTGGCGGGTCATTTATGACCATCCACGCCTGATGGGGGGCGCTATCTGGGATTTTGTAAGCACCGGTATCACCGAACAAATCCGCGCCGTCGAAGACAAATCGCCCTGTACGACGCCCGCTCATTTAATGGGCAATGCTAAATTAGTAAAAGGAGTACATGGCAACGCATTGGATTTGAACGGACACGACCAGTGGGTCGAAATCTACCGTCAGTCTAACCTCGAAATAAATACTTCCCAACTCACCTTGACCTGCGAAGTGTTTCCGCGCAAGTTAGTCAGTAGTTCGGGAAGTTTCATTACCAAAGGTAGTTACCAGTTCGGTTTACAACAGCAGGGAAAAGATTCGCTGGATTTCTACACGTACACGAACCGACGCAATGTACTGCGTGTAAAACTTCCTGATAACTGGGAATATAACTGGCATCATTTGAGCGGCGTATATGATGGGTCATCCATGAAAGTATTCATTGACGGACAGGAAGCCGGGTCGTTGCCGGCAAGTGGCGCTATCACCAACTTTCCGTTCCCTTTGAATGTGGGGAGAAACGCAGAACGGCACGGTCAGGAAACAAATGTCTATATATGCGATGCGATATTGGATAACGTAGGGATTTTTACCGAAGCGCTGCTTCCCGGTCAGTATCAACCGGAAAAAGCGGTTCTGTGGCTTGATTTTGAAAAGGAAACCCATCAGGGAGATTTTTACAGCTATGGCATTGGCGCGCGTACGTACGGAAGTATATGGCCGGATAGAAGCGTTCAGCCGGAAATGTGGCAGATGAAAAAATCCACGCAACCGTTATCCTTCTCGTTGATTGACGCCGAAAAAGGATGGGTAGAAGTATGGAACCGTAACCATTTTACAGACGCCTCAGTCTATCAAACCCGTTGGTTTTTGGAAGCCGACGGCGAAATCATTGAAGAAGGCGGGATAGACATACAGGCGCCTCCGCTTACAAGGAAACGGATTCAAATCCCTTACCATAAACCGGTCTTGACGCCCGGAAAAGAATACCGGATAACCATCAGTTCCTCGTTGAAAAAAGATGAAATATGGGCGCCAACCGGCCATGAAGTGGCATGGGATCAATTGGAACTTCCATGGTATCAAAGTGGTGACGGCATCCTGCCGTCGAACAATAACAATGATATGGGCGTCCTGTCATCGAATACAAACGTCATTGCGAGGAACGAAGCAATCCGGAAAAAACATATAGCATACAAAGATACAGGCAACCAGATTATCATCGACGGCGATGATTTCAGCTATTCATTTGACAAGACAGTCGGCGCATTGTCTTCCATCATTTTTCAAGGTCACGAACTGTTGACGTCGCCGGTATCGTTCAATATCTGGCGTGCGCCGTTAGCCAACGAGTTGGATGCGTGGAACTCGTCGAGCGCCCGGTCGTCGAACTGGAAAGAAGGGTATGGACAATTTATGGCAACCGAATATTATTCAACAGGCATTGATAAATTAGTTGCTTATCCGATGTCTTTTAGCGCATATAATCAGGAAGATAAAGTAATAATTCGGATACGATCCATTTCCGTGACAGGCAAAGAAGGGACGGACAACCTGGATCAATACATTCGTGGCAGGTCGGTAAGCGGATTCGAGAACCTGTATACCTATACTGTTACGTCCGACGGCGAAATCACGCTGCATCATTCGGTCGTACCACAGGGAAGGATGCCGTTATGGCTACCGCGAATCGGAATAACGATGAATTTAGTTAAAAGTCTTGACCAGGTTGAATGGTATGGGCGCGGCCCGCAGGAGAACTATCCGGACCGTAAAACAGGCTATAAATTAGGCATTTATAATACGACTGTCAGTGAAATGTACGAACCGTACCTGATTCCGCAAGATTATGGTTTACGAACCGATAACCGTTGGCTTCGCATGACTGATGCGGCGGGTGTCGGATTGCAATTCTCAATGAATGAATGGTTTAACTTTAATGCCTATCCGTTCACAACCGACAACCTGACTAAGGCGCAATACACCTATCAACTGCAGGAACAGGACGGAATCACATTGAACCTCGACTACGCGACGTCAGGCGTAGGATGCACCGCACGCGGCATCTTCAACGCCTATCGCGCCTACCCGCAACTGATCGAACGCGAAGTGATAATTAAACCTGTAAGCAGATAGTGTATCCAGGAAATTTTAGCTTCGCTCGGATATAAAAATATGCGAGCAAATTTTGTATATCGCTCGACTTTCGCTATCTTTTGCCAGAAACAGAAGATAGCTTCGCTCGGATATAAAAATATGCCAGCAAATTTTGTATATCGCTCGACTTTCGCTATCTTTGCGGTGTTTGAAAATATTGTTTCTGAATTTGTCGTATTTTAAAATATAAGTAGATGAAAATTAAAGATATAGAGTTTCGGAATTATAAGCGTTTTGTTGATGAAAGGAAATTTTCTTTTCTTAATTCCGACAATCAGGTAAACGATTTAACCTTGATAGTCGGAAATAACGGAACGGGAAAGTCTTCGATATTGCAGGCAATAGTTGCCATGGTTGCGCCATTGACACGCGTAGATTTGATGCGTCAACAATTGATTGGGATGGATTTGAATATCGTTTCATTCAAAGCGGCAGAATGCCCTTGCGCATGAAAGCAACTATTGAATTTTCGGAAATTGAACTTGTAGAAACGTTTAATCGTGCCACAAAGTTAAACTCAATAGACAATAAATCAGGTGTTCCAAGTAAAAATAAAGAAGTTGCCATAGAACTTGATTTAGACAAAAAAAGGGCGATTGTTAAAGGTAAAAAAGGTAATTTTTTTCAGTTTTTTGGGCATCAATATGCAAAAAGACTGACTTCCATTGGACATGATAAAACAAATTTATTTGAAAATGTAGGTAATATTTACTGGTACACCGAACAGCGTACTTCATACAGTATCAACGACGTTTATGATCAAGAGTCGTTTCATATCAACTCCATCCGTTCATTTTTGGCAAGCGCTTACAATTTTCATTTGGCTGTTGCAAAGGACAAAAGAAAGTTGGAAAAAGGCGAGTTTGATTTTTATGAAAGTCTGTCTACCATGTATTCTACAGTGTTTTCCGACAGGAATTTTGTTGGGACGACGCCTCGTTTTGATGTTTTTGAAAAAAGTATCGCACCGGATTTCATTTTGACAGACGGAAAAAACCAATATGAATTAGCAGAAATGTCGGCGGGAGAAAGGGCTATCTTCCCGATTTTGATGGATTTTGCACGGTACAACATTAATAATTCAATAATCATTATTGACGAAATTGAATTGCATTTGCACGCTCCGTTGCAACAGGCATTTATTCGTGCCTTGACCCAATTGGGTAAAAACAATCAATTCATACTGACAACCCATTCCGACAATGTTACAGCGATGTTTGATGAAAGTGAAAATCAAATAATTAGATTAAATGGATGAGTTTTGATCAACCCTCAAACAGGCTTTGCACGACGGCAAGCGATTTGATTTCGGGGAATCCCGACAGGTGGAGGCGGTAATAGTCGATGATATGTCGGATAATGGCGATGCGCTCCTGCCGGGAAAAGGTATAAAGCGACATGTTCTCGTAGTTCATGCGCAACAAACGTTCGAAAACAAGGCTGTCGTCGACGTTGAGGTAGTTGTCGTGCGGCGGGATGGCTTCCAGGAACTCGCCGTTAAGCAAATCGAAGTAACTGCCGGGCTTGTATGTCCTGGCACTCGGACGGATGCCGAGATAGACGGCAAGCTGAAGTAAAAAGGTCAGGTGGAAGTTGGCAATGCCGGCATCGGCGATTTCGAGCCAGTGAACGGCGCGCCACAGGTAATCGAACAAGGCGCTGTTCGCCTCCTTTTCCTGTATGACGCGGTATAGAAATTCTGAGAGAAACAGCGCAATCGCGTTTTTTACGGGGTGATAGTGTAGCTGTGAAATGACAAAACCGGGTTTTACCTCCTTGATGCGTTGCAGGTCGCGGTTGTTCAGGTGTTCGACTTCCAATTCCAGCGCCGAGAGTGGCTGAAGCAGGGAATGTGACAGTTTGGATTTTTGGGCGCGGGAATTTGTAACCATGTAAGCCATGCGTCCGAACTGTTCGGTGTAGATCGTCACAATCCTGTATTTGTCGCTATAGGGCAGGTTATGCAGTACGATTCCTTTTGTCTTGTGTAGCATTGTCTCAAAAATTTCAGGCAAAGTAAGCCAATTATTTTGAAATGTACCCATAAAAAGGCTGTAAAAAATTTTTTTTTGAAAAAAATTTGGATTGAAAAAAAATAAGCAGTATCTTTGCAGTCGCAAAATCGCATTGTGATGTGATTTTTTTATTATAACATGTTGTAGGTTACGACAATGGCCTGTTCGTCTATCGGCTAGGACGCAAGATTTTCATTCTTGAAAGAGGGGTTCGATTCCCCTACGGGCTACGAAATTAGAGTTTAGAGTTTAGAGTTTAGAGTTTAGATATTAGATATTAGAGTTTAGAGTTTAGATATTAAGAATAAAAAAGATAAAGATGGCTAATCATAAATCATCGGAAAAAAGAATTCGTCAGACAAAGCTTCGTACTTTGCGCAACCGGTATGGCGCAAAGACCATGCGAAATGCTTTGAAGAAAATTCGCTTGTCGCAGGATGCAGATGAAGTAAGGGCGTTATTCCCGAAAGTTTGCTCCATGCTTGATAAACTTGCAAAACGTAACGTCATTCACAAGAATAAGGCGGGTAATCTGAAATCGAAAATTGCAAAGCGTGTCAATTCACTAAGCGCTTGAAAGTACAATTGTTTGGTTTTTGAATACAAAGCTGGACCTACAGGGGTCCAGCTTTTATTTGCTTTTAAAAAATGGCCTGTTCGTCTATCGGTTAGGACGTGAGATTCTCATTCTCAAAAGAGGGGTTCGATTCCCCTACGGGCTACGAAAGGAATAATCTGCTGTCGGCTAAAACCGGTAGCAGATTATTCCTTTTCTCACTTCAACCGCAAGTCGAATGACCGATATTCCCCTAACTTGAAGTCTATTGCGCTGAAAACCATAAAACCGCCATAACCGTTTTCGATGTTGCTTATGATGTTGACCGGTTCGGTAAAAAAATCCATTCCCTGACTTTGCATCGCCATGCTGCGGTAATACCGGAATGTTGCTTCGGTGATATGTCGCGCACGCAGGGTAACCGTATGATTGAACAGGATTAATTCGTGGTTATCAGGCGGATACAACTGTTGGAACCGTTCCAGATCTTCATCCGTCAAGTCGAAATTTTGCGTTTTGTACAGCGTTAATGAGGCGTTGCCGCTCGTAAAGCCAATGTCGCTCATCAACAAAATGGGAAACCGGTACATGTCGTAATCCCTCGACGACGCTTCTAAATCTATATCCTGCGCCTCATAAATTTCTACTTCGGGATTGTCCTGAAGTTTTGATAAATCGGTAACGTAAATGCCAATATTCGTTCTCTTTTCGGGATTCCATTCGTTAGGCGTTCCTTCGATCACTGTTTTATCTTCGTGCATTTCCAGCGCATAGTAGTTGCGTCCGGCAGCGCTCACGCCCCACTGAAGCGAAACAGGGTGATAATAGTCGGAATGGTTGCTACTACCTGAATACCAACCTCCTAATGACTGGTAATTTTTTATCTTTTCTGTCATTTTAACGGTTATTCCCGTGTCGACGGTTGCCGAAATATCGGGTAGCGACGGCATCGCCGAAACAGACGTCACGGTTTCGTACCTGTCGGTTTCTATCTCCAAACGGTAGATACTTCCGGGATTCGCGGCCACAGGCGCTTCGAAGCGGTATCCGTCTTTTTCAGGATAAATCAATATGGTATCGCTCCAATCGAAATACGGTTCGCGGTACGATTGCGTCAAATCGAACGCGCCTGCTTCCGAAAGAATCAAACGGTCGTCCTCGTAAAGGCGTATCTCGCCATTGGTAATGATTTTCCGATCGTAGGGAAGGGGCGTTTTGTAATCTGCCAATGCGCGTCCCTCTGAAAGCGCGATGCTGAAAACGCCGCTTGCACCGTCAAGGATAGCCGTTACGCATAATTTTGGCGGAAAGGTAGCGGAATCTATATCTATTTCTTTTTTCATACGCTCGCATGCGGCAAAAAAG
>Ga0082212_10000634_pt1:0-30000 | contig 51161 bp, 54 predicted proteins | sample TergutNt197P3_FD_71548 | JGI IMG/M metagenome (GOLD analysis project Ga0082212, IMG submission 71548) | Neocapritermes taracua P3 segment gut microbial communities from Petit-Saut dam, French Guiana - Nt197 P3 | ecosystem: Host-associated > Arthropoda: Insects > Digestive system > Gut ...
AGCCAGGGAGACCATGGAGGCAATGGAGACTGTCTCTGAAGTGAGCGCCACAGATAGGCGCAGCAATATTATCACCGAGACAGGCCCCACCCAAAGGGATATTGTGGAACATTTTGGTATTTCGTTATGAACATAGTTACACTAATCGGGAAAATCGGATGTATATGCCAGTTGCGTCGGGGCTCGAATGCCCAAAGATAGCGGCAATGGCCTCTATCGGCACAGCGTTCCTGGCCATTGTGGAAGCAGCGTTGTGGCGCAACATATGCATCCCGGCTATCCGCCCGTCTTTGCATATCCCGCTTTTTCTAAATGCGCCACTGGCGATAGCATGGCAGGCAGAATGGCCGGCAAATGGCTCATATGGCGCATAATGCCTTACAAAAATATTGCCATATTTTGTTGCCGGGCGTTCTTCAGTTATATACCGGGCCAGCGCATTGCCGACAGCTGGCGTTAGCGGCAAACACACCAGGTTCCCTGTTTTGCTTTGTGTAAATGATATACTCATCAGTAAAAATATTTTCCAAAGCCAAAAAATGGGCTTGTATAAATGCCAATAACAGACAAATAATGCTATGAAATGCATCAACTCCAGCAATAGGTGTGATATCCTTAGAGCAGTTAACAACAAGGAGAGTGCACACCCAACTGGAGCCAAACTTATCATAGCATGTTATGGCTAAACAGCAAAGCACAACAATCAAAATGGAAAATACAAACAATACATCTTGCCCTCCGCTCCCGCTGGCAGAGGCGATAACGAACATGGTTATCGTTTTCCTCGAGATTTTTGTATGCGCCACCCATGCAAAAAGGATTGTGTACCTGTTGCTCTTCGCAGCTGGGATAGATCCTGCAATAGCTGGGAAGCTATGCGGGGTTTGCCTGGGGACCGCTTAGAAATACGCTAAAATGGCGGCCACCGGCCAGGCTGCTGAGCTGCTCAAAGTTGGCGGGGGAGGCAGGAAAGCTGGTCTTGCGGATTTTGAGGGCGTAATAACCGGCGAAGTCGAAACTAACAACTACCACACCCTCCAGCAAGTTGCGGACATGGCTTTGGAGAAGACTGGGGTGAAGGTTGGTTTGGGCGCGTTCAGGAGGCTGTTCAAAAAACATGGCTTGAAGAAGCATAAATGCGCCTCGCTGCCAGCGAAAGCAGACCCTGTGGAGCAGCGCGAGTTTTATGGCAGCAAGCTCTCCGGGATGATAGCGATGGCCAAGGAAGAGGTTATACAGCTGTTCTTCTTGGACGCGTCCCATTTTGTCCTCGGAGGCTTTGGGCTGCTTGGGAGCATTTGGGGGGCGGCAAGGCGGCTTTTGGAGACTGCCTCAAGCAGGAGGCGCTACAATGTGCTTGGGGCGCTGGGCTTCGCCACCAAAGAGCTTATATCTGTCTGCAACAGCACATCTGTCAAAAAAGCGCAAGTGGTTGCCCTCCTAGAGAAAATCAGCCGGCAAAGCTTGTTTGCGCCTGTTTATATCATATTGGACAACGCGTCATACCAGATATGCGCCCTTGTCAAGGATAAGGCGCTGGAGCTGGGCATACACCTGGTTTGCCTTCCCCCTTACAGCCCAAACTTGAATTTGATTGAGAGGCTATGGAAACTTGTTAAAAGCGAGCTGAGAAAAAAACACTACAGCAACTTTGATGAATCCACAGCTGCCATCAACAGCATAATAGACAGCTTGCAAACAAGCCTCAAGGACAACTTGGATAGCTTGGTCACAGAAAATATCCAGCTTTATGATGGTGTCGTGAAGATAAATGACAACTCATACATTATACCAAAGACAACGAAAGCCGCTTGATATCGAGTGGAAAATGTTTTCGTCATCGAGTATATCCCAAAAACCTAATTGAATTTCTCGACAATCTTTCGACTGATATTCAGTGCCGAAAATACCTCCTTCAAGTGCGTTGGGAAAACGGATTTAAATGTGTGTCTTGCGGTCACGATAGATATTGGACAAATGACAAAATTAGCTATTGCATCTGTTGCGAATGCCGCAACAGGGTTAGCCTATTGGCGGGAACAGTAATGCAGGATAGCAAGTTGCCTGTCCGTGTTTGGCTCTGTGCGATGTGGCTATTTGCGACTCAAAAAGACGGGATAAGCGCAAAAAGCTTACAGGACAACCTAGGGCTCAAGAGTTGCAGGAGCGCATGGAGCTTGCTGCATAAACTTCGCATTGCCATGATCAGGTCTGGCCGTGACAAGTTGTCAGGCGTGGTTGAGATCGGCGAGGAGCACTTGGGCGGGGTCCTTGAAGGCGGAAAAAGAGGGCGAGGCTCTGAAAACAAGCAACTCATCGCTTTAGCAGTGCAGCTCGAAAGGATACCAGGCGACAACCCCGACAGGCCAGCGCTGCGAGATTGCCGATTGTCAAAAATACGGGCAAAACACATATTGAATGCATCGAAAGCAGAACTGCACAGCTTTATCAAGGAAAACATTGTTGTAGGCAGCACGCTCATTAGAGATGGATGGGCAGGTTATCCAGGCATTGACAAAGAGGGCTATCACAGCGAAGTCGTAAAAGTAACAAAAGCCACTTCTGAAGATGAAAAGCTGCCTCATATCCATCTTGCCATGTCACTGATAAACCGGTGGATTCTAGGAACTTATCAAGGCAATATTGGCGAATGCAATTTGCAGGCGTATCTCGAGGAGTTTACTTTTCGATTCAACAGAAAAACATCCCATAACAGAGGCTGGTTGTTTTATAGGATGGTTCAAGGTGCGGTATCAACTGAACCGCACCCATACGAAACTCTAATTCAGAAACAGGTTACGTCAAGTGCATAACCAGGTATTCCTTTATCAATAGTAGAATTGCAAAGCGCATATTAGCATCTGTCGAAATGTGGGAATCAAGAATTATTACTTTGGAAGCGAAACAACACATTATTAGTATTTGGAAAAAAGCGTTTGGCCAGAAAAATATATTGATCCTTTGGCCTGATGATACAAAATAGCATTTAGAAGTGTCAATTGCATGTCGATTTTATTCTCTTTTGGTGTACAATAGTCATACATCGGTTGACATTTGACGATTTTTTGGCATATAATAGTACATATGCAAGCAGAAGATGGAGGAATCGATTATAGCGCAATCCATCAGGCAAACCATCAAAAAATCTACCGATGATTTCGTCTAAATATGTGTTATTGTAGGGTAGTTGTTTTCTTAGGAAATCTTCCAAGTATCTCATCAGCCCGCTAAGAACCTCTTGGAATGCCGTGTCCCTTGCCTCATCGCAAAATAGTATAAACAATCCGCCTATCGTCCTAGGGTCGCTAGAGTCCCTTTGCGCTTCTGCAAGCACCATATAGCGCAGGAAAACTATCGCTGCGCAAGCCGCCAAAGAATCAAAAGACCTGCATGAAAACTCTTTTGCCAAGCCAAGGCAGCTCTTTGCCACTTTAAAAAAACTTCTATGCCCCGCCTTCTGCCGTAGAGGCGCACGATTTCCCCGCTCTCCAAATGAGCGCCAGTGGATGCGATAGCGAGCCACTCCTTTTTTTTATTTCTATTCCGCACAAATACAATCTTGAGCTCGACAGCAATTTCGCCCTCATTAGAAGGGATTGTTGTTTTGGCCGCGTGGACGTTACTCTGGGAAAGGGCGGAATAATGCCGAGAATTTATTATGGAAAATAGGGATGCAAGAAAATAAGGAGCCAAACAGACAGGTTCCGGATGCCGAGGCGCTTGTGGAAGGGCATGGCAAACAAACCTCGAAAAGTCGTTTTTCAGGCTAAACTACACCTGGCTTTGAATTTAAGTCGGGAAATTTCCGCTAGTAAATTAGCGCCTAGAAAGTATAATTATTATGGATAATGTTTCTATTTCGCCTTGTTCTTCAACAACAATGGCGACTGGACGACATCGGCGGCTGGGATGGGCCGCACGCCCAACACAGCCACCAGCCTGTCTCCATACGTGAAAACGAACAGCTCGCATCGCGTTTTGCCGCTCAAGATTTTCCGCTTCACGCTATTCACATGGGAGAACACCAAGTTGGCAGCCTCTTGGCTGAACCCGTCAAAGCTTTCCCCCTTTGGGACGATGTCGCGGAAAAGCGTGTGGTTTTTTTCAACCCTGGGCTTCTGGCTTGAGCGGCAAGGGCCGCAAAAAAACATCTTGGTTTGCGCCTCTCCATCAACTCCTTTCCCAAACGCCGCCACATTCGAGAATTCGCCCCCGTTGCCTGTCAAAAGCAGCGGGATAGCGTCCCCGAAGCGCATTCCTGCCGCAGCCATGGCCTCTTTGAGGAAGCGTATTTTGGTGTCTTGCACATTTTCAGCGGGGACATCTTGCTGGAGGAAAACAGCACCTATGTGATGTGCACCATCTCAAACACACATGACGGCTCGAGCATACTCACCGTCGGCATTGGCTTGGGGGAAAACCGGCACCGAAACTATAGACTCTTCAAAAAAAGCTGATAAGTGGAGACCGAGGCATACAGGGATGAAACCCCGCTTTCCCGGGAGCTTTAGGAGTGGCACAAGCCGTCTATTTACGACAAAAATTACTTCAAACAGCCAATAAAAGTTGGCGTTGCCGTCAAGGCACACAACCACCGGCTCGATGTCCATGCTGTCACAAATTGGCAAACAAGCTCGACCGCCACAAGCGACTGTATAAAAGCTCAGCTTTTCTGAACTGGCAGCAATTTGCCATGTAGGGCTTGCCCGCTCGCCAGTCAAGTCTTGTTCTGGGAGCAACTGCGAATAAAGCTCGATATTTGCTAACGGTGTCTTTGTCTTGTGGGATATATCACTAATCAATGTGCGGATACGCTCGCGTTCGCTCTCAATTTGTCCACGCTTAAGTTGCGATTGTTCGAGAAACCTTATATATAACATCCTGGATTCTACTTTTGACAACAGGCTCTCATCATAATTTTCAACCTGAAAAGTCCCTGCGAGGGCTTTGTCAATCATTACATCCAATTCTTGGAAGAAAAAATTATAGGACCACTACCCATTAATACCCTATTCCGTGGACGGTTTTAATTAACTGCGGATTTGACGGATCCACTACTAGTTTAGCGCAAAGCCGCCGCACTGCCACAGAAAGCGCATTTTCGCCAACGCACTCTGCGCCGTCAGGCCATATCAGCGACAGAAGACGATCCCGCGTCATCGTTTGTCCCCTATTCGAAAAAGCAGTTGCAAAAGCCGCGATTCCGTTTTGGATAGCTCGATGGATTGCCCGTTTTTTCCAAAACGCATAGCTTCAAAATCAAAAGCATAACCACCTGCAACATGCTTGCCTGCGTTATGGGAACCACGCCGCAATAAAGCGTTCGTACACGCACGCAGAATGGCAAGCGAAAAGGGCTTCGTCACATAATCATCTGCGCCGCTTTCTAAGCCTGCCACCATATCAAGTTCTATATCATTCGCTGTGAGCATAAGCACAGGAGCGCAGCAACCAGCCCCACGAAGCTCCGTGCAAAAGTCAAGACCTGATATCCATCGAGCAGTTTGATATCCAGAATAAACAAATCGGGAAAACCGTTTTGAATCTTTTCTTTTACTTGGCTGATTTTATAGCAAAGCTGAAATTCTCTGCCCAGGGCTGCAAGGGCCAATTCAACTCCATTGCATAATGCTATATCATCCTCAAGAATTATATTTTCATTTTAGTTCACTTCCTTTGAAGGAATCCTTTACTGCTCCTAATCATCATCTTTACGTTTACGACCAAGATAATACTCCGTTTGCCGCTGAATATGGGCAACATCGCGCAATAGGTTTTACAAAGCGGGCTTAGCGCGCTTTTGCCATTTCGCCATCCACGGTTCACTCAAGCAAAAGGTTTGCATGTTATCCAGCTAAACTCCATTCTCGCGCCTAGCATTAGATTAGCCAACATCATAGTGGTGCGCTGTGGTTGGCCAGACAAATCAAGTAAAACCTTTTTCACATATTAAAAAACCCATAGAAGCTGTTTGCAAGTGCCAAAACCCATAGGTTGATGCAAAAAGCAATGAAGGATGGGACAAACTCCATCCTACATTGCTTTTAGATCTTATTCTTTATATCCCGCTGCATAGAAGTTCATCAAACAGCCTTGGGTTAAAATCAGCCTCTCATTTTCGGTTAATGGACCGCACTCCAAGGTGATTTCCTTGGTTGTCCCATCAGCCACAACAACTGTAGCCGGGAATGTTTCAATGCCGGCAAGGATCTTTTCCTTTGCGCCTGGCACATAGATCCAATCACCGTCCGAATAGTTGAAATTGGCATCAGGAAAAGTGAACGGCACGATGCCCCAGTTGATGCAATTTGACCTATAGCGCTTTGTCGCGTATTCATAACAGATATTTGCCAGCCCTCCAAGGACTTTCTGGCACGAGGCGGCTTGCTCCCTTGCAGAGCCGTCTCCAGGCTTGCTAGCAAAGATTGCAGAGCCTATCGATGTATCAGAAAGCACTCCCCCGACCTTTGCGAGAATTTCTTGTGCTTTTAGCGGCGCTGCCCCCTCTTGGCGCAAGCGCTCTGCATTAAGGACATCTTTTGACGCCTCAACATAGCTGGGATACCTGCGTGACAATGTGAACTCGCTAAGCTTGATAGGGTCTGATCGATGGGAGCTAGTCTCCCCTGATGGAATGAGCTCATCTGTAGTTGTGACTTCATCGTGGATAACTGCGCATAGCGCCAACAATAAATCTTCTTCCATTGCAGGCATATGGGGCCAATCCCGGATGCCGGGTCCAAGACGCAACTCCTCTTGGGGCATGGGGTTGCCAAAGCCTTCATAACAGCGTTTGGCATAGATAGAGCCGTCATAGACATATGGGATTGCCGGTTCATAATATTCGATATCAGTCGCAGCAGTCAAGACACCGCCATTCTTTGCTGTGGCAGCGATCGAGCGGGCATCCATAAGGGCAACGGAAGCGATTTGACCGTCTCCCGGCCTTGAACCTTCCCTATTGGCAAAATTGCGTGTCGCATGGCGGATTGACAGCGTATTGTTTGCTGGGGTGTCACCCGCCCCAAAACATGGACCGCAAAAAGCAGGCTTTATAATTGCGCCAGCCTCCATCAACCCAAAAGCAGCGCCATTTTGTGTGATAGCTAAGGAAACCGGCATGGATGAAGGATAGACGCTCAAGTCAAAATACCCGTTGCCGATGTCACTGTCTTTTAAAATTTCTGATGCAACCATGATGTTTTCATACATGCCTCCGGCGCAGCCTACAATAACACCTTGCTCACATACTACTTTTCCATCTACAATCGACCTTGACAAGTCCATTGTGACATCCCCGCCTAACTGGCTGTTGCAATCAAGCTCTATCTCATCGAAGATTTGTTTTGGGTTAGCTTGAAGCTCGTGTATCGTGTAAGCTTTTGATGGATGGAAGGGCAGAGCCACCATGCATTCCATTTCAGACAGGTTGATCCTTACAACACTGTCGTAGTAAGCCCCTTCTTGGATATGCAATTTTTTATAGGCCTCAGGGCGGCCAATAGACTTATAGTAGTCTTCGATTACTTCATCGGTTTCCCAGATGCTGGACAAGCAAGATGTCTCCGTAGTCATAACGTCGATGCCGATGCGGAAATCCACTGACAATGGGGCAATGCCTGGTCCTGCGAACTCCAATACCTTGTTTTTGACATCCCCGTTTGGGAAGGTGGCTGCCACAAGGGCTATTGCCACATCCTGCGGACCTACGCCTTTTGGCGGCTGCCCTTCCAGGTACACCAATACAACTTCAGGGGCAGCGATATCATAAGTGTTTTTTAGCAGCTGTTTTACCAACTCTCCGCCCCCTTCCCCAATGCCCATTGAGCCATAAGAGCCATAGCGGGTATGGCTGTCTGAGCCAAGGATCATGTTTGAGCATTCTGCGAAACGCTCACGGGCATATTGGTGGATAACAGCCAAGTTTGGCGGCACATAGATGCCCCCGTATTTCTTGGCAGCAGAAAGCCCAAAAGCATGGTCATCCTCATTTATAGTGCCTCCCACAGCGCATAAACTGTTGTGGCAGTTAGTCATAGCGTATGGTATGGGAAACTCCACCATGCCCGATGCACGGGCTGTTTGTATAATTCCTACAAAGGTGATGTCATGGGACATAAGGGCATCAAATTTGATTTTCATCTTGTCATCCCCCTCGCCCTCATCATGTGCGCGCAGTATCGAGTAAGCCATGGTCTTCTCTCTGGCTTCGTCTGGCGGCAATGCATTCGGCGCCTGGCTAACAGGCACCAGTTTTCCGCCAATATAATAATGGCCTGAATTGTTCAGCTCTACCAAAACTTGTCCTCCTTAGTGTGTTTCTGGTTTATGTACAGCTAATTAAAAATTATAGTTATTAGACTGTCGTTTTGCAATTTAAATACGGCGATTTTCTTGCATTGTTGGCGAGAGTGCGCCTATATCGATGCGCAGTCTGCTATTATAGCTTTATATGCTCAACATTTGTGAAAGGCGGCGATTTATGAGGCGAAAAGACAGAGAGGTGCTCGGGCTCGAGAACCAGCTGGCAATCCTGGACAAGTGTGATGTAGTCAGGATTGGCTTGTGTGATGGCGATATGCCATATGTCGTGCCAATGAATTTTGGCTATCAAGTTGTAGAGGGCGACCTGTATATATACATGCATTGCGCCCATGAGGGCAGGAAACTCGGCATTATCAGCAAAAACAACAATGTGTGCTTTGAGGCTGATTGCTCTGTCGCAATTCTGGAAGGAGCGGAGCCATGTGATTGGAGCGCAGAATATGAAAGCGTAATAGGCACTGGAAAGATACACATAATCCAGGATGAGGCTGATAAAGCGGCTGCGCTTGCTATATTGATGCGCCACCATGGATTTGAGAGAGAAGTGGTTTTTCCCCAAGGAAATTTGGCATCTGTTGCAGTATTGGAAATTGAAGTCGATAGCTTAAGCGCAAAACGGCATAAGGCCTTTTGAGTTGGATGGGTATGGAAAAATTGGTTGCCAATTGTTATCATTGAGCAAGCCTAAAACCTCAAACTACGCGGTTGATGCCTTACATCAATCGCCTTTTTTAACTCAAATTTGATATCTAAGCCATATCGATTTTTGTCTGAAGGATATGACATTCATTTTTGAAAAATTTGAAGATTCATTTGTTATTGTGATATAATGTAAAAAAGCATTGGCTTTGAGCGAGCAATGCAAAGCATTATGCCACACAATACCACCAATTTAAATGCTGGTTTATGCATCCAGCGCCAAGGAGGGCAAATGACTGAAGAAATTAAAAAACTGTATGACGAAAGAGTAAACCGTTTTGTAACAACATCCAACTTGAAAGAGCCCGACAGGGTACCGATAATGGCTTCGGCCGGGTCTTGGGCCATAGCCAATGCAGGTTATACATACGCAGAGCTGTTGGGCAACTATGATTTGGAAGCTGAAGTCAGTTTGAACGCGCATAAAGGCTTCTATTTCGATGGAATCAGGGGCAGCACACCTCTGGTCAACCACGCCATGCTTACAAACTTCGAGCTCGGAAGCAAGCAAATGTTCCTATCTTCTAACGGCGTTTCTTTGCAGCACCATGAAACCTCCAGCATGGAAGCGGATGAGTATGACGAATTTATCGCCGATCCATTCAAGTTCATTGCTAATAAAATATCAGTTAGGAAACTCTCGGCGTTCCAAGCTGATGACGAAGAAGAAGTTTATCAATCCATGGTCAAGCTTTTCCAAACGCCTGGAGAAGTAGCTAAAAAAACCTATGCCTTTAAAGCGATTCATGAGCAGCTTGGTTTGCCTGCAATCGCTGGCGGAAGCAATATCGTGCATCCATTTGACCAATTCTTTGACTTTGTCCGTGGATTCGAGCCAACAATGACAGATTTGCGCAGGCGCCCAGACAAGGTTCTCGCTGCAGTAGAGGCTATGACGCCTTATCAAATGCGCAACCTGCCGAAAGAGCCGTTGCCAGAGTTCCCATGGCGCACTGACAACCACCATATCGCTAAATTCTTGACAAAAGATTTGTTCGGAAAATTCTACTGGCCGTATTACAAAGCAGCGGTGGAAGCTCTCTACAATTGCGGAACAAAATTGTTGTCCCACTTTGAAGGACCATGGGTGCAACACTATGACTATCTGCAAGAACTGCCAAAGACAAGTTTGATTTGCATACTTGAAAATGACGAGGTCGAGTACTTCAAACAACGTTTTGCCGACCAATTCACGATATTTGCCGCTATATCAGGAGGCACACTGAGAATAGGCGACATAGAGCGCTGCAAAGAAGAGGCAAAAGCATTAATTGACATAGCAGCACCGGGCGGCGGATACATTTACGGGGCAAGGAATGGCCTAAGCGCACCTGGAGATGCAGATCCCGAAGTTCTGCGCGAACTCAACAAATTTATCACAGAATACGCTGTTTACTAGGAGGGCTGAATGAGAGAGAGAGATATCTATAAACTGGTCGAGAGATATGTGACAGAATTTTTCCCTGATCTTGAAGGCGAAGCGCGCCAGCATCGAATCGAAGCGCTGTGCGCATCCTTTATGAATGTATAGAAACCTGGTCCAGCAATATAGCTGACCGCAAAGCCCCTGCCAAACAGGCAGGGGCTTTTTTTGCCCCATGCCATCAAAAAACCACCCGCGGCAAGGGTAGGTTGAGCAGAATCCTGTTTCACTGCCATAACCACTCGACAGATCTGGGCAACCAGTGCGCATATATCCATGCATCGACTAAATCCATAACAAGTGTAGCTGCGATTGTCGCTATAGCGATTGGACCGCATTAATTTAACAAAACCTTTGCCAATCTACCCAGCATTGCAATGCCACCGTAAGTTTTACAGGCTAAAAACGCATTGCCGGTTGTCTTTAGCCTATCATACCGCATTGAAGGACCGCACCTTCCGGCAGCTAGCAGCAGCTATTCCATCCCTTTGGATGCAATTCGATATCTATTTTTTTGTCTTTAGTATATGCATTCATTTTTGGAAATTTGAAGATTCATTTGTTCTTGTGCTATAATGTTTAAAAGCACTGGCTTTGAGCGATCAATTCAAAGCTAGTATGCCGCACAATACCACCAATTTTAATGCTGGTTTATACATCCAGCGCCAAGGAGGGCAAATGACTGAAGAAATTAAAAAACTGTATGATGAAAGAGTAAACCGTTTTGTAACAACAGCTAACTTGGAAGAGCCAGACAGAGTACCGATAATGGCTTCAGCCGGGTCTTGGGCCATAGCCAATGCTGGCCTTACATACGCTGAGCTGTTAGACAACTATGATTTGGAAGCTGAAGTCATGGTGAAGGCGCACGAAGGCTTCTATTTCGATGGAACCAGAGGCGGAGGCGGAGTCAACCACGCAATCAAAACAAACATCGAGCTCGGCAGCAAACAGTACTTCTTGTCGTCTAATGGCGTTTCTTTGCAGCACTCTGAAACCTCCAGCATGGACGAGGAAGAGTATGACGAATTCATCGCAGATCCTTTCCGTTTTATAGCCAACAAAATCGGGGTCAGGAAAATCACTGCGTTCCAAGCCGAAGATGAAGAAGAAGTTTATCAATCCATGGTAAAGCTTTTCAAAAGACCTGCAGAAGTAGCTCAAAAATCTTATGTATCCAAAGCAATTGAAGAGCAGCTTGGTTTGCCTGCAATTGTTGGCGGGGCTAACATCGTAAATCCATTTGACCAATTCTTTGATTATGTCCGCGGATTTGCGCCAACGATGACAGACTTGCGCCGGCGCCCAGACAAGGTTTTTGAAGCAGTTCAAGCCATGATGCCTTATGCGCTTCGCAACTTGCCAAAAGAGCCGTTGCCAGGGTTCCCATGGCGCACAGACAACCACCACATCGCTAAATTTTTGACAAAAGAATTGTTCGGGAAATTCTACTGGCCGTATCACAAAGCTGCGGTGGAAGCTCTCCACAATTGTGGAACAAAACTGTTGTCCCACTTTGAAGGACCGTGGGTGCAGCATTACGACTATCTGCAAGAACTGCCGAAGACAAGTTTGATTTGTATCCTTGAGAATGACGAGGTCGAGTACTTCAAACAACGTTTTGCCAACCAATTCTCGATAATGGCCGCAATTTCAGGTGGCACATTGAGAATAGGCGACGTAGAGCGCTGCAAAGAAGAGGCAAAAGCATTAATTGACATAGCAGCACCAGGCGGCGGATACATTTACGGAGCAAGAAACGGCTTGAGCGCCCCTGGGGATGCAGATCCCAATGTTCTGCGCGAACTCAACAAATTTATCACAGAATACGCGGTTTACTAGGAGGGCTGAATGAGAGAAAGAGACATCTATAAACTGGTCGAAAGATATGTGACAGAATTTTTCCCTGATCTTGAAGGCGAAGCGCGCCAGCAACGGATCGAAGCGCTGTGCGCGTCATTCATGAATGTATAGGAGCCTGTATTTGCATCGCTGCCCAATCAAGGGCAGTGCCCTAAGAAAACATTTTTAACGATTGCCGGCAAGCTACCAGCTACGCCGGCAATCCGTTTTTTTGTTTGGGCTTGCCCAAACACCTGCTGAAACCAAACCTTTGCTAGAATTTTGCTATGGGGTAATATCTTGTTTGTCAAATAACAAGAAAGAGGCTCCCAAAGCCGCTGCCGCTATAGCCAAATGCACAGCGACACCCTTTGCGAGTGCCACCTCAATCCCTTTGCTAACCATTTGCCCAATAGTAGAGTGAGGGTCAGTTTCAAAAAATCCAGTGAAGTTGAAATACATAAATGGCATGTAGGGCATCAGGCTTTAAGTGTCTCGTTGATGGTACGGTACATAGAGTATGAGTTGAGTATATTGCCCCCGATGTATCCCACAATAGGGATGACATTCGAAGCCGCTGCATTTGTCAGTTCTCTAGCCTTTGATAACAACAGGAATGCCGCATACAACCCTGACAACCTTCTGGGCATTTTGTGCAAGGGCATTGCATAGCCTGCCGCATTCTACCCTAAAAACCATTTCTTCCTTTGTTATGGGGATAACACCGCTGCCCACTTCGTTGCAAGCAACGACCTCTTTTTCTAGCAGCATAGGCAAAAGGCCCATGCAATCCCCATTGTATCCCCTCAAAACTTCTTGGAGGTTTACAACAACCGGCTTGTTTCCAATGCTTCCGTCAGAAATTGAGCCTTCGCCATATCCCAGGCTTCCAGTTATATACTCTTTTTTTCCTGCGCCCATGGCGCCAATAACCAAAGTCATAGCAGATTTGCCTCCTCCATCTCCAAACCTATACCGCTCCCCTTTTAAAACTAAAGGGATGCCTGCGCAAAACTCGTATACATTGTCAAACTCTGTTGCCATGCGCCTGTTGATTTCTCCCAACAATCCTATGTAGCTGTCCACTAGGCTGCTATAGGCAATCCCGTCGCTGCCAACATCATTTGTGACGACAATCAAGTTGTCGCATTGGGCAGACAAATTGCCTACACTGGCAACAAGCGCATCTAGCGCTTGTTCTTTTGCCCCCTGCGGGCTGAACATTTCATTAGCGCTCAAATGGCACATGCACTCGAGAAGCGCAGCGCCACGCTTGGGCAGAATGAGCCTATCAATACCGACATACCTCTCAATAGTGGCAAAATCGCCTTGGCGGGCTTCTTGGTGCTTGGCGATGCGCCTGCGGTCAAAATCATTGGCAGGCTCCATTGCAGCAATATAGTAGCGTGGCTCCGGGAAAGACTTTGCCAGCCGCTCTGCAAAAAAGCTCTTTCCAGATGCAGAACCCCCTGTCAACAAAAAACGCATGTCTTGGCTCTCCTTTTTTTGATTGCTGCAAAATGCGAAATATCCATCTAAAACATTGCCACATGCAATTAGAGAAGGCTTTTAATTGGAATAATGCTTTACAAGCTTTCAATACTAGCATGCAATTATATTTTTGGGCTAGCCGCTAATGCCAGGACAAAAAAAGAGCCTTGCCGGCAGTTCCAGCAAGATTCAAAATCGCAACACAATGATCAAACCAATCCTGACGGGATCATCCGCTCAACAACTACAATCCTGTCATCGTCAGCGTAAATGATCTTGATATCGGCATCCTTCGCCAAGATAACCTCATCAACGCTCATCGCTTGGACAGAAACGATTTGGCCGTTCATAAAAATACGTATTGTTCCTACCCCTTTTTTGCTTGCGGGGATATCTTTCGCCACTTTCCCTGTCAAACCGATGGCTTTGGGCAAGTAGATGATGTTTTTATCTTTGCGTAAGCGGAAAACATATAGCGTCATCGACGCTGCGACTTCTGTCGCCATTCCAAGCATCGAGTTTATAGCTGCAGAGGGAATTGGAGGCATGCTGGTCGCTAAAAGAAGGATTCCGCTTAGCCCGAATATGAAACACGCAAAACACACTCCCAAACCAGTTAGCGCTTTTGGCTCCAAGGGGTAGCTAATTTCTTTTTCAGGCACTGCAAGCAAGTCATGGGGCGCTATTGTTCCCTCAACCTTGGCTGCATTAGCAGAACTTGTCACTGCAGCTATCCTTATGATGTAAATAATGCTTGAGACAGCCCCTACTGCGCAAAACGCTATATAGATTAGCCGCCAAGAATGATAGTTTGCGAGCATGGCAAACCGCCTTTATCTGGATTACATAAAAGGAGCCAAGCACGGCTCCTGCTCCAAGCTACTTATTCTTCGCCGTCATCATCCTCATATTCGTACTCGTCATCATCGTCTTCGTAATACTCGTCATCGTCTTCATCGTAATACTCATAATCGTCTTCATCCTCGTCCTCTACTATTGGGGCGCTTACAAGCATTCCGATTGCTTCTTTTTTAATCTTTATCAAAGCTTCCCCAGGTATCATCCGCAAAATAAAATGGTCGTCCCCCACTGCAGTGACTATCCCGAAAAAACCTCCGATTGTAGTGACTTCATCACCGATTTTGAGACTGTCTAAAAAGCCAGAGCGTTGGGTGGCTCGCTTCTTTTCTGAATTCCGGTTCATTAAAATCGAAATTAAAAAGAAAGCGATTAAGCCTATCATCAAAATATTATTGTCCATAAATCCTCCAACTTTTAATTATTATACCACGCTTTTTCAAACTCTAGTTTGAAATCATAATAATTGCCCTCAAGTATCGACTTTCTGGCCATTTCTATAAACTTGATAGTCAGCGCCAAGTTATGGTAGCTTAGCAGGATGCTAGCCAGCATTTCTTTGGACACTACAAGATGGCGCAAATAAGCCTTTGAGTAGTTTTGACAAACATAACAGCCGCATTCACTTGTTAATGGAGAAAAATCATTTTTGTACTGGGCGTTTTTAAGGTTGATCCGCCCGGTAAATGTCATCGCGGAGCCATTTCTTCCAAGCCTGGTGGGCAGGACACAGTCAAACATGTCTACCCCATTTTCTATACCAGCCATAAGCGCGTCAAAAGAGCCGACCCCCATAAGGTAGCGTGGTTTTTCTTTTGGCAAAAGCGGCGTTGTATAAGCTAACAAGTCAAACATTACCTCCTTGGATTCCCCGACAGAAAGGCCACCTATGGCATATCCTGGCAATTCCACCTCACAAGTGCGAAGGGCGGACTCTTTGCGCAAACCATGGTACATCCCTCCTTGCACAATTCCAAACAGGGCTTGGTTGGGATTTGAATGCGCTCCGGCGGAGCGCTTCAACCACTCGATTGTCGTATTTAAAGAATCAGCCACGTACTCACGGGATGCGCCATATGCGACACACTCGTCAAAAGCCATAATAATGTCTGCGCCAAGGCAGTTTTGGATATATATCGACTTTTCTGGTGTGAACATGTGCCTCGACCCGTCAATGTGGCTTGCGAACTCAACCCCGTCTCTGGCAATGGAGTTAGTGTTGGCTAAGCTGAATACTTGGAATCCGCCACTGTCAGTAAGAATTGGTTTATCCCAATTCATGAAGCTGTGCAAACCGCCTGCTTCCTTTACGATATCCTCCCCAGGGCGCAAGTATAAATGATAGGTGTTTGACAGGATGATCTGGGCGCCAATGTCATTTAGCTGCTCAGGCAAAATGCCTTTTACTGTGGCGGCTGTTCCCACTGGCATAAAAACCGGCGTCCTAATTTGGCCATGGGGCGTGTCGAGCACTCCTGCCCTGGCACCCGTAGCATTGCATTGGGCTTCAATTGCAAACTCAAAACTCATTTTTCCGGCACATACCCCATTCTCCGCAAATCAGCGTCTTTATCCCTCCAACCTGGCCTGACTTTGACCCAAAGCTGCAAGTTTGCTTGCATCCCCAATATACGCTCAATGTCCCTTCTGGACGCAGTGCCGATCCATTTCAAAATATCGCCGTTTTTGCCGATGACAATAGCCTTGTGGGAGTTTTTATCACAATAAATCTCTGCTTCAATGTCTATGATGTTTTTTTGTTTGCGCTCTTTCATCGACAAGATATCTACAGCTATCCCATGGGGGATTTCTTCCCTCAAAGCGGCAAGGATTTTTTCCCGTATTAATTCTGCAACAAAAAAACGCTCTGCCTTGTCAGTGACCATGTCATCTGGGAAGTATTTTGGGCCATAAGGCAGCAAAGACTCGAGCACTGAAAGGAGCTCCGGGACATTCAAGCCCGTTTTTGCGCTTACTGGGACAATTTCAGAGATAAATGAATACGGCTCAAAGAGGCGTATTTTATGCAGCAGGCTTTCCTTGGCTACTTTGTCAATTTTGTTTATGGCAAGCACTACGGGGCATTTGGCGTTTTTAAGCTTGTCTAGCAAAAATTGGTCTCCTCTTCCAATCTTGTCATCCTCCTCGACCACCATAAGGGCTATATCAACATCCCTTATTGCAGCTGTGGATGACTCAACCATAAAGTTTGAAAGCTTGGTTTTTGGCTTGTGGAAACCCGGAGTGTCAAAAAACACCATTTGGCACGTTGGTGTCGTATGGATAAGGCGTATATTATTTCTCGTCGTTTGGGGCTTGTCCGACACGATAGTCAGCTTTTGGTTGATAATCGTGTTAATCAGGGTAGATTTGCCAACATTCGTCCTGCCAACTATGGCTATAAAACCGGACTTAAACTCACTCATCCCTCATATCTCCTGCTAAAAACCTGTTTGGGAAAATAGCATTAAAAGTAGTGTCTACTACATCGCCGTTGCCTCCAATAAGCAGCACCAGGCAGTCTGTGGGGATAAACTCCCCAAGGAATTGGCGGCAGACGCCACACGGGTATACAGGTGTTATTGTGTCGCAAGCAACAGCTATCGCCTCAAACTCCATCGCCCCCCCTGTCACTGCTTTTGAGCCGGCTACCCTCTCTGCGCATATGCCAGCTGGATAAGAGGCATTCTCCACATTTGCCCCGCCAAATACCTTGCCTGACGCAAGGATAGCTGCCCCTACCCTAAAGCCCGAGTAAGGCGCATAAGCTTTTTCTTTGTACTCGACGGCAACTTTGCATAGCTCATCTTTTATATCATTCATGTTTTAATGCCTTCTTTCTTTTTTGTTTTCCTTGCCGCTACAAAAGTGCTGCTATTTTCGGCAAAAAAATCAAGGCGCCTACAACAACCGCAGCCAAGCATACAGCAAGGGAAGCTGCTGCTGAAATGTCTTTTGCCAGTTTTGCCGACTGGTTGTCATCAGGGCATATAAAATCAACTACAACTTCGACAGCTGTGTTTATCGATTCAACCGCAAGACATGCCCCAACTGCTAAAGCAATAACACTCCACTCCACCAGGGAGCAGCGCAGCGCCATAGCCATGGCAGATGCCAACACGGCCCCGAGGAGCATAATCTTGTAATTGCGTTCCAATTTTACCAGAGACCATACTCCTTGGAAAGCATATTTAAAACTCTGCAGCAGGCTGTGGCTTCGTTTCCTTTTCATCGAAAAATCTTCAATTCCCCCAAGACCAGCTCTTCAATTTCACGCATCGTCTTCCTCTCATCCTCTTTTTCATGGTCAAAACCCAACAAGTGGAGGACAGAATGCACTGTCAAATATGCAAACTCCCGCTCTAGCGAGTGGCCATACTCAATTGCTTGGCGCCTCGCTTGGGGCGCGCATAGCACAACATCACCAAGCAAGGCGACTCCCCGGGCATCAACCTCATCCATTGGAAAGGACAAGACATCTGTAACTGAGTCTACCCCCCTATAGCCCCTATTTAAAGAGCGGATCGATTCTTCGTCTACGAAAGCCACACTGGCTTGGTATCCGCCTTCCATGTCAAAATGGGACATAGTTGCAACAATGCAGGTTCGTAAAAAATCAAAGAGCCCTTGGGCGATGCCTTCCCCTGAATTATCTATAAAATCCAACTCAACTGGAACCATTGTCTTCCTCGTTTCTCTTAAGCTGCAATTAGTGGCGCCTGGGCAATGGCATTGGCTGAGCCGATAGGCTTCTTTGCACAAGCATTCCATGCCCATAGCGCTCTTAACCGATCTGGACAGTGCAGCTGCATTCGCCTAGGATAAGCAGGAAGCATCCGGGAGAGGCGCCTTGTCTGGAGTTTGTTCTTGGCGCATGCTGGCTGGCCAACCCCTTTCTCCACAAAGCTTAGGGAGTTATGATATTTATGGGGAGCAGTGCCCTGAAGAAACACAAATCAAGCTTCCCAAACGTTATAACTATTGCATAGAGGCGTATAGTGGGTTATTGAAGCGCAGAAAAAGACAAATATCATAATCCGCCTGATTGTCGGCTTGCCGGCAATCCCATGGTCTTATAGCCCGCCTTGCTTGTCCATTTGGCTTAATGCCTCACTCTTCTCGTAAGCCGAAATAATCCTTTGCACAAGGGAGCTGCGCACTACATCTGACCTGTCAAGGTAAATAAACTCAATGCCTTGAATGCCGCGTAGTATTGATTGGACATGGATAAGGCCCGACGCTTTGCCGAAGGGAAAGTCAATTTGGGTGACATCCCCGGTCACAACAGCTTTTGATCCTATCCCCAGCCTCGTCAAAAACATTTTCATTTGTTCCACAGTAGTGTTTTGCGCCTCGTCTAGGATGATAAATGCATTGTCCAAGGTCCTGCCCCTCATGTAAGCCAAAGGGGCTATTTCAACTGCGCCCTTGGCTATGGACCTCTCGAAGGGTTCTGGCCCCATAATGTCAAACATGGCATCATACATTGGCCGCAAATAAGGGTCTATCTTGTCTTTCAAATCCCCAGGCAGAAAGCCTAGGTGCTCCCCTGCCTCTACTGCTGGCCTGACAAGGATTATTCGGGATATCTCTCCTCTTCTGAAGGCATCTATGGCGCAAGCTATAGCCAAATATGTCTTGCCTGTGCCTGCGGGGCCTATAGAGAATGTGACCTCGTTTTTGCCAATTGCTTTGATGTAGTTGTACTGTCCAATGGTTTTCGTTTTTATCGAACGCCCCTTGGCATTTCGGGTAACATGGCTAATGAAAAAAGAGGCGTCGCCAGTGAATCCACTCTTGTACAAATCGCAGAAGTAAAGCACAACTTGGCTATCGAGTGCATGGCCTTCCAACATATAGCCAACCATCGCCTCAATTGCCTGCTTGGCAGCCACAGAGCCTTCTTCTGGCCCTATCAAGCGAAGGGCATTGTTGCGCAACACAATAGACACGCCAAAATGGCCCTCCACCACTTTGGCGTGCTCATCGTTTGCGCCGAATAGGGCAATCTGGTTTAGGTTTTGAGGCAACTGGACTGTTTCTTCGTGTTTTTCCATCCGCTACCTTAGCTCTTGCTCAAGGGCGATATTTGTCTTGCAATCTATGATTATGATAACATGGGCCATCTTTTCACTTATTTCTCCAAGCTTATAGTCTACGTTTTGTATTGTCTGTTTAGGGCTTAGCTTGCTTGTTGCGATGTCGAGAATTTCTTTGTTTATCTCTTGCTCAGTCTTGAGCCTGCAACTTGACTTATTATACCACCTAGTCTCGTTATATAGAATAGGCAGCTCTATCCATCCGATTGACACAGGCAGAGGGTCTAAATCGACCGACAGCCAGTCATCATCTGATTTCTTTGAGAAAGCGATGGACCTGCCGAGAAAGTGGTACGTCTTCTCGCTGCGGTGCGGGGCTCCAGACTGGGGCACGTACATTTCTATTATTGCCTCGAATGTAATGCTTTCATACGTCAGCGCTTTGCCCAATGCGTGGACTTGCTCGCTGGAAGGGCTGGACCTGTATGAGTATCTGACTACCCCGCTAATCAGCACATCGCCTTCTTTGACCTGGTCGCCGACTTTAACCATGCCAACGCCACTGTATACATCAAACTCGTCAATCTGGGCCGCCCTTGCTGCGACGATGTCTACTGGAACACTCTTGTCAAACTGTACAATGGGGGAGTCGCGCTCGCTGATTGTGACGAGCAGGACACTGCCCTCAATCTCCACAGTTGCCTGGTCTAGCTGTGGGTATTCTTTTAGCAAGACAACTTCAGCCTCGTTCAAGTCAAGCGCCTTTTTTCTTGTGGATTGCTTGTACCCATTGCTAAACAAGGTTTGGATTATGTCGCTTTCACTCAAGGAGCGTGTGCCGTATATTTCGATTTTCCAAATAAATTGCGCCAAGTATACCACCGTAAAACAAGCAAGAACAAAAGAAGCAAAGAAATACTTTCTTTTCTTAAAGAAAGAAACAGTCTTTTCCATGCCTAGGCTTTCTGCGACATTGATTGGAGCTCCAAACCTGTCGGTGATATGCCTCACCCTTTCAAGCTGGTCTGAAATAATCTTAAATGAAAGAATTCCTCCTCTATAATCAGCATCCCAAACAGCAATTGACTGCCGTTGGACAAGATTAAGGATTTTTTCAGGCTCGACTGTCACAATGTTGACTATGTAATAGGTTTTCGCTTGCATGAATAACTTCAATGCCCACTCTCCTTTGTTCGAAAATACCGACTAGAAAATATACTCGATGCGGGAGACTTGCCCGGTTATGATAATCTCTTCCGGGATCATGCTTTTGATCAAAAGCCTTTCGCCTGAAACAGAAATAGTGGCGATGCTTGTGTTTATTTTGACATTTGTTTCTGTGTATTTTACAATGCCCCTATGGTTCTCTATAGACAAGTGGCCAACTCCCACGAGTTTTAACAAAGGTTCCCCCATAATCGCATCTGGAGTAAGGCCTAGCTTGTTGGTAAGAGTTAGTCTTGCAGTATCAGAAAGTTTGCCCATCGATGTCCACCACAGCAGCTTTATTTGTATTGCTTTCTTCCTATTCTATGAAATGGCGGCTATAGATATGATCGGTTGATATTAGGAAAAATGGCTTAAGCAGGCAATCAAGCTGCATTGCCAAGCATTTGGCTAAAAATAAAATTAGCAAAAAATAAAAAAGAAGCCTTTTTTAAAAAGGCCCAAAATCGAGCGCCCCCCGCAGCGCCTGCTCTCCCGGCCCGTCTCCAGGCAAGTACCATCGGCGCGCACGGGCTTAACTTCTGTGTTCGGCATGGGAACAGGTGTGGCCCCGCCGCAATCGCCACGGGGGGCGCCGGCCGCCCAGCGGCCGGCTCGGGGCCGCGCGCGCGGGCGCATAGCGACAAAGCAAGCAAGCGCCGCGAGCCTGGCGCCAAACCCTTTTTTACGGCTTCTTTCCAAGCTTCCTTGCCAGGGCAAGCCCTCGGCCGATTAGTACCGGTCAGCTGAGCGCATCGCTGCGCTTGCACCCCCGGCCTATCCACCAGGTGTTCTTCCTGCGGCCTTGCGCCTTCACGGCAGTGGAAGCCTCATCTTGAGGCGGGCTTCGCGCTTATATGCCTTCAGCGCTTATCCCTTGCGGGCTTGGCTTGCCAGCTGTGCATCTGGCGATGCAACTGGTGCACCAGGGGCCCGCCCGCCCCGGTCCTCTCGTACTGGGGGCAGCCCCTCTCAAGCTTCCGGCGCCCGCAGCGGATAGGGACCGAACTGTCTCACGACGTTCTGAACCCAGCTCGCGTGCCGCTTTAATGGGCGAACAGCCCAACCCTTGGGACCTGCTGCGGCCCCAGGATGCGACGAGCCGACATCGAGGTGCCAAACCTCCCCGTCGATGTGGGCTCTTGGGGGAGATAAGCCTGTTATCCCCGAGGTAACTTTTATCCGTTGAGCGATGGCCCTCCCACGCGGGGCCACCGGATCACTAAGCCCTACTTTCGTACCTGCTCGAGCCGTCGCTCTCGCAGTCAAGCCCCCTTGTGCCTTTGCGCTCCATGGGCGGTTCCCTGCCGCCCTGAGGGGACCTTTGGGCGCCTCCGTTACATTTTAGGAGGCGACCGCCCCAGTCAAACTGCCCGCCTGGCGCCGTCCCGGCGCCGGGTGACGGCGCTCGGTTAGGACTCCAGCGCACCGGGGGTGGTATCCCAAGGATGGCTCCGCGCGCGCCGGGGCGCGCGCCTCAAAGCCTCCCACCTATCCTGTGCGCGATGCGCCAGAGCCCTGCGCCAGGCTGCAGTGAAGCTCTACGGGGTCTTTCCGTCCAGCTGCGGGTATCCGGCATCTTTACCGGAACTTCAATTTCACCGGGCGTGTTGTCGAGACAGTGTCCAAGTCGTTGCGCCTTTCGTGCGGGTCAGAACTTACCTGACGAGGAATTTCGCTACCTTAGGACCGTTATAGTTACGGCCGCCGTTTACCGGGGCTTCGGATCAGGGCTTCGCCTCGCGGCTGACCCTTCCCCTTAACCTTCCGGCACCGGGCAGGCGTCAGCCCCTATACTTCACCTTGCGGTTTCGCAGAGACCTGTGTTTTTGGTAAACAGTCGCTTGGACCCTTTCGCTGCGCCCTGGCCTCCCAGGGCCCCCTTCTCCCGAAGTTACGGGGTCATTTTGCCGAGTTCCTTGACAACACTTCTCCCGCCCATCTTAGGATTCTCTCCTCGCCTACCTGTGTCGGTTTGAGGTACGGGCTGCGCAAGCCCTCGCGCGGGCGGCTTTTCTCGCCGGCGCGGGCTCAGCGGCTTCAGCATAACGCCGCCCCATCGCGTCTTCGGGGCCTTGCGGCCCCTATCCCGCTTGGCCCGGCTATTCCGCCAGCCGGGTCCGCCTGCCCCTCCGTGTCCCCGCCGCGCTAAAAGCGGGCTTGCGCAGGCGCTGGAATGTCCACCAGCTATCCTTTCGGCTACGCTTTTCAGCCTCGCCTTAGGCCCCGGCTAACCCCGGGCGGACGAGCCTTCCCCGGGAAACCTTGGGCTTTCGATGTGCGAGATTCCCACTCGCATTTCGCTACTCATGCCAGCATTCTCTCCCGCTGCCCGTCCACCGGCCCTTGCAGGCCGGCTTCGCCCAGGCAGCGGCGCTCCCCTACCGGCGCGCCTTGGAAGGCGCGCCCCGCGGCTTCGGCGCGGCGCTTAGCCCCGCGGATTTTCGGCGCGCACCCACTCGACCAGTGAGCTGTTACGCACTCTTTAAATGGATGGCTGCTTCTGGGCCAACATCCTGGCTGTCTGCGCGCTTGCACTTCCTTTCCCACTCAGCGCCCCTTTGGGGCCTTAGCCGGCGGTCTGGGCTGTTTCCCTCTCGAGCATGCGGCTTATCCCACACGCTCTGACTGCGGGGGGCGTGCGTCCGGCATTCGCGGTTTGGTAAGGCTCGGCAGGCTCGCGCCCCCTTGCCAATCCAGCGCCCTACCTCCGGCGCACATCCCCCCCCGCGCTAGCCCTAAAGCTATTTCGGGGAGAACCAGCTATCTCCACGTTCGATTAGAATTTCTCCGCTAGCCCCGCCTCATCCGAGCCTTTTTCACAGACACCGGTTCGGGCCTCCACGGGGTTTTACCCCCGCCTCACCCTGGGCTGGGCTAGATCACGTGGTTTCGGGTCTGCGGCGCGCAACTGTCCGCCCTGTTCAGACGCGCTTTCGCTGCGGCTCCGCGGCTCGTGCCGCTTAACCTTGCTGCGCGCCGCAACTCGCTGGCCCGTTCTACAAAAAGCACGCCGTCACTCTCGCTCCGGCTGCTTGTAGGCGCAGGGTTTCAGGTTCTGTTTCACTCCCCTCCCGGGGTTCTTTTCACCTTTCCCTCACGGTACTCATCGCTATCGGTCGCTGGGTAGTGTTTAGCCTTGGGAGGTGGTCCTCCCGCCTTCCCGCCGGGTTTCACGTGCCCTGCGGTACTTGTGTGGCGCCGCGCCGCCCCAGCCTTCGCCTACGGGGCCATTGCCCTCTGCGGCGCGCCTTCCCATGCGCTTCGGCTGGCTGCGGCGGCGCGCTTGCCGCCACGGCTCCTCCCCTTTCGCTCGCCGCTACTCGGGGAATCGATGTTTCTTTCTCTTCCTGCGGCTACTTAGATGGTTCAGTTCGCCGCGTTCCCCTGCGCGCCCTATTTGGTTCAGGCGCGCATGCCGGCCCTGCGGCCGGCGGGTTGCCCCATTCGGAGACCCGCGGATCAAAGGCCGGTTGCGCCTCCCCGCGGATTATCGCAGCTTCCCGCGTCCTTCCTCGGCTCCCAGCGCCTAGGCATCCCCCCTGCGCCCTTCATGGCTTGCCCTGGGCCCCCGCAGGGGGCCCGGCGCGCCTGGCGGCGCGCCCTAGCCTTTCCATAGCCGCCAACAGGCCTTTGCGGCCTTGCTCAAAAAGGGCATCGCGCTTCTCTTGTGCTGCTTGCTTGTCGCTATGCGCCGCGTCCGCGGCCCCCAACCGGCGCCTTCGCGCCGGGCTCTCGGTGCTCTGCCTTTCAACTGGTGGGCTTGGTAGGACTCGAACCTACGGCCTCGCGCTTATCAGGCGCGCGCTCTCACCTGCTGGGCTACAAGCCCCTGTGTGCTGCTGCTGTATAAAAAACGCAAGGCCAGCCTGGCCCCGAAGGCCCCCGCAGGGCCGTCTCTTAGAAAGGAGGTGATCCAGCCGCACCTTCCGGTACGGCTACCTTGTTACGACTTCACCCCAATCACCAGCCCCGCCTTCGACTGCTGCCCCGCGCTCGCGCGCGTTGGCCCACAGGCTTCGGGTGTTGCCGGCTCTCATGGTGTGACGGGCGGTGTGTACAAGGCCCGGGAACGCATTCACCGCGGCGTGCTGATCCGCGATTACTAGCAACTCCGGCTTCATGCAGGCGGGTTGCAGCCTGCAATCCGAACTGGGGCCAGCTTTGTGGGATTGGCTTGGCGTCGCCGCCTCGCTGCCCGCTGTGCTGGCCATTGTAGCACGTGTGTCGCCCAGGCCGTAAGGGGCATGATGATTTGACGTCGTCCCCACCTTCCTCCCGCTTTCGCGGGCAGTATGCCTAGAGTGCCCGCCTCGACGCGCTGGCAACTAGGCAAAGGGGTTGCGCTCGTTGCGGGACTTAACCCAACATCTCACGACACGAGCTGACGACAACCATGCACCACCTGTCTGCGCGCCCCCGTGGGGGAGGCGCCGTCTCCGGCGCCGCCGCGCGATGTCAAGGCCTGGTAAGGTTCTTCGCGTTGCTTCGAATTAAACCACATGCTCCGCTGCTTGTGCGGGCCCCCGTCAATTCCTTTGAGTTTCAGCCTTGCGGCCGTACTCCCCAGGCGGAACACTTAACGCGTTAGCTCCGGCACCGGGGTCCCCCGGCACCTAGTGTTCATCGTTTACGGCGTGGACTACCAGGGTATCTAATCCTGTTCGCTCCCCACGCTTTCGCGCCTCAGCGTCAGTGCCTGTCCAGCAAGCCGCCTTCGCCGCCGGTGTTCTTCCTGATCTCTACGCATTTCACCGCTACACCAGGAATTCCGCTTGCCCCTCCAGGACTCAAGCCCGCCGGTCCCGGCTGCAGTTTTGGGGTTGAGCCCCAAGCTTTCACAGCCGGCCATGCGGGCCGCCTACGCGCCCTTTACGCCCAGTGATTCCGGACAACGCTCGCCCCCCACGTGTTACCGCGGCTGCTGGCACGTGGTTAGCCGGGGCTTCCTCCCCGGGTACCGTCATTTGTTCGTCCCCGGCGACAGGGCTTTACGACCCGAAGGCCTTCGTCGCCCACGCGGCGTCGCTGCGTCAGGGTCCCCCCCATTGCGCAAAATTCCCCACTGCTGCCTCCCGCAGGAGTCTGGGCCGTGTCTCAGTCCCAATGTGGCCGGCCAGCCTCTCAGCCCGGCTACCCATCGCAGGATTGGTGGGCCTCTACCCCGCCAACTTCCTAATGGGCCGCAGGCCCGTCCTTGGGCGCATCGCTGCTTTCACCCCGCCGGCATGCGCCGGCGTGGTCCTATGCGGTATTACTCCCAGTTTCCCGGGGCTGTCCCCCTCCCAAGGGTTGGTTGCCTACGTGTTACTCACCCGTCCGCCACTCTCCGGGGATGGGGCGAGCCCCTTCCCCTTCCCGTCCGACTTGCATGTGTTAAGCGCGCCGCCAGCGTTCGTCCTGAGCCAGGATCAAACTCTTGAAAAAATATATCTGGCGATGCCCCCCCAAGGGGGCCTCTTGCCTAGGCGTCTAGTTCTTTTGGAATTGTTTTTCTTAAGGTCCCGCGGCAGCCTTCTTGCTTGGCTTCCGCTTTCCTTGCGTTTTTTTCCAACCAGCTCGCCGCATGTCTCCAGGCGGCTTTGCCATATTACCATTATGCCCACTCCTTGTCAACATCTTTCGTGATTCTTTTTTGTCTTCTCCCCCTTTTTACCGCCGGGTCATTGTAAAAATAAGTTCCAATGTAGAGAAGCCAACTGGAATTTACTCTTGCACAAAATTCCAGTCGCATATTTACAACTAACTTCCATTTTCTTAAGCTGCATGTGCGGAGATCCGGAAAGAACAACACATGCAGCCAAAAAGCCGGCAAGCAACCACAAACACCTCTCATATGAAGACCGCAAGACAATTGAGGCAGGCCTTGGAAACCGCAGGACAAAGGCGGACATCGCCCGGATCCTCAACAAAGACCCTTCAACAGCCGGAAAGAAACCATGAAGCACAGAGCCCTCAAGCCCCGCAACACATCCACCAGCCCTTTTGTTTGCGGCAACCGTGAAAAGTGCCGAAAAGGGCACGCAGGCGCCAAATGCGAGAGTTTTGTGTAGCAGGGGCGCAAATCCCGCATTGGCTGCCCGCCAGGGGCGTGCAACCAATGTGGCAACAAAAAATGCCGCTTGGACAAATACATCTATGACGCAAAAAAAACGCAAGCGGCCTATGGGAAGACACTCTCCGGGCCCAGGGAGAGCTTCAGCCCCACTGGGGAGGAGCGAAAAACCATCGAGGGGAAAATCGCCCGCTGCCGGGGCAGGGGCGGCCTGGTTGCCAGATAGCGCTAGCCACAAGAGGGGTATCCCCGCCAGCTAGAAGCCGCTCAACACATATATCCAGCCCAGCCTTTTTGAGGATTTTAGGCTGCCGGGCTTTTCCTTGAAAGAGAAGGCGGGCCGGAGGGCGGGGAAAACACTCAAAAAAAGAAACGACCCAAAACACTTCGATGGCCGCAGATACAAGGACTGTCTTGCATTTTGCGCGGAGAACACGGATGTGCCGGCAACAGGAATGGGCACTGCCTGCAACAAAGTCCCGGCCCGTTTGCAGGCTTTCCAGTTTTGCGCCACAGGGCTAATGGCGGTATTCCTGCATGGAAACCGCACAAGCAAGTCCATGGCCGCCGCCATGGACTTGCTCCAAGAGCGGCTTGGCAAAGGGCTTTACAGCAAAATCCTCTCCTTAGCCCTAACCGCCAGCGGAAGCGGATTTGAGGCTTGGTGCCTGTCCTGGCAAGACAGTGGCGGGCAAACGAGAGGCCGCGTCTTCTATTGCGCCACCAGCAGCCCCAGCAGAAGCCCCATGTGGAAAACAATAAGCGGCATTCTGCCAAACGGGCTGGATCTTGGCTTCCCCGCCCAAGGCTTTCGCTTGACGGCTGTGCGCCCTCAAACGCTTCATGTCCAGCGCGTTTTTCTGGTTGTCGAAATTTTTCTCAGCCACATCCTTCCCCCTGTACAGCTTTAGCGCCGGCACAGGGTACTTGACTATATTCGATATGATGACAAAGAAGCCCGCCCTGTTTTCTTTGAAGGCATCCACCTCCTCCTGGCGCACTGTGGCGCGCCGCCCGCGCTTTGGCGTGTCTTTGGCAACGAAGCATCTGCCGCAGCCCCCCCTTGGCGCCGCGCTGGTCCCCGCCTCAAGCTCCGCGCGCAAAGTGTCCAGATGCACAAGGAAACTGGCGTAACCGCTTGCGGCCTGCTGGCTGCCATAGCACACATGGCGGCAGCAGCGCTTCCCCTTCCATTTGGTGTTGCCAGTGATGGCGAAAAAGCTGTAGCCCCCCAGGCGGTGGAAATTGGCACAATCTTCTATGCTCCCCCTGGCCGCCGCCACAAGCCCGTTTGGCCAATTGGCTGTGGAAGCGGCCCCCAGCGTGGACTTGAAGCGCTTCGAGTATAAGCCGCCAATGTTTTTTTCGCTGTAAAAGCCCCGGTCCAAAAGCGAATGCGGGCGCTTGATCCCCATCCAGCCAATGGCCAAGAGCGCGTTCTCCAAAGCGCTGGCATCTTTGAGCGCCCCGTCGAGGGCCTCAAAGAATATGGGCATGCCGCTAGTCTCGCCAACCGCTAGGAGCATGTTCGCTTGCGGCAGCCTCTCATGGCCGCGGTTGCAGCCATATCTCGCATGTTCGATAAAAGCGCTGCAGGAAGAGGCGCTCGTGATGCCGAGGACCATGCTAGGAAATAGGCGCATGTGAGGATCTTGGCAGCCGGCTCGCTGCCAAATGCCTCTTTGGGGATGCCTGGCAAGCCAAGGCCCCAGAGGCTTGAACAAGCAGCAGGCTTTGCCCGGTGGCCGCCACATTGGCATGGGGGGCTTCTGGCCCTTCTTTCCTGGGCCTGCCCCGGGGGCTGCAGGGCACGACCCCCCCGCTTTCAAGGTCAAGCTTGCCAACCAGTTTCCGCTTGGTGTCACAGCGCTTTTTTTTCTTTGTTCCATGTGGATATGTTTTCGTAGACGTATGTTATCCCGTTTGCTTTGTTTTTGAGCTAGACAAGCGAAGCCATAGCAGCCTCCATATATTTTTCGAGTAAATCAAGCAAATTAATCGCTTAAATTAGCGTTTTATTACAACCTATATATAATTAACGCCGGGAGATTAGGTTGCAAAAATTAGATTTGTAAGCAAGATAATTGCTAAATATTTCCTTGGATTTCCGCAAGCTATTATAAACTCCAACATAGGCGAAGCTGGATCTTAGCCTTTCACAGGATGAAAACTCGACCCATTTCGCTTTGTTTGCAATGCTCTTTTATATTGCCCTTGTAACCATTTTATGCGCTTTTGGCCTGTATTTCACGAGAGAAAAGTATAAAAAATGCTTTCAAACTGGAAGCAAGTCGCTCACTTTTTTGCGGTTTCTAACACTGGAACTAACTATTTACAATTCACCCTTTTTGCCGCCGCAAGACAGAATTGAGGCATTCCATTTGCCTGTAATGACCTGCAACACCAGCCATATCGAGAATCTACCTAGACGCAAGACTGATGCCAAGGACGCGGAGCAGGTTGTAATATACTTGAACAAAGGGATTTTAAATCTAAGCTTCATCTTCATCCGGGAACATCGGAAGTTGAGGGTGTTAAACCCGTTCTGCCAATCACAAATCCTAGAACACGCCACAAACATCAACCAATTACAGAAATTCCTTGGAGTCGCAAACGTCAGAATCTGCTGCCGGTTTTTGGATATAGCGAACAAAAACCAAATACGGCTTCATGAACTTATTATCGGGAAACCTGTCTTTACGGTGGATGAATTCGCCGATGGGTTGTGGTTTATGATAAAATATCGAAAGCCCCTGAAATAAACAGAGGCTTTGCTTTTCGCAGGGCTTTCGTTATTTTGCTATAACCATACGTTTTTATAAAGGAGAGGCTTGGTATGAGGGTTGAGGCTAATTGTCGGGCTCGTTATGGCACCTCTTCAAGCTTGAAGCCAGCAAGACAACTTATATGAAAACAGGCTTACAGTCTGGCTCGTCCAATTTCGATGTCGTAATAAACATTAAAACCTTTATATACCAAAGCTTTCATACTGCCCACCATTCCAGTCGCAATTATTTGGATGCAACGGTTTGATTTAGCCTATAGTGAAAGCATGTGCTGCA
>Ga0082212_10000634_pt1:35000-51161 | contig 51161 bp, 54 predicted proteins | sample TergutNt197P3_FD_71548 | JGI IMG/M metagenome (GOLD analysis project Ga0082212, IMG submission 71548) | Neocapritermes taracua P3 segment gut microbial communities from Petit-Saut dam, French Guiana - Nt197 P3 | ecosystem: Host-associated > Arthropoda: Insects > Digestive system >...
CGCCGCGCCGCCCCAGCCTTCGCCTACGGGGCCATTGCCCTCTGCGGCGCGCCTTCCCATGCGCTTCGGCTGGCTGCGGCGGCGCGCTTGCCGCCACGGCTCCTCCCCTTTCGCTCGCCGCTACTCGGGGAATCGATGTTTCTTTCTCTTCCTGCGGCTACTTAGATGGTTCAGTTCGCCGCGTTCCCCTGCGCGCCCTATTTGGTTCAGGCGCGCATGCCGGCCCTGCGGCCGGCGGGTTGCCCCATTCGGAGACCCGCGGATCAAAGGCCGGTTGCGCCTCCCCGCGGATTATCGCAGCTTCCCGCGTCCTTCCTCGGCTCCCAGCGCCTAGGCATCCCCCCTGCGCCCTTCATGGCTTGCCCTGGGCCCCCGCAGGGGGCCCGGCGCGCCTGGCGGCGCGCCCTAGCCTTTCCATAGCCGCCAACAGGCCTTTGCGGCCTTGCTCAAAAAGGGCATCGCGCTTCTCTTGTGCTGCTTGCTTGTCGCTATGCGCCGCGTCCGCGGCCCCCAACCGGCGCCTTCGCGCCGGGCTCTCGGTGCTCTGCCTTTCAACTGGTGGGCTTGGTAGGACTCGAACCTACGGCCTCGCGCTTATCAGGCGCGCGCTCTCACCTGCTGGGCTACAAGCCCCTGTGTGCTGCTGCTGTATAAAAAACGCAAGGCCAGCCTGGCCCCGAAGGCCCCCGCAGGGCCGTCTCTTAGAAAGGAGGTGATCCAGCCGCACCTTCCGGTACGGCTACCTTGTTACGACTTCACCCCAATCACCAGCCCCGCCTTCGACTGCTGCCCCGCGCTCGCGCGCGTTGGCCCACAGGCTTCGGGTGTTGCCGGCTCTCATGGTGTGACGGGCGGTGTGTACAAGGCCCGGGAACGCATTCACCGCGGCGTGCTGATCCGCGATTACTAGCAACTCCGGCTTCATGCAGGCGGGTTGCAGCCTGCAATCCGAACTGGGGCCAGCTTTGTGGGATTGGCTTGGCGTCGCCGCCTCGCTGCCCGCTGTGCTGGCCATTGTAGCACGTGTGTCGCCCAGGCCGTAAGGGGCATGATGATTTGACGTCGTCCCCACCTTCCTCCCGCTTTCGCGGGCAGTATGCCTAGAGTGCCCGCCTCGACGCGCTGGCAACTAGGCAAAGGGGTTGCGCTCGTTGCGGGACTTAACCCAACATCTCACGACACGAGCTGACGACAACCATGCACCACCTGTCTGCGCGCCCCCGTGGGGGAGGCGCCGTCTCCGGCGCCGCCGCGCGATGTCAAGGCCTGGTAAGGTTCTTCGCGTTGCTTCGAATTAAACCACATGCTCCGCTGCTTGTGCGGGCCCCCGTCAATTCCTTTGAGTTTCAGCCTTGCGGCCGTACTCCCCAGGCGGAACACTTAACGCGTTAGCTCCGGCACCGGGGTCCCCCGGCACCTAGTGTTCATCGTTTACGGCGTGGACTACCAGGGTATCTAATCCTGTTCGCTCCCCACGCTTTCGCGCCTCAGCGTCAGTGCCTGTCCAGCAAGCCGCCTTCGCCGCCGGTGTTCTTCCTGATCTCTACGCATTTCACCGCTACACCAGGAATTCCGCTTGCCCCTCCAGGACTCAAGCCCGCCGGTCCCGGCTGCAGTTTTGGGGTTGAGCCCCAAGCTTTCACAGCCGGCCATGCGGGCCGCCTACGCGCCCTTTACGCCCAGTGATTCCGGACAACGCTCGCCCCCCACGTGTTACCGCGGCTGCTGGCACGTGGTTAGCCGGGGCTTCCTCCCCGGGTACCGTCATTTGTTCGTCCCCGGCGACAGGGCTTTACGACCCGAAGGCCTTCGTCGCCCACGCGGCGTCGCTGCGTCAGGGTCCCCCCCATTGCGCAAAATTCCCCACTGCTGCCTCCCGCAGGAGTCTGGGCCGTGTCTCAGTCCCAATGTGGCCGGCCAGCCTCTCAGCCCGGCTACCCATCGCAGGATTGGTGGGCCTCTACCCCGCCAACTTCCTAATGGGCCGCAGGCCCGTCCTTGGGCGCATCGCTGCTTTCACCCCGCCGGCATGCGCCGGCGTGGTCCTATGCGGTATTACTCCCAGTTTCCCGGGGCTGTCCCCCTCCCAAGGGTTGGTTGCCTACGTGTTACTCACCCGTCCGCCACTCTCCGGGGATGGGGCGAGCCCCTTCCCCTTCCCGTCCGACTTGCATGTGTTAAGCGCGCCGCCAGCGTTCGTCCTGAGCCAGGATCAAACTCTTGAAAAAATATATCTGGCGATGCCCCCCCAAGGGGGCCTCTTGCCTAGGCGTCTAGTTCTTTTGGAATTGTTTTTCTTAAGGTCCCGCGGCAGCCTTCTTGCTTGGCTTCCGCTTTCCTTGCGTTTTTTTCCAACCAGCTCGCCGCATGTCTCCAGGCGGCGTATGTATATTAACATTAACTGTATTTGTTGTCAATTAAAATTTGATATTTTATTGAGTATTATTTTCGCACAATTTGCCACAAGCGGACAATGCTTTGCAAAAACTATGCAAATTCTGCTCTTTTAGGTCGTCCAATTAATTAATCCTTTGCATTTACTACAATCATTGCCAAAAAAAAACTACACATGGACATGGCTTTTTTTTAGAGAAGATCTTGGAGTAAAGATATAGGTATGATTTGACTAAATGTATGAACATAGCTAACCATTCTATTCAAAATTCTTCAAGTGTTTTTGTTATATTGTTTAACAATTTTCTAGCTATTTAATCAACAAAAACACCGGGGAGAAACCGGCGTTTTTTTGTTGATTTTAAATAGCTTTTTTTATTGAACTATTCAGACTGTTCATACATTTGAATTTGGTAATTTTCCAACATCTGGAATATTTCGTCCAGCTGCCCCCCCATTCCAGCAACACGAGCATAACTCACCGCACCGCCTGTTAATGCGTTGATATTGCCCTCATCCAAGATAGGAATATATACACCGTCAACCAACTTCATGCGAAAATCACACTTCGTAGTCTTAGCCTTGAGGCTGCTGTCAGTAAAAATAACCACTAGCTCGTCTAATATCGTCGCTATCGCTTCCGGCTCTGGCTGGCCTTGGTTGAGCATTCCGGAAAACTGGGTAAATTTGCTTACCAGCTTTGTTACAAGCGATGTGGCGTCAATGCTTGTAATATCTACTGTGACAACAGCAAAGCTTCCATCCATCTTCGATGAGCGGACCTTATAATCAAAGCGTGAAAAATACGCAATAACGATTTGGAAAACCTTGTCGATGTCGATGCCTAAAGATTCTAGCTGGGCAAGCTGCGCACCAGCGTCCGGCATTGCGCGCACGCCGGTCTCCATCACCTCGTCAATCATCTCCATATTCAAACTTTTTATTGTGCCTAGGCTTTTTGAAAGATCATCTTCGGCCTGCTTCACGCCGCTGGAGCCATCACAAGAAGCAATGGCAAATACCAGCAAAGTTGCAAGCATAATTGCTACTACTCTTTTTTTCATCTAATCTTGCGTGAGGTTACCCCCACCTCAAGCTCGCTAGGCGGCGGGAGGAACCACGCTCTCCTTTTCCAAGATATGGCGAAGGCGTTACCCTCCGCCTGTAGCTGTGTAATGCCTTAAGCCTCCCAACTACCAGAGTTATATCCACTTCGCCATTTTGTCCCAAAGTTACAGCCAACAGGAGAGCCTTGAGGATTGTAAAGACCAATCCTCAAGGCTGCCATATAATAATCCCTAATGCCAATGGTTCCATTGTCTTGCACAAGCTTTGCAGTAGTTTATCCGTTTCGCCAGAGTGGATAGGGGTCTGGACCGATTTTTCCTTTCTCGGGGTCAAATGCAAGCCCACAAATTGTCAGCGCTGCGCTTCAGGCAATTTCGTTTACTACTGCCAATTTGCGATGGTGTATAACAAGGTTTCAATTGGTTCTGTTATTTCTGCTATCAGTTTACATATATATATAGACTATTATAGTATATTGCTTTTTCAGAAGCAAATGTATCTAGACAGTAAAATCAAAGGATACCCCTGATCCAAATATCCACGTGAATACTATGGAGCCATCATTAACTTTGGCGATTGCATTTAAAGTGGCTTTAATGCAAAAGCCAGGTTTTCAAATCCATGCCTGAACAGGCATCGCTTGTGGGGTGCCTGGTTTGATGGTTTGATGCATCCTGCACTTTTCTATTGCTCGTATACAGCCCCCAAGGCAAAAGCCAAAGCGGAGTCAATTGTAACGGCCAAATACATATAGCAGCGCCTCATTTTGATATGGGATGGCTTTGCTGCGCTACAAACAAGGATAAATCTTCTGTACGCATATTGGCAACAGGTTTCATAAAGCTCCAGGCTGGCATTTTTGACTCTATGTGCTGTGCCAGCTCCTCGCCAACTTCGCCCGCCATCTCCTGAAACGAGATATACTTGTCATGCCCGACATGGGCTTTGGTTGAGGGGGTAAATAGTGGCTCAGCCAGTTTTTGCGCCAGCTTATAGCAGCCTTCTATCATCTGCCCGCAAAAAGCTTCGTTCTTTTTGCGGGCCTCCCACAAGCTCCCAAACATATATCCCCTGACGACACACTCAAAAGGCAGCATCTCCAGTTTTTTCACCAGGATTTCCCGTCCATCAAACTCGCTGTTTAGAAAATACCCAGGCATCTGCCTAAGAGGATGTTTAGTATCTCCTCAAAAGAACTGAAATGAATGACATTACAAACATTTGGCAAAATGTGCCCAAGCGCCTTTCGCAAACCTTCCATAGCCTTTGGCAATTGTCAGCCCATCCGAATGATCTTTCAACAATCCATCTTTTGGGAAGGACAATGAACATATTGGCCTCGTTGCGCTTGGCAATCTCGACTTTCGCGTCAACCAGCCCTTTTATTGTGTTTGCAAAGCTCTCCCCAGAATAAGCGCTGTCGGCTAAAACAGTCTCGACGCTTTCGAATTTGCCTGCATTAATTGCAGCCAGCTCTATTGCCCCGTCCCTGTCTGTAAAATCTGCTGTCGTGGCATGTATGCCATGGGGCAGCCCAAGAATGTCAACCGCCAAGCGCACTTTCGCCCCCTGATATTTTTTTCCCCGCATCATAGCCTTTCTCGCCTGCTATGAATGCGTTTTTTAATGCTTTTTGAGTCAATGGCCAGCATCGACGGGCCAGGGCTTCTCCCGTTAAACAAACATTTGAATCAAAATGTGCTCAAGTGCCTTTCACTAACCTTCCACAGCCTCCGGCAATTGTCGGCCCATCCGAATGATCTTTCAACAATCCATCTTTTGGGAAGGACTATGAACATATGGGCCTCGTTGCGCTTGACAATCTCGACTTTCGCGTCAATCAGCCCTTTTATTGCGTTTGCAAAGCACTCTCCACTATAAGCGCTGTCGGCTAAAACAGTCTCAACGCTCTCGTATTTGCCGGAATTAATTGCAGCCAGCTCTATTGCCCCATCCCTGTCTGGTATGTATGCCATGGGGCAGCCCTAAAATGTCAACCGCAAGTGCACTTTCGCCCCTGATATTTTTTTTCCCCGCATCCGAATTGGTCTCTATTTATGTCGCTTGGATATTTTTTTCTCATATAAAGGTAAACAGCCTTTTTATTGTTATCATACCATTTATCGACATTAATAGACATATTAAACAGCCTCTTAGGTCGCCCGACAAGATATGATTTGGAATAATCTCCTTTGTGAAATCAAACCAGAACAAAGAAATAGCGTTCAGCACCTTCCCCTTGTCCGCCACAGGTTTAGACAAGACCACGTCAGAAGCTGAGATCCTGTCTGTGGTGACGATCACCAACTTGTCGTTAACGACTTAATATATTTCCCTGACTTTGCCACTAAAGAGATTCTTCATGGCACTTTCCTCCATTGCGCTATTCACCTGCATGCATGATGTCCAAAATTTCAAGCTCTTTTTCGCTCATCCCTGCACCCCGGAGCATTAGCTGGTTAGCTAGTTTCCTTTCAAGCTTTCAATCGAATTGATGCCCATGCCGCCCATCATTTCCTTTATCTCGCGCTGCCATGTGCCCATCAGGTTTATGAGGCGCTTATACCCAATATCGGGGTTTAGGAGCCTGACTAGACCAGGAATCTGGGTAGCGATGCCCCAGTTGTATTTGCCCGATTGGCAGCTTCCGCATAGATGGCAACTAAGAGCCATCAGCGCAGCCGTTGCGATATATACACAATCGGCATCCAACGCGACATGGAATATATATCGTGGTGCGGAGCAGGCGAAATCGCGTCGCTCCCCTCAGGAATCATCCTTGTGCGGGAAATATCGCCGAAAATTTTTAGCACCCGGCAAGCCCTGGCCCATTTTGATCTCGACAACCGAGCTTCTATTGAGGTACTGTGGATGGACGCCAAAACGCCCTGAAGCGACTTGTACAATTGTGTTTTTGCCGATCTTGTGAAAACCCTCGCGCAAGCCGCCCTCCCTGGTATTATAAAGGATGCCGAGCTCCTCTGCGCACAAGGCTCTCATGCGTGTTGTAGCTGATAGAGCCTTAACTCATAGCAGTGAACATTACCGGCATGGACAGGGAGATCTGGGGCGGCAGTTGTTCTTTATGCGGCCGTTCCCGTCACGCTCGATTTTTACAGGTTTAGCTCCGAGAAAAACCCTTGTTTCCATCGGCTCGCACAAACGGTCTACGGATGGGTTTGCGACCTGGGAGGCATTCAACAGAATTTTTTCAAAATATACTGGATAGTTCTCAAGGTTTCCCATACTCGACAGCAGCACTCCCCCGCTTTCCGCTTGCAGGTAAAGCTCATTGATCGTCTTGCCGCTTCAGTATGCGTTCTCTTTGTATGAATTGTATGAATTTCCGCTCTTGATGATTTTTAGCGCCCGGGTAGGACATAGCGACACGCAGCGATGGCAGTTGACACACTTGGCATCGTCGCACACAATCTTGTTGATGTCCTCGAGATATTCGTGCGCCTCGTTGCGCATTGGAGTTCGCATGCCCGGCAGACGATGCATCTGTCATAGTTTCTAGGGTGTGTTCCATCAGATAAAAAAAAGGCGCTCTTCACGCGATGCACCCGGGTGGCGACACCCTTGCGTCTGCTGAAGAACGCCCTTGTTCAACTGGGGCAAACTAACCGATTGCCAAACGTCCTATAGGACAAGGCGTTTTGCCTAATCGTTTCGAATTGGCTTCATTGTCGGGAACAAAATTACATCCCTGATCGACTCCTCGCCTGTCAGCAGCATGACCAGCCTGTCAATGCCGATGCCCACTCCGCCAGTGGGAGGCAAGCCAACTTCGAGGGCATTGATATAGTCATCATCGTAAGGGTGGGCCTCGTCATCCCCTGCGCTCTTTTTATCGGCTTGCTCTTTAAAGCGCGCGCGTTGGTCAAAGGGGTCGTTAAGCTCGCTGAAACCGTTGGCAAACTCCCTGCCTGCGATAAACAGCTCAAAGCGCTCTGTATAGCGGGGGTCGTCATGGCACCTTTTCGAAAGGGGGGATATCTCTGTGGGATGGTGCGTGACAAAAGTCGGCTCCAAGAGCTTGTCCTCTACGTAATCGTTAAAAGCCTCCTCAATAATCTTGCCAATGCCATACCCTGCCTTTACTTCAATGTGGAGTTTTTTGGCAGCTTCAAGAGCTTCTTCCAATGTCTGCATCTTGTCGAAGTCCACGCCAGTGTGCTCAAGCACCAAGTCATCCATGCGGGCTTTGGCGAATGGGGGCTTTAAGGATACCATCCCTTTGGATGTCTCCACTTCAGTCGTTGCCAGCGCCTCTTGGGCGACAGTCGAAATCAACGACTCAACCATAGCCATCACATCCTCATACCCTGCGTAAGCCTGGTAGCTCTCCATCATTGTGAACTCAGGATTGTGTGTCGCATCCATGCCTTCATTGCGGAACACATTTGCGATCTCATACACTTTGTCAAAGCCTCCCACGATGAGGCGCTTTAGAGGCAACTCAGGCGCGATGCGCATGTACATTGGCATATTCAATGCATTGTGGTGGGTGACAAACGGCCTTGCGGTGGCGCCTCCTGCCAAAGTGGACAATACAGGAGTCGCCACCTCCAAAAAGCCATTGCCGTCCATAAATCTTCTGACAGAAGAAACGATCTTGGAACGGGCGATAAAAACCTCCCTCACACCTTGGGTAACGATCAGGTCGACATACCTCTGGCGGTATCTTAGATCGGGATCCTTTAGCCCATGGAACTTCTCTGGCAAAACCTGTATAGCTTTGCTTAAAAGGGTAAGTTTTGAAACCAATATGGAAATCTGACCCCTTTGGGTTTTGAGCACATTGCCTTCAACCCCAATTATATCGCCTATATCGCAAACAAGGGCTTTTTCATACCCATCGCCAACAAAACTGTCAGCTTTCAAGTACAGCTGGATCTTTCCGGCAGAGTCAAGCAGGTCAAAAAAAGCGATTTTGCCTTGGCCTCTCTTTGCCATGACCCTTCCGGCCATACTGACCTGCTTGCCTTCGTAGTCTTCGAACATATTGTTGATATCGCTAGTGTGGGCGTTGACATTAAAACGGGTCGCCGCGTAAGGGTAGTCGCCTTGCTCACACATCCTGTGGAACTTCTCGATTCGAAGCTGCACAACCTCAGAGGCTTCATTTGTTGTTTCGTTTGGCATCAGGGTCTTCCTTTGCAATTTATTAAAAGCCAGCTAGAAAATGTTGCTAGCCGGCTTTGATCGCGGATTTTACACGATTGACACGATCTTGATCTCGTACGATGCGAATGGAGCTGCGACTTGGACAACATCGCCAACCTTGGCTCCGATTATAGCTTTGCCCATTGGCGACTCATTCGAAATTCTATGGTGGGCCAAATCGGCTTCATCGCTTCCGACTATCAAATATTCAATTTCTTCATCGTCTCCAAAATCAATAACTGTTACTTTGCTTCCAACAGATGCGACATCCGTTTGGGATTTTTTCTCATCAATCAGCACTGCGTTTTTGACCTTGAACTCAAGCTCTAGGATCTCGCCTTCCATAAAGGCTTGCTCAGTCTTTGCCTCTTCATATTCAGCGTTTTCACTTAAATCACCAAAGTCCCGGGCTGCCTTGATTTTCTCTGCGATTTCATGGCGCTTAGTAGTCTGGAGGTACTCAAGCCGGCTTACCAACTCATCATACCCCTCTTTTGTCAGAAAAACTTCTTTTTCTGTCATAACACCTCCAAAAAATGTACACAATCACAACCAATTGCAAAAAAAATGAAATTGGCTTTTCCAATATTCTGGCATGTTATTATATACTTTGCTCTGGCATTAATCAAGGGAGAATAAATATTAACCATACAGTTTGCGCTTTGGGTATTCATTCCAACTGCAATGGCTCCCCCAAGAGTTGCCTTGGCTCCGGGCTGTACAAAAGGCTTTCCAAGTGGAAGCTGAAACGCTCGAAATCATCTTCCGGGCGCAGCCCCCGCTGGCAATAATGCATAGCCTCATAGTAATCCTCTCCAAGGGTTATCTCCCCAAGTTTTTCGGTAAACATCGTAGTCGGCATCGCCGGGTGCCGCCCCGACCGGAAAGGGTCCACCACCAGAGGGCTGCGCAGTTTGTCTGAGAATACTGAAGCCCTGGGGTCCAGGATAATCGCAGCGTCGCTGGCAGAAATCTTTCCAATGCTTGAGACAACCTCTGTGGCAGTCCCATTGTACATATACGCCAGCTCCCTTGCCTCATGGGCGATTGAAGTGTCATTGCAGTAAAAACGCATGTAGTTGAACCTCTGGCATAAAAACTCAATTAGCTGGGTGTCTGTGGAAGGGCCCACGCATACCCCCAGCTCCGTGTCCCTGCAGATAACCTCTTCCTTGATGGCGGACAGCATCATTTGCGCCAGCCTGCACACCGACCCGTCGAATGCGGGATAAGGCATATGCTCTGCCAATGGCACCCCTTTGGCGATGATCGCGCCAACCTGGTTGCGCTCGCAAAGGTCGAGTATTTTTTCCCACACAGATTGGTTCTTGTCCGGGTCTTTGCTGTCATACCTGCCTACTGCGATCATTGCCGCTGTCCTGTTGAGGACGCCATCGTACAAGTCAGAAGCTTTCCAAGGGGGTATTATGCCTGCGCCAAGGTAGCTCGAGATCAGATGCATGCTTTTGTTAAGGAAACCTTTTGAGAATTCCTGTTTGAAATCCTCGCTCCAAACCACATAACCAACAATCTTCATTTTTACACTTCCTCGCTTGATAACTATTTGTATGCAGCCGGGAAGCAAAAAAGCATGGGGGATGCAAATAGGCAGTCCCATGCCAGGCATTTTAAAGGATAGGCCTGCATTTTGGCATATAAACACTATGGCGCAAAAAAACAGCTAATCCAAAAATTCCCTTATGTTTTTCTGGTGTTGGGCGTAGGTCTCCGCAAAAACAGAGGATTCAGTTCCGTCGTTCTTGCTCAAAAAGAAGTAGTATCCAGTGGTGTCGGGATATAGGGCCGCTTCAAGGGCTGTTTTCCTGAAATTTGAAATCGGCCCGGGGGGCAAGCCGGGATAGATATAAGTGTTGTATGGGTTGTCAATCTCAAGCTCCTTGTTTGTAAAAGAGAAGCGGTACTCTTTGTAGATATACTGGATTGTCGCACAGGATTGGAGTTTGGGATAATCCTCCGAGCCCAGGCGGTTGTAGAACACAGAGGCGATAGACTTCAACTCGCTGTCCAGGATCCCCTCCCGCTCAACAATTGAAGCTATTGTAACGATCTCGTCGATTGTATAGCCAAGCTGGAGCGCCCTCTCGAAGTAATTGTCCAAAAAAATCTCGTCAAAACGGTCGAGCATTTTTTCTATAACTTGCCTTGGGGTCGCATCTACAAACACCTTGTAAGTGTCCCCAAACAAATAGCCTTCCAGCTTGTCTTCCCTGGCTGCTGGCACGCCAAACAGGAAACGGTACTTTTTCTGGTAGTAGGTGAAATTGCCGTTTGCCTCTTCCAAAAACTCTTCGGCACTAAATTCGCACGTCTCGCCAAGATGCTTGGAAATCCTGGACATGTCCCATCCTTCCAGGATTTGGATCTCAATTTGGGCTTTATTAGAGCCGGCAACCAGCAGGTCCGCCAGCTCGCCCATAGCCATAGATTTGCTCATTTTGTATTGGCCCGAGCGCAATGAGGCTTCTTTGCCGGAAACCTTCGTGAAAAATTTAAAAGACTGCGCGCTGCGGATAAGCCCGCAGTCTTTTAGAAGCTGGGCAATCGAAGCGGTTTGCATTCCGTCTTCGACAACAACATCAATTTGCTCAATAGAAGCGCTGTCGATTGGGGATGTGATATAAAACGACAAAGCGACTGCCATAAATGAAAGCTCTAAAAAAAGCAGCAGCACAATTGTCATCCCTTTGCGCGCAGCTTGGGACAGCCCTTTCCTCTGGGTTGTCGTATTGAAACGGCTTGTGCCGTTGTTTTGGAGGCTGGCGCGCCTGTTGTTGGCAGAAGGATTGCTGCCATTTGGCCGGGGGCTCGATTGCGGGCGCGGTGTATCATCCTGCTTTTTTGCAGTGTTTTGGCGCCCGGCGGCTGATCCCGGCAGACGCCTGGCAGGGCTTTGACCAGCAGCCTTTTTTTGCTGGCTGCCGGTTGTATTTGAATTTGTTTTGGTTTTACGGTAAAATTTATCCATAAATTCTAGCCAAAATTGTTATACTTGCAATAGCGCTTACTCGCACTATAACACAAAATTTGCCTTTTGCGAAAACATTGCACCGCCAGAACTGTTCAATTTCTATTTTATAACAATTTTTTTGCCCCTGGTTTTGCAAACCGGGAGCCAGTATCACGCTTTAGATTGAACATGTGTGCATATTCTGGTATAATTAGTATTGAAATAACATATCGGGGGAAAAATATATTGGCAAGATTCTACTCGGAAAGCTTTGTTGAAAAAGTCATTGACGCATGCGACATCGTAACCCTTGTATCCAGGCATACTTCCCTTTCCAAAAGGGGCAGCCGCTATGTGGGTTTGTGCCCTTTCCACTCTGAAAAAACACCTTCATTCAATGTCGACGAAGAGAAGAAGCTATACTATTGCTTTGGTTGCCAGAAGGGGGGCAATGTTGTCGGGTTTGTCATGGACATCCTCAACTGCCCTTTTCCCGAGGCAATCGAGCATTTGGCGGAAGCCTCAGGCATCCCCTTGGAAGAGGGGGGCGCAAGCCCTCAGGGGCAAGCTCCCGGATATTCGAAGAAAAAAAGAATTTATGAATTGAACAAGCATGCTGCCCGTTATTTTTTTAGCCAAATCAAAAAGAATAGCCAAGCTCTGTCCTACATAAAAAATAGGGGCATATCTATTAATACTGTAAGGGATTTCGCGATTGGCTATGCGCCCCCAGGCTCTGGGCTGGCCGCATACTTGAGAAGCGAAGCCGGCGCCACTGATGCCGAGCTAATTGAGGCATATCTTGCCAGAAAAACCAGAAATGGATTGATGGATTGCTTTCAAAACAGGTTAATGTTTCCTATCCAAGACCTCAGCGGCAATGTGGTGGCTTTTGGCGGCAGGGCGTTTGGAGAAGGCCAGCCCAAGTACTTGAACAGCTCCGAGACCCTTGTGTTCAAAAAAAACAGCGTGCTGTTCAATCTTGGCAGGGCAAAAAAAGAGCTGGCAAACTCCCCATTAATTATTGTGGAAGGCTATATGGATGTGATTGGTTTGTATGAGCAAGGCATCAAGTCCGCTTGCGCGACACTTGGCACCGCCCTTGGCGAAGGCCATGCGACGCTTGTGGCGAGAGCCTCCGAAAACGTCGCATTATGCTACGATGGCGACAATGCGGGCAAAAACGCCGCGATAAGGGGCGCATCCGTATTGGCAAGCGCAGGCGTGTTGCCAAAAGTTGCCCTTTTGCCTGATGGGGAGGATCCGGACAGCTATGTGCTTAAATACGGGAAAGACGCATTTCTATCCCTTGTGGAGAATAGCTCAAACGCCGCGGATTTCACGCTTTCGACTTTGGCGGGAAGATATGACATGTCCCAGCTGGCCCAAGCGTCTGCTTTTGTCAGGGAAGCTGTAAAGGGCGCCGGGAAGTACAGCGACCCATTGGCAAGGGACTACTATATCAAGCGCATAGCATTCCTGTCAGGCTCCGAGATTGCCACGGTCAGGGAAATGGCCAAAGAGCCTGCCGCGGCAGCGCCAAAAGATGAAAACTTGCAAAATGCGCCTATGGCTGCCATAGATCTTGCTGAATCGAAACTTTTTGCATTTATAATCGATAGCAGAAACAATTGGGAAGTTTTCGTGGAAAATGGTGGCGATCCTTCACTGTTTTCCAACCAAGAAATTGTTGAAGCCGCAAAAACAGCTTGTAGCGCTTATTTGTCAACAAGCATTGACAATGCACGATTCCTTGTATATAATAATACAATTGCTTACATAGTCTCTAAAATTCACGCTGACAATCTGATAATGACTTCTAAAGATGCCATTTCATGTATAAAATCACTAATAATAGTCCAGTATGAAAAGGAAATGATGCTTATCAAGGCACAACTGGAAGAAGCACAGCAATCATCTGACCTAAAAAAAGCGTCTATGCTACTCACAGAGTATAGCTTGTTTAAAAAGAAGCTTTTGGAGCAAAAACTTGGAGGTGCTAAATGACCACTCCCTCGCAGCAAAACGTTCTTGAGCTAATTGCACAAAACGAGCAACTTTCACAAAAAGTCGAATTGCTCAAACAAAAGGCTAAAGAAGAAGGCAAGCTTTCTTTCGACACTTTAAGCACAGCCCTCGAAGACATAGATTTGTCTGATGAGGAAAGTGATGCCGTGTTAGAGTACTTAAGCAAGGAATCCGTCGACATAATGGTGCCTAGTGAGCTTCTAGCTGATGAAAGCAGCCCCAGCATCCCTACAGAAGAAATGGACGAAATTGTCACTATTGAAGAGGCTGCCGTCAAAGATGATGTATCTGATTTCGAAGGGATCAATATCAACGACCCTGTGCGCATGTACCTAAAGGAGATCGGCAAGGTGGACTTGCTGACTGCCGAAGAGGAAGTAGAGCTTGCGCTCAGGATTGAGCAAGGGGACATGGAAGCCAGAAGGACCCTAACAAACGCCAATTTGAGGCTTGTTGTCTCGATAGCCAAGCGCTACGTCGGGCGTGGAATGGCTTTTTTGGATTTGATCCAAGAAGGGAACTTGGGGCTGCTGAAAGCAGTAGAAAAATTCGACTGCACAAAAGGTTTCAAGTTCTCCACTTATGCCACTTGGTGGATTAGGCAAGCGATTACTAGGGCCATAGCCGACCAAGCAAGAACTATCCGCATTCCAGTACATATGGTCGAGACCATAAACAAGATCATGCGTACCAACCGTGTGCTAGTCCAGGAGCTTGGAAGGGATCCGAGCACTGCAGAAATCGCAGCAAAACTGGGCATGACCGAAGACAAAGTAATTGAAATATTGAAAATCGCCCAAGACCCAGTCTCCCTCGAGACACCCATCGGTGAAGAGGAAGACAGCCACCTTGGAGACTTTATTCCTGATGAGGACGCCCTCGCCCCTGAAGACATGGCAAGCTACATGCTGCTTCGGGAGCAGCTCCTCGATGTGTTGAAAACACTTACTGAAAGAGAGTCTAAGGTGCTGATACTTCGCTTTGGGCTGGAAGACGGAAGACCGCGCACCCTGGAAGAAGTCGGGGAGATCTTTAAAGTCACCAGGGAGCGCATAAGGCAAATTGAAGCTAAAGCTTTGCGCAAGCTAAGGCATCCTACCAGAAGCAAAAAGCTAAAAGACTTCCTGTAGAAGCATAAAACTGGATTTTTATGAAGGGGCGCTGCAAAACTGTGAAAATGCTTTTGCAGCGCCCTTTCTTTTTGTTGGTTGTTGCTTGTTTGGCAAGACCTTTACTCGACGAAGTAGTTGGTCAAAATACCTACTTTCTCCACTTCACATTCCACCACATCCCCAGGGGCCAAGTATGATGGGGGCGACATGGCATGGCCAACGCCTGCGGGGGTGCCTGTGGCTATGATATCCCCGGGATACAAGGTAATCCCTTGTGACAGCTCTGCTATGATCCTTGGAATGCCGTAGATTAGCATGTTGGTGTTGGATTCTTGCCTGGTTTCGCCATTGACGCGGCAGTAGATGCCCAGCTCCACAGGGAAGAGAATCTCGTCTTTTGTGATGATGTGCGGTTCCATCGGGCAGAAGTTGTCAAGCCCTTTGCCATAATGCCATTGTCCATACCTTTGCTGGGCCTCCCTGGCTGTGACATCGTTTAAAACTGTGTACCCGAAGAGCACATCCTCCACCTGGCCTTCTGTTATCCGGGAGGCTTTTTTTCCTATGATGACTGCTAGCTCTGCCTCATAGTCGACCTTTTGAGTAAAGTGGCCAAGGAGAGGGATGGATGCCTTGTCGCCAGGAGCCTCGGGGTAAGCTGACTTTGTGAAATACACCGGGTATTGTGGTATGTAATCAACGTCTGCCTGGTTGTGGGCTGCCGCCACTTCCTTGGCATGCTCTGCATAATTTTTACCGAGGCAAAAGACGTTGCGGATTGGGCGAGGGATCGGCGCGCATAATTTCACATCCGCTTCGGGGATCGGGGCTGCTTTGGCTAGCCCCGCCAGTTCTTCGAGATTGGCTGCTGGGTTTTGGATAAACTCAAGCATAGTTTTGGGCGCGTTGTCCCCAATTAGGGCGCTGAATGGATAGAACCCCTGCCCTTCGACAAAAACACCGGCTTGCTCTGAGCCATTGTAGATGAATGTAGCTAATTTCATGTTCTATAACACCAGTCCTTAAATTTATTCTCTCTTTTTTTTATAACAGAAACATTTGAAATGACAAAGCGCTGGCAGAAGATAAAGGGAGCGCATAGCTGGCCGCCTTCGGCGGCAAATAGCGCAACTCTGAAAAAAGACACTATCGCGATGCTGACCGCTTCAAAAATGCAGGGCGGTTATTTTATCCAATCCCATAGCAACAGAAAAACTCCAAGCTATTATGGCAAGCTTGCATGTCATATGCGGTAGAATTATCGCTAAATTTGATTTGTATATCCATATTCTGCTATTGCATAAATATCGGTTTTAGATTTTTGTTGTTGCAATACTGCTCTAAAACCATAAATTATAAGCTGCCAACTGCTTCGCCTGCATGGATTCTGCCCTTGCTTGGCAACTGTTGCGCAGCAAACAA
>Ga0082212_10000635_pt1 | contig 51153 bp, 47 predicted proteins | sample TergutNt197P3_FD_71548 | JGI IMG/M metagenome (GOLD analysis project Ga0082212, IMG submission 71548) | Neocapritermes taracua P3 segment gut microbial communities from Petit-Saut dam, French Guiana - Nt197 P3 | ecosystem: Host-associated > Arthropoda: Insects > Digestive system > Gut ...
GTTTTCGTGCAGGGTGTGGTAGTCTTCATTTGGACTTCCTTTCTTCTCGATGTGTTGACAACAACGATTGTAAGGAAGTCCTTCTGTTTTGTTCATTCAGATATTGTCAATACCAATTACCCCACTTCACCTAACACGCACTGTAAATCGAAATCAAAATCAGAATCCCACGTCCATCCCGGCGACTAGGGTGGGGAGCTCGGTGAGAGAGAACAGGCGGGTGAAACCGCAGCCCTCGTGCTGTCGCTGGCGGTCGATGATAACCGGCAGCAGGCCTGCATCGCGGGCGCCAACCCCATCGGAATCGAGCGTATCACCCACATGCACTGCCTCGGCACAATCAAGCCCCATGCGTTCAAGCGCCAGCTCGAAGATGGCCTTGTGGGGCTTGCGGTGCCCGACAGCGGCGGACGGCACCACCTCTTCAAAATAAGGGCGCAGCGCAAGCCCTTCCAAAAGACGAGGGAGGTTTGGTGCCCAGTTCGATATGACGCCAAGGCGGATACCCAGGTTCCCGAGCGCTTCTAAGCACGGCTTCACATCATCGTAAACCTTCCAGGCGTGTGCTTGGAGGTATTCTTGGTGGACATGCTGGGCAATTGCCTCCGCATCCTCTTCAAGCCCTACCAACCGGCCCATCAGCCGATACATGTCAAGATACATCTGGGCGGCAGATTCGGGCACACACCAAAAATCCCCGTTCGCCCGATAAGCCTTCTCGTAAAACCCATTGACGGCATCAAGGTGGCTGCTCACTTCTTCTCGGGAAAGCTGGTGCCCGCGCCCGCGGGCAACCTCGAAAAACATGCCGTCGATGTCAGGGCAAGGCTCGATAAGCGTCATGCCGACATCGAAGAAAACCGCTTTTATAAAAGACTTTGTCACCCTGCCGTCCTGCTATTCCGCACCATGCCGTCCTGTCATCCTGTCGCCTTGTTGCCCTGCTGTCCTCATAAAAAAGAGCCTTGGGCTACAAGGCTCTTCCAACATTTGGTGTCGGAGGCGGGATTTGAACCCGCACACCCGAGGTTTGGGCACTAGCACCTCAAGCTAGCGTGTCTGCCGTTCCACCACTCCGACTCAAAACGCCTTCCCTGGATGGGAAAGGCAACGTGCATATTCTATCAAACTCTTGCGGCTTGTACAGCCATAAATTCCTCTTCGCCGATCTTTGGCCCTTCAACGCCCCGTCCGGCACGCCGCGGGAGGTGCCGCGCTACTGCGAGGCGATGCTCCCCTGGGGGTATATGATCATAAGCCCGATAAGGCACAGGAGGAAGATGATGGCGAAGACGACGGTGATGCGGTCGAGGTTCTTCTCGACGATGCTCGTGCCGGTCTGCGTCGAGTACACCGAGCTCGCTATCATGTCGGAGACGCCGGTCCCCTTGCCCGAATGGAGCAGGATGAAGAGAATCAGGCCGAGGCCTGAGACGAACAGCAGAACCAAAAGAATAATCAACAGTGCGTTCAAAGCTTACCTCTCCTTAACGGACGCATCGTGCGTTTAACCACGACCTAGCATTATAGCCGTCATAGAGGCTTCTTGGCAAGAAGAGATTCTGCGTTCATTTCGTGCGGTTTCGGCAGGCCGATGGCCTCAAGGAGCGTCGGGGCGATATTGGACAGGGTGCCGGGGCTGCCGGCGAGGGCGAGCCCCCTCCCCGAGTAGTCGACGAGCACGAGCGGGACGGGTGCCGTCGTGTGTGCCGTGAAGGGGTTCCCGTCCTCGTCGAACATCTTGTCGGCGTTGCCGTGGTCGGCCGTGAGCAACACCGTGGCGCAGGCGCGCTCCAAGGCGGGCATCACGCAGGCAAGGGCCATATCGACGGCCTCGACCGCCTTGACGGCCGCTGCAAGCACACCGGTGTGCCCGACCATGTCGCAGTTCGCGAAGTTCACGATGTAGACGTCGGCCTCCTTGCCTTCGATGGCCGCAGCCAGGGTGTGTGCGACCTCTCCGGCGCTCATCTCCGGCTGCAGGTCATAGGTCGCCACCTGGGGGCTTGGGACCAGCACCCGCGCCTCGCCGGCCTTGGGCTCTTCGACGCCCCCGTTCAAGAAGAAGGTGACGTGCGCGTACTTCTCGGTCTCGGCGATATGGTATTGCCGCAACCCCGCACCCGCGAGGACGTCGGCAAGTATCTGTGCGGGGAACTCCTTTTTGAAGGCCACCGGGGCAGGGATCGTCGCATCGTACTCGGTCAGGCACACGAATTCAAGCCTCGGCCAGGCGGGGCGCTTGAAGCCGTCGAAGTCCTCGTCGACGAGGGCGCGCGTGATCTCGCGCGCGCGGTCGGGGCGGAAGTTGAAGAACACGACCGCGTCGCCATCGCGCATCCCCCGTTCGGTGAAGGCGCAGGGCACGACGAACTCGTCCTCGACGCCCTCGGCATAGGAGCGCGCAAGCATCTCCTGGGGGGCCTCTTCGGTAAGGGGCGTCCCGCACACAAGCGTCTCGTAGGCCCTCTCGACCCGGTCCCAGCGCTTGTCGCGGTCCATGGCATAGTAGCGCCCCGAGACGGTCGCTATCGTAATCGTGGTCGCCCCGCTGTCCAAACCGGCAATACGTTCCTCAAGCTCTGCGACAAAGGCCTTGCCGCTCGTCGGGGGCACGTCCCGCCCGTCCATGAAGCAGTGGACGAGCACCTGGGGGACCTGTGCGGAGACGGCATGCTCAAGCAGCGCGTAGAGGTGCCGGTTCATCGAATGGACGCCGCCGTCGGACAAGAGCCCCATGAAGTGCAGGGCCCCGCCCGACGCCTTCACCGCGTCGAAGGCGGCGTTAACGGCCTCGTTTTCCGCAAGCGAGCCGTCCCGGCAGGCGCGGTTGATGCGGGTGAGCTCCTGGTAGACGACACGCCCGGCGCCGATGTTCAGGTGCCCCACCTCGGAGTTGCCCATCTGCCCCTCCGGCAGGCCGACCGCCTCCCCCGACGCGTCGAGCGACACCGAGGGGTGCTCGGCGAAGACCGTGTCGAGGAAGGGGGTAACGGCACTTGTGATGGCGTTGCCCTCCCCCGGTTCAGAAAGCCCGTAGCCGTCCATGATGATGAGCGCGCACGGAGTGTGCAGGGCTGTAGCCTGGGTCGGGGTGTGCACGGTTGCGGCCTGGGTCATTTGAGGCAGGCCTGGACGAGCTGGACGAAGCTGGGCGCCTCCAGGCTTGCCCCGCCGACCAGGCCGCCGTCGATGTCTTCCTGTGCCAGGAGCATATCGACGTTGCCGGGGTTCATGGAGCCGCCGTAGAGGATACGCATACCCTCGGCAGTCGCAGCGTCGAACTGCGCCGCGAGGGCAGCGCGGATGGCGGCGCACACCTCTTCGGCCTGTTCGGGCGTGGCGGTGCGGCCCGTGCCGATGGCCCAGACAGGCTCGTAGGCGACGACGCATTTCTGCGCCTCTGGCACACTCAACCCCGCAAAAGCCGCCTTGACCTGGGCGCAGACGAAATCAAGCGTCGTGCCCGCATCGCGCACCTCAAGCGACTCACCGACGCAGACGATAGCCCCCAGGCCTGCCGCGACAAGGGCCTTGGCCTTCTTGTTGACCGTCTCGTCGGTCTCGCCGAACATCTCGCGGCGCTCGGAGTGCCCGACGACGGAGTATTTGCAGCCAACACCCTTTATCATGCCCACCGACACCTCGCCGGTAAAGGCGCCCTTCTCCTCCCAGAAGACGTTTTGGGAGGCGACCTTCGCCTCGACCTTGTCGTACTCAAGGACCGTGAGCACCGGCTTGAGCGCGGTATAGGGGACGCAGAGCACCACGTCGACCTTCTCCCACTCGTACTTGAGGCGGTTCGATATCTCCTGGGTGAGTACCACCGCCTCGGGGATGGTGTTGTTCATCTTCCAGTTCCCTGCCATCATAGGTTTGCGTGCCATCGTCATATCCTTTCGGTCTTGTGGGGGCGCCCCGTCCGCTGGCATCCGCTGCCGCCGGGTGTCGCCTGCCGTCGTTGGGTGCTGCCTGCTGCCCGTCATCGAGCCTGCCGTCTTTTATCCTGCATCCTGCAAGGCCACCACGCCGGGCAGGGCCTCGCCCTGGACAAGCTCCATGGAGGCGCCGCCGCCCGTGGATATGAAGGTCATCTTGGAGGCCAGGCCGAACTTGTTGACTGCCGCCACGCTGTCCCCGCCGCCGATTATCGTGTCGGCGTCGTCGTTTTCCGCAACGGCACGTGCGAGGGCCCTCGTTCCCGCCTCGAAGGCCCTCATCTCGAAGACGCCCATGGGGCCGTTCCAGAACACCGTCTGCGCACCGGCTATTGTCCGGGCGAACAGGGCGGCGGTGTCCGGGCCGATGTCGAGGCCCATCATGTCCGGAGGGACGGCATCAACGCCCACGGTGTCGGTCCGGGCATCCTCGGCAAAGCGGTCGGCAACGACCAGGTCGACCGGCAGGAGTATCTCGGTGCCCGCGAGCGCCGCACGCGCAAGCGTCTCTTTGCAGCGGTCGGCCCAATCCTCTTCCTTGAGGGAGGCGCCGACCTCGAGGCCCTGCGCAAGGAGGAAGGTGAAGCACATGCCGCCGCCGATGACGAGCGTGTCGCAGGTGCCTATGAGCGCGTCGATGACCTTGATCTTGTCGGAGACCTTCGACCCGCCGAGTATCGCCACAAAAGGCCTGCGGGGCTCCCCCAGCATCCCGTTAAGCGTCTCTACCTCGTGCAGGAGCAAAAGCCCCGCACAGGACGGCAGAAGCGTCGCGACGCCGGCGGTCGAGGCGTGGGCGCGGTGCGCGGTGCCGAAGGCGTCGTTCACATAGACCTCGCCCAGCGCCGCCAGCTCCCGGCAGAACCCGGGGTCGTTGGCCTTCTCGCGGGCGTCGAAGCGAAGGTTCTCCAAAAGCAGCACCTCGCCCTCTTCAAGCGACTCGGCGCGGGCGCGGGCCTTCTCGCCGACGACGTCGCCGACGAAGTGCACCGGGCGGCCGAGCAGCGCGGCGAGGTGGGCCGCGACCGGGCGCAGAGAGAAGGCCTCTTCGAATCCGGTGCCCGCAGGCCGGCCCAGGTGGCTCATGAGGATGAGCCTCGCCCCCTGCCCGAGCAGGTATTCGATGGTTGGCAGGGCAGCCTTTATACGCGTGTCGTCGGTAACGGTGCCGTCCTTCAGCGGCACGTTGAAGTCGACCCGGCACAGCACCCTTTTCCCTGCTACCTCGGCGCTTTTGACGCTTCTTGTCTCTGGCATGTCGGTCCTCCGAAACTCCGGTCCTTTGAAAACCCGGTCCTTTGAAACAGAGGCGCGCCTTGCCAGACGCGCCTCTTTCCTGTCGTTTTTGCCTGTGTTCCCGCCCGTGGGTGGCCTACAGCATTATCTTCGCGAGGTCTCCCACACGGTTCGAGTAGCCCCATTCGTTGTCGTACCACAGGATGACCTTCACAAAGCTGCCCGTCTCGCCCAGCACCATGGTAAGCCTGCTGTCGAAGGTCGAGGAATGGGCATCGCCCACGATGTCGATGGAGACGATCTCGTCTTCGGTATAGGCCAATATCCCCTTCAAGGGGCCTTCCGCCGCAGCCTTGACCGCGGCGTTGATCTCCGCGATGCTCGCCTCTTTTTCCAGCTCGACCGTCAGGTCGACCATCGAGCCGTCGAAGGTGGGGACACGCGTGGCAAAGCCGTCGAGGCGGCCCTTCAGCTCCGGCAGCACAAGCGAGACCGCACGGGCGGCACCCGTTGTCGTCGGTATCATGGACAGCGCGGCAGCGCGGGCGCGGCGCAGGTCCGAGTGGGGGAGGTCGAGTATCTTCTGGTCGTTGGTGTAGGCATGGATGGTGTTCATAAAACCACGCTTGATGCCGAAGTTGTCCATGAGCACCTTCGCGGCGGGTGCGAGGCAGTTCGTGGTGCACGAGGCGTTTGAGACGATATGGTGGGCGGCCTTGTCATAGTCGCCGTCATTGACGCCCATGACGATGGTGATGTCCTCGTTCTTCGCCGGCGCGGAGATGATGACCTTCTTCGCACCCGCGTCGATGTGGGCCTGCGCCTTCTTGCCGTCGGTGAAAAAGCCCGTCGACTCGACGACGATGTCAACGCCCAGCTCGCCCCAGGGGAGCTTTGCCGGCTCGCGCTCGGAGAGCACCTTGACAGCCTTGCCGTCGACGAGGAAGCCCTCGTCGGTAGCCTCGACGGCCTTCCCAAAACGGCCATGCACGGAATCGTACTTCAGCAGGTGCGCCATGGTCGGGATGTCGCCGAGGTCGTTGATGGCGACCACTTCCAAATCCGGGTCGTCTGCCATCACGCGAAAGACCAAGCGCCCGATACGACCGAATCCGTTGATGCCTATCTTGGTTGCCATGCAAAACCCCTTCCCTTGTTGACTGTAGGACGACGAAACGCCGCGCAACCGGCCAGGGGACGCGGGAATACCGCGCAATCGGCCCGGGCTCGCGATTGCCTGGTAAGTATACCTCAAGCAAAAGCCTTATTGAGCATACTCCAATAAAACCCTGGGATTTTGCAGCCGGAGGCCTGGGGCGTGGCGGCACCGGGCGGAAGCCGGCAGGGGCTCAGGGGCTTAGCGGGGCTGAGCGGCCCCACAGCACCTCACGGGGGCTCACCACTCCTCCGTCCAGTCCTGCGACATATACTTCTCGTTTATCTTCTTGCCTTTCGGGGAAGCCGGTGGCTTTGCCGCAGCAGGCGGCTCCGGAGAAGCCGGCGGCTTCGGGGTGGCAGGCGGTGCCGGAGAAGCCGGCGCCTTCGCAGCTGCGCCAGGCGCGACCGGCGCGGGTGCGGCGGAGTCGGGCACGACCGGCACCTTCGCAGCTGCGCCAGGCGCGACCGGCGCGGCTACGCCCGGCGGCGGCGCAAGCCGCGGCAGGGTGGCGCCGCAGCTGCTGCACACGACATCGTCGCGCGAGTTCGCCGTTTCGCATTCAGGGCATATCGCTTCTTCTTTTTCTGCGGTTGGTGGCCGGAAACACATCGCTTCACCATTCCTTTCCTCTTGCTTTCTCGTCCTTGCTCCCAGGACAGGGACGGCGCTTGGCTGTCCCTGTCCTGGGCCTGGTTGGCCCGAGGCACGCGCTTGGGGCCCGTGGCGCCCCTGGGCCCGTGGTGCCGAAGGGTGGGGCCTTGCTAGGGCGTGAACAAGGCCATCTGCCTCTTGTCCCCTATCTCTTTGGCCAGCTCGTCCACTTTGCCATACCTCATGACCGCAGCCTGGCAGTGGTGCACGCAGGCCGGCAGCTTGCCTTGGGCGACCCGCTTCCCGCACAGGTTGCACTGCTCCGTCGGTATGGGGACATAGCTGTACTGCCACCTGTCCTCGCCTATCTTCCACGGGCCGATCTCGGCGATCTTTATCCCGAACTGGCCAATGGGCAGGCCCTGTTCCATCTGGCAGGCGACCTCGCAGGAGTGGCAGCCCGTGCAATACCTGTAGTTGATCAGCAGTCCTAGACGAGCCATCTCACGCCCCCTCTCCGTCGGCCACCTTGTATATCTTGCATAGCAGCGACTTGTAGTTCGCCCCGAACCCGCTGCGGCCCGGGTCCCAGGGTATGAGCTTGTTGAAGTTGACGTCCCACATGCCGTAGAGGCTCGGTTCCGCGGCCTCTTGCTCCGGGTACCACCAGCCGTGGTCCGCATTGATGACCCGCGGGTCTATTATCTGTGTCGCATGGACCTTCCTCTTGACCCTGCCCCGGTGGTTCTCTATCCATATCCAGTCGCCGTCGGCGACCCCGTAGCGCTCGCATGTCTCGGGGTGCACCTCGACGAGCGGCTCGGGGCGCATGGCACGCAGAATCGGTATCTGCCGGTGCTCCGAATGGAAGGACCCCCAGGTCCTCGCACCGCTGGTCAGCACGATCGGGTACTCTTTGTAGAGGTCGGGTGTGCTCAAGGGGCTCTCGGTGGGCTCCTCGAAGTAGGGCAGGGGGTCCAGGCCAGACCTCTCATAGGCCGACGAGCACAGCTCGATCCGGCCGCTCGGGGTGTTGAAGCCTATCTCGCCGTCTGCCCGCTCCAATGCCTTCTCATACTTCTTGTACTCGTAATCCGGGTAGAGGACGCCCCCGGCCTCGCGCATTTCCTCGAAGGTCATCTCGGTGCCCTCTAAGACGCTGTCGAAGTATTCCACCGCGCCCGTCCAGGGCACTGAGTCGGGGTTGAAGCGATGGCCGAGCTCGATTGCCACCGTCGCGTCGGACTTTCCCTCGCCGACAGGCTCTATGGCTTTGTTGATGTTCCCGATATGGTACCAGACCGCCCTCAGGCCGTCTTTTTCGGGGAAGGTGAGCGCCGGCAGCAGGATGTCTGCGCAGGCGACCGCCGTCGGGGTCTTGAAGATGTCGATGGTGACGACGAACTCCATCCGCCGGAAGGCCTTCAGGAGCTTTTCCGGGTCGGCGCCCATGCAGGCAAGCGCGTTGCTCGCCTGGAGCCAGACCGCCTTGATCGGGTAGGGGTCGTCGGTCAGCATGGCCTCCACGATCTCGTCGGCCTGCGCAAGGGGAAGCCCCCATCTGAGCAGGGGGTACTTGTCCAGCCCGATACGGCGGTCCTTCGTCTCCTTGGGCAGGTGGCTGTAGCCCCAGTCCCCGCCCCATATGTCGGCGCCATAGGGCAGGAAGGTGGTGATCATGCCGCCGGGGATGTCCACGTTCCCGGTGACGGTCCAAAGCGCGGTGACGGCCTGTCCGGCCGGGAGGGACTCCTTGGTCATGTCGATTGCCAGGCCCCACTGGACCGCCGCGGGCTTGCTCTTCGCGAACATGCGGGCAGCGGCCTCTATCTTCTCTTGGGGTACCCACGTGACCTTTGCCATCTCCGCCACGGGGTACTCGGCCACACGCTCGGCCAGCCTGTCGAAGCCCAGGGTCCACTTCTCGACGAAGTCCTCGTCGTAGAGGCCTTCCCGGATAATGACGTCAAGCCATGCCAAGGCCATGGCAGCGTCGGTGCCGGGGCGTATCTGGAGCCAGATGTCCGCCTTTGCGGCAAGCCAGGTCAGCCGCGGGTCGACGACGATCAGCTTGCTGCCGCGCTGCATACAGTCGACGACCCAATGGCCGAAGAAGCCGTCCGCATTGGAGATGATCGGGTTGCATCCCCAGACCACGATGCATTCGGAAGGGGTCCAGCGGGGGTCGTCGTAGCGGGCGGGGAAGTATTGGGAGCAGTCCGCGACGAGGAAGTTCCCCGTTGTCGCATAGAGGCTGGCAAGGCGCGGGAGGTAGCACGCCATCCCGCTTTGGAAATCGGAGCTGTTCGGGCTCCCGAAGCCGTAGCACAGCCTGCCGTTGGCCCACGTGACGTCCCTGCCGGTGCCTTGGCAAAACACCACGGACTCGGCGCCGAACTCCTCCTTGTACCCATTGAACTTCTCCACAATGGTGTCGTATGCCTCTTCCCACGATATCCGCTCCCACTTGTCCTCGCCGCGCTCCCCGGCGCGCTTTTGCGGGAAGAGCAGGCGGTCGGGATGGTAGGTCACCTCGGGAAGGGCGAGGCAGCGCACGCAGAGCCGCCCTTGGTTGAAGGGGTTTTCCGGGTCGCCCTCGACCTTTACCAGCGTGCCTGCGCTGTCTGTGTACAGAAGGACGCCGCAGCCCTCATGGCATCCCGGCCCGGACCAGGCGTTGCTGCGCGTAACTGTCAAGTCCCCTTCCGTCCAGCGCCAGGGGAGCTTCTTTTGCAGGGGGGTGTCATTACTCATGGTTTTCCTTTCTCGTGACGATGAAGAACCTCGATGCGCAGGGGGGCTACTCGCGCACCCCCTTGAAGGCCCTGAAGCCATAGGGGCCGCCGAGCTTGACCTTGCCCTCGTAGTCGTCCCCGGCCACCTTTCCCTTGAAATGCAGCTTCATCTTGCCCATCGGGGTATCTTGTATGTAGCCGAACTCGACCTCGTCGCCGTTGACGGCGCCGTTGATCAGCGGGTATTCGATATCCCCGTTGACGCACGTCCCTCCCAGCGTGCCTCCGTCAAGGGAAAAGGTCACATGAAGGTGCTGTTCGCCGCCGGGCGTGTTGTGCTTGATGAAAAACTTACTGCCGTTCAGATCCATGTCGTTCCTCCTTCTTCGGGTGACAATGCCGTGCATGTCACGTGTTTTTCATTGCTGGGCCGCAGTACCTCCCTCGGCGAGAGGTGTGCCCTACCCGCTGCCGAGATCTTGTGCCCCGCCGGTCAGCTTCGGCGGGGCGGGCCGTTTCCGCTTGGTGCTCCGCACCTTCGGCAACAGCTCGCTGCACTCCGTGCAGACCATGGCCGCAGGCGGGTTCGCCGCCCCGCATTTGGGGCAGTCCCTTCTGTCTTTGTCGACCTCTGTGCTCATGAAATCCTCCTTACAGCGTCAGCGCAGAATGCATCCAAGGCCCTCGCTCATGCCAGGCCTTCGGCCCTACCGCGAGAACAGGACGTGCTTCGTCTTGCCGACCATCCGTTTCGCAAGCTCCTCAAGGGGGCCGTAGGTGATAACGGCAGCCTGGCAGTGCTGCACGCAGGTCGGCAGCTTGCCGCTCTTGACACGCTTGCTGCACAAGGTGCAGAGCTCGGTCACTGCGGGAACGAACAGGTACTCCCATTTGTCCTCGCCGATGAGCCAAGGCCCGTGTTGCGCGACCTTCATCCCCGATTGCCCAAGGGGGAAGCCGAACTCCTGGTTGCATGCGAAGTCACAGGAAAGGCATCCCGTGCAGTAGTGGTAATCTATGAGTAATCCGTTGCGAGACATCTACATCTCACCTTCCTTCACCTTGTATACCCTGCAGACCGCCGACTTGTAGCTGTTGCCGAACCCGGACCTGCCACAGTTATACGGTATCAGCTGGTTTACGTTTGACGTGAACACGCCGAAGAGGTGCGGCTCTGCGGCCTCCTCTTCGGGGAACCACCACCCATGGTCGGCATGCACGAGCCAGGGGGGCACCACGTTGGTGACAGAGGCCTTCTGGCGGCACCTCCCGAGGGGGTTCTCGATCCAGACCCAGTCGCCCGCCTCGATGCCGTGCCCTTTTGCCGTCTCGGGGTGTATCTGGACTTCCGGCAGGGGGTGTGTCGCCCTCAGGCTGGCAACCTGGCGGTGCTCCGAGTGGAAGAATGCCTGTTCGCGCCCGCCCGTGGTCAGGATCAGCGGGTACTCCCCCATCAGCTCGGGGGTGCTCACCGGGCCTGTGGGCGGCTCCTCGTAGTACGGGAGCGGGTCGAGGCCGAATTCCTCCATCCGGGTCGAGTACATCTCCACGCGCCCTGTCGGCGTGTTGAAGCCGGGCTGGTCGTCCTCCATCCGCAGGCGCCCCTCGGCGTACTTCCGGTATATGTTTGGATGGATCATCTGGCCGTGCTCTTGCAGCTCCTTGAAGGTCAACCCTGACCCTTGCGCGAGGCTGTCCCATATCTCCTCTTCGCTCTCGAAGGGCCAGGCATCCGGGTTCAGGGCCTTCCCGACCAGGCGGCAGATCTCCGCGTCCCCCTTGGTCTCCCCTATCTGGGTTACCTGGTTCATGCTTTGCGCGTAATAGAACACGGCACGGATGCCGTTGCGCTCGGGGAAGGCGGCGGCGGGAAGGACGATGTCGGCAAAGGCGACGGTTGTGGGCGTATGGAACAGGTCGACCACGACGACGAACTCCAGCTTGCTCAAGGACTCGTAGGTCCTCTTCGGGTCGGCGCCCATGCAGGCGATGGGGTTGTTGGCCTGTATCCACATCGCCCTGATGGGATAGGGCTTGTCCGTGAGGATGGCCTCGACCATCTCATCAGGCGAGGCAAGCGGGATCCCGTAGCGTATCATCGGGTACTTGCCCATGCCGATGCGCTTCTCGAACTGCTCTCTGTTGATGAGGTCGAAGCCCCAGCCGTAGTAGCCGGCGACGCCGCAGGGCAGCTCGGTGATCACGTTTCCGCCCGGGACGTCGAGGTTCCCCGTGATGGTCATCAAGGCGTTGATCCCGTGGGTGATGGGCACCGACTCCTTGGTCATGTCGACGGCGAGGCCCCAGTGGATCATGGCGGGCTTGGACTGGGCGTACAGCCGCGCCGCCTGGACTATCTTCTCCTGGGGGACCCAGGTTATCGCAGACACCTTCTCGACCGGGTATTCGGCAGCGCGCTCGGCAAGCGCGTCGAACCCGTAGCTCCAAAGCTCGACGAACTCCCTGTCGAAGAGGTTCTCCTGGATGATTATGTTGATCATGCCCAATGCGAGGGCCGCGTCGGTGCCGGGGCGCACCTGGAGCCAGAGGTCGGCCTTCGCTGCGAGCCATGTCAGCCGCGGGTCGATGACGACGAGCCTCGAACCCCTCTTCATGGCATCGACGGTCCAGTGGCCGAAATTGCCGTCCGAGTTGGAGGCAAGGGGGTTGGTGCCCCAGATGACCACGCACTCGGGGACGCTGTATTCCTCGTCGTCATAGCGGTCGGGGAAGTACTGGGAGTAGTCGGGCATGGTGATGCAGGCGAGGGTGGCCATCTGCACCGAGAGCCGGGGAATCATGCAGGCATTCCCCGCGAGCCCGTAGCACACATAGTTCGGGCTGCCGAAGCTGAAAGCCAGACGCATTATGTAGGGGGCGATGTCCCGGCCCGTGCCCTGGGCGAACACGACGGCCTCCGCACCATGCTCGGCCTTGATCTTGTTGAACTTGGCCGCGATGGTCTCCACCGCTTCGTCCCAGCTGATGCGCTCCCACTTGTTCTCGCCCCGGGCACCCGCACGCTTCAGGGGGTAATGGAGGCGGTCGGGGTGGTTGACGACATCCTTGAGCGCCAGGCATCGGATGCACAGCCGCCCCTCGTTGTAGTTGTTGAGCGGGTCTCCCTCGACCTTGACAAGCTTGTTGTCCTTGTCGGTGTAGAGCAAGACGCCGCAGCCGTTATGGCAGCCAGGGCCGGTGAAGGAAGAGCCCCGTGTCACCGTAAGGCCGTCCTCCTCCCATCGCCATGGCTTCTTCTCGTATATCCACGGCAACTCTTCTTCGAAGGCATCTTCGTATTCCATTTACTCTTCCTCTCTTTTACAGGGGGACGTGCCCGATTAATGGGGGGCGTGTCAGCCTGCGGTGCTGCGCGTGTGCATTCCCGCCTAGTCCTCTGCCTAGTCCTTTGCCTAGTCCTTTGCCTAGTCCTCTGACGCCTGCCCTTTCCGTGCGTCCATCGCCAGCTTGATCAGGCCCGCGCCGATGCCCAGTATGAAAATGAAGACAATGACGCCGAGCAACGACAGGAAGGGCACGGGGTGACCCGACAGCAGGGCATAGAAGGTTGCCACCATCGCCTCACCTGCGTCGATAATAAGCATCTCAACGCCGCCGCCGCCGAACTGCACGGCCATCTTCATGATCCCGAAGGGGGTCAGTATCCCGCCCAGGACTATCAGGCCGAGGAAGAAGGTCCCCATCTTGAAGGTCCTCAGCATGAACACGGCCTGGACCACGGCCGATATCACGGCGACGCTTATAAACGACCAGAGGAAGGAGATCGGCTCGATGCCCACAGGAATGCCTGCGGGAGGGCCTTCCGGACCGTTGGGCGGCCCCAGCATCGTCACCGCGACACCCGCCGGAGGATAGGGCGCGGCGTTGACGCCGCCGAAGCCCGCGAACTTCATCACTGCGGCGATGGCGCAGCAGACGACGAGGGCGGGGACGATGGCCTTGAGGAATATATGGACAAGAGGGGCTGCTATCCCCTTTCCGGCGCTGCCCTGCGCCTTGCCCGACCCGAAGGTCATTCCGGCAATGGCCGAGCTGAGGCCGCTGAAAGGCAGGATGGCGCCCATGCCGCCTATCTCCTCAAGCTTCGGGTAAATCCCGCACAAGAACAGCACGGCGCCTATGAGGCCCAGGCTGATCAGCACCAAGGGCATGGTGGCCCCCTCGGTGTAGGCCGGCGTCATGGCGAAGGCAAGCATGAGGGCGTGGCCGACAAGGCCGAAGCACCCGCCGACCAGGGCTGCCATCCCTATGGCTTTAACGGTGTCTTTCATGTAGTGCTCCTTTCCTTTTGGGGTTGATCGAAGTGTCACTTGTGGGCAACTCGTCTTTGCTCCCGGTCGTGGCGCCTCCTTTCGCTTGGAGAAAACCCCTTTGCCTGTTCCGCCGCGCCCGGCCTCTTCGGCGCAGGGAACGGGGATTCTTCGAGTGTACAGGGGTTCTCCTTGTTCAAATACACCCATGAAGGCTTTAATGGAGGGGTGAAAACAGACCGATAGGGCTATAGGGGGATAGCCCTATCGGTTTCAGGCGGCAGCAGCCAAAAGACGGGTGCAGGCAAAGGGCAGATGGGGGCTGCAGGCAGGGGGCGGCAAGGGACGCTGTGCGCCCTTCCGGTTACTCGTGCGGCTGCTCGCCGACCAAGCCGTGCCGGACTGCGTACACCGCCGCCTGGATGCGGTTTTGCAGGTGGAGCTTCGCCAGGATGTTCCTCAGATGCAGCTTGACCGTGTTCTCGCTTATGTAGAGCGACGAGGCGATCTCGGGGTTGGTTGCGCCTCTGACGATGAACTCCAGCACCTCTGTCTCGCGCGGCGTCAAGGCGCCGCCCGCTTCGGGAAGCCCCTTTGCCGAGGCGGCCGGCTGCCTGAACTCTTGGAGTATCTTTGCAGCCAGCGCCCCCTCGATTGCCGGCTCTCCCCAACGGACCCTCTCCAGCATCATGAAAAGCTGGCGGGGCTCCAGGTCTTTCAGCAGGTACCCGTCTGCGCCGTTCTTGATCGCCGCGAACACGCTCTGGTCATCATCGGAGACGGTGAGTATGATCACTTTCACGCTGGGTGTCTCCTTTTTGATGATCCTTACCGCGTCAAGGCCCGAGCAGTGGGGCATGTTGAGGTCCATCAAGACGACGTCCGGCAGGGTCTCTTGGGCCAGGGCTATCGCCTCGAACCCGTCTTTCGCCTCCCCGACGACCTCTATGTCGTCGCGAAACGCCAGGAGCGAGACTATTGCCCGCCGAAACAGGGTCTGGTCGTCTGCCAGGAGGACGCGAAGCGGGGTCATCGCCCTTTCCGCCCTCTTTGCGTCACGGGGACCCGGATCGTGATGCGCGTGCCGCTGCCCAAAGACGAGTCGACCTCAAGCTTGCCGCCGATGCCCTCGGTGCGCTCATGCATTATCTGCAAGCCCAGATGGAGCGGCCCCTTGTCCGCAACCTCGGCAGGGTTGAAGCCGCGGCCGTCGTCGGCGATGGTGACGACGACGCTGTCCCCTGCCTGTTGGAGCAGGATCGACGCACGGCTCGCCTGTGCATGCTTGCGCGAGTTGCCCAGGGCCTCCTGGATGATCCGGAACACCTGGATGCCGACTTCGGGCGACAGCAGGTTGATGTCCTCGCTCTCCACCACCAGGTCGGTTGCGAGGCCGTAGTAGGTCTCGTACTCAGACAGGTATTCCTTCAACGTGCACAGGAAGCCCGATTCACGCGAAGGCGAGGTGCGCAGGCTGAATATCGACTCGCGCACGTCGGTATAGGCCGCCTTGGATATCCGATGGGCCTCGACCAGGTTCGACTTGGCCTGGTATACCTGGTTGCTGGATAAGAGCTCGTCGGCGATGTTGAGCTTGAGTATCATGCACCCGAGCGCCTGGGCGAGGGTGTCGTGCAGCTCCCGCGCAAGGCGGCTGCGCTCGTCGACTACTGCGACGTAGCGGGAGTGCTGGACCCGGCGTATCTTCTTTACCAGCAAGGCGTTGTCTATGGCGATGCCGAGCACGTTGCCCACCGCCTTCAGCACCTCCAGCTCGTACTCGGTGATTTCTTGGTCGGTATGGGTGACCAGCCCCATGGCGCCGACGACCCCGCACTTCGACCTCAGGGGCACATTGACATACGAGCCGCCCCACAGCTCGTCCAAGGTGTCTTGGAAGAGCTCGTTGCTCGCCAGGTTCGGCACAAAGACCGCCTGCCCGCTGTCGACCACCTGCTGGCAGAAGTCGCCGCCAGGCTTTTGCCGAAAACGCTCGATTGCCTGAAGCTGGGTTTTCGTCAGGCCGCGCGACGCCCGCAGCGCAAACCGGTCCATGCCGTCTTCGCGCAGGTCTATGCCGCAATTCCGCATCCCGAGGCCGTCTATCACGACATCGAGCGTGCAGTCGAGGATCCTGTCCAAGTCGGAGCACTGGGAAACAACCTGCAAAAGCTCGAAGAGCGGTGATATTTTTTGGTCGTAGCGCTCCATCTCAGGCAGTAAACCCCCCCGTATTATCATGTATAGACGTGGGCTGTATTTGCTCGGCAGAATGGCTTCGTACCGCCAATATATCACACATTGCCTCGTTCCTGCATGGAGAACCCCATTTGCTGCCGCACACAATGGCAGAACCACCTTAAAAACAAACACGGCAGGCAGTTGGCGTTCTCGGCGCAGCGTGCGACGGGGCAATTTTTTGCCCACCCCGCTGCCAGGCAGGCTCCCGAAGAAGGAAGGCCGAAGCCGACTGTGCGGGCTTCGGCCTTCCTCCGTGAAAAAGAAAAGCAAATGGGGCTTTCAGCGTGGCACAAGAAGAACTGTGCCGGGGCGGGGCATAGTGCTCCCCGAGCTCTTCCCTTAATCCCAGGGCTCTTCCCTTGCTGCGTTGGTACCGGCCACGCGGTTGCCAAGCGCCTCGGGGACATTGAGCGCACCTGGGTAGCGCCATACGTAAAAGGAGCCGAACTCGCCGCCCGAGTAGAGGCGCTTGATAGGCTGGTCGTCATAGTTGAGCACACGGTGCTCCGCGTCTCTTACAGGGCCACCCTGAGTGTTGATTATGCCAAGCCCTAGTTCGCAAGCGTAATAAGGGCCTTCACCTATGGGATTGAGGGTGTAATCGCGGCCAAACTCCAAGTCAGTCCCTGTTGAGCACGCTTCCTCATAAGCAGCTACAGTAGCCACTAGCCCATCTGCATCGATATTCATTTTTCTTGCGAGCTCTTCAAGGGTATCCGCTTTGATAACCCATCCCTTGGAAATCTCAGCTTGATTATCATCGCTCCATGTATATAAACCGCGAAGATGCGCGAAATGATTCCCAGCATCCTTTGCTGCAGCTGAGAACAATGCTCTTTCTTTTATCTTTTTCTCACCGCAAATCAGATACATAGGGAGATTGATGTAATCGTCTTCCTCTCCGGTTTTGGAGAAGGAATTGCTATACGCCAGTTCAGGTAGCTGGTCCTTGTTGTGCAGGGGACGCAAAATATACTGGCCATACCTGGTGGGCTCGGTCTCGTTAACAAAGCGCTTGCCCATTGAATTGACCATGATAGCGTTGTCCCATGCATCGGGATCTTGAAAGCTAAACGCAAGTGCCACGCCGATTTCCTCAGACCCCGCCTTACAGCAATGACACCCCCACTCAATGGAGCTGAAACCACGCATTTTGGCACCTACCTCGGCAACCATAGGAATTCCGTCGCCCGTGTTATAAGGCGTTCCACAAGCATAAATGGGCGCGTTGGGAGCGTAATATGTTTGTTTCATAAAATGATTGTTCTCAAAACCACCCAAGGCTAAAACCACGCCTCTTTTGGCCTTGATGTTAATTTCTGTGCCCTGGGACTCTGCTACAACCCCAAAGACTTCTTTGGTTTTGGGATCAAAAATAAGCCGCTTGGCCGGAGTTTCATACATGACTTTTACGCCAGGCTTGCCCTCGACAATAGGCTTTATCCATCCAAAACCGGCATATCCGCTGCCCAGATTGACAACACCATCGACTTCTTCAGCACCAAGAGAGACTAGCCACTCTTTTGTAGTCTCGTACTCATGTACCAGACCATGGATCTCCTCATCATCAATTATATCGATGGATATTTTTCGAAGGGCGTTGAAGGTACCGTAACTTGCAATACCTGCAGCACCTGGCTTTTCGCCGGCGGCAGGGGCGCTCCAACCGCCACAGACACCAGAATTGCCACCCGCGTGTTCCTCGGGGGCCTTTTCCAGCAAGATGACGCTAGCTCCCTCATCCGAAGCGTTGATGGCAGCCGAGGCGCCAGCGCCACCAAAGCCGACTACTACGACATCCGTCTCTTCGTCCCACTGTATGCCCGACACAGGCGATCCCGATCCTCCGCCAGCGTTCGGCGAAGAGCATCCTGCCAGGCCCAGGGCGCCGAGGGCAACGGCTCCTGCTCCCCCTGTTACAAATGAGCGCCTTGATAGAGATTTTGAGTTCTTCATTTCCTTTCCCCTTCCTGTTTTTTAAGAGATACTGTCATGACAGTTGCTGCACGATTCAAAGGTCTGGTTGTGGTGGCAGGCTACAAAGCAATGGTCGATCTCTGAAGACTTCCTGTGGGCTGTGTGACATGTTGAGCAGGCGATCGTTTCTCCCGACGGGTCGCTGTGGGGGTCGAGCAGTATCGAAGACTGCGCCGAGACCGTCTTTTCGTGCGGGTTCGCCTTATCGCCCAGGCTTGTCTCATAGTCGGACATGCTCTCAACTATATCTTCCCTTGTGTGGCAGCCGCTCCTCAAGCAAAAGCCGTCGTCGGTTTCCATTTTTGCCAAGGGCAGCCGATAGTCGCCGCCAAGCTGTACCTGTAGCTCTGCAAGCTGGGTAGTCAGATCGGCTTCGTGGCAGTCGAGACAGACAACATCGGCGGCTGCATGATTGGCAACCAGGTAGCTGCTGTTCTCATAGGTTTCCAGATACGAGCCCATAGTAGTGTGGCACACTGTTCCACAAAACCCCGGTGTTTGGTGCCAGGTCAAAAAACCTACCCCCGCAACAACAACGATCACTCCTAGGATGGCCAATGCAACAGGCCACCTTTTTCTCCGCCTTGCCTTAGGCTCCGTCTCGGGTGCCGACGTACCAAGGTTGTCGGCAGTTGTTTGGGTGTCATCAGTCACGGTTCCTCCTTCCTTTTCCCTCTTTTTGTATTCCCAGACCTCATTCGTGGCAGGATTATAGGCAATCGGCACGCGATGGGGGAAATGCTTATTTTCTTACTTCGTCAGAATAGGGAATGGGGGCAATTCGCCATTGCGGAAAGATGCAGTTTATGCAAAGCTGCTATGCGAATCTTGCATGCTTGCCCATGCTGGCACGGTAGTTTTTTGCCTCAAGGCTTGCGCGCGCAAAAAGCCGACCGTGGGCGTGTGCGGCAGTCGGACCTTCCAGCCCAGCTATTGCACTCGGGAGGAACCCTGTTGCGTGCAAGAAGGGCTTTCGGCGGCAATCTGAAGCCGCTCTATGAAGCGTGAGGTTTTTTGTGTGGGCTGGGTGAGGTAAAACGCCCTGATATCGTAGAAGAACCTCTCCTCTTTCAGGGGTATCGCGACATACTGCCCGCAGGATGTGGCCGTATGCATAAGCGCCATCGACTCCGGAAGCATCACCGCTTCTCCGTCAAGCCCCAACAAGAACAGCTCTGAGTATGAGCCGACATTCGAGATGCCGAAGCTTTTGGGGATGGAGCCCTCAAGCCCCACTGCGCCGCAAATGCCTTGCAGATGCTTTCTGAGCGCATGGCTGCGGTTGGACTTGGGGGAGGTGAATGAGATCTCTTTCAGGTCTTTGCCCGAGATTTCTTTATGCGCTGCAAACCCGTGTGACTTGTCGACGACGACATAGGGATGCTCGGTGATTATCGCGATCGACTCAAGGCCATGGATGTCTATGTGGTAGGAAAAGGGCTCGATGGCAATGTCTATCTCCTTGTCCCGCAACGAGTCGAAGGACGTTTGGAAGCTGGGCTGTGCTATCTTTATCGACATGTTTGGATAGGTGTTCACGAGGTCCGTTTTTGCATTCCTGAATACATTCGACGCACCACAATCAAGCAGCCCGCCTATTTTGATCGTCTCCAGGCTCCCTTCGTTGAAGCCTTTGAAGCAGGTCACAAGCCTTCCGTACTCGTTCGCAATCAAGGTTGACTCTTTCAGGAAAAGGGCGCCTGAGTCTGTGAGCTCCATCGGTTTTGCATGCCTGTCAAAAAGCGTTATGCCGAATTCTTTTTCGATCCTTGATATATGGCGGCTCAAGACCGGCTGCGTAGTGTTGAGCTCCTTGGCTGCTTCGGAGAGGTTTCCGTGTTTGACGATCATGTTGAACTCAAGAAAATAACTAATGTCCACAGCCCTTGTCCCTTCCTGTAAGCCGCCTGGGTTTGAATAATAGCACACACTGCAAGGAAATCCTTCTTCCCGGGATTCGGCCCAAAGCTCAGCCGAGGTCGATTTCGTGCAGGATAGGCAATCCGGGCCCTGCGGGGGCGCATCAGGGACCCGCAGGGTCGGGAGGCTCACCTGCACCTAGTCGATCTCTTCGGCCAGTTGCTCGATGCGGCGCACGCGGTGGTAGATGGCGGACTTCGAGAGGGGCGGCACCGCATGCTCGCCGAGCTCCTTCAAGGTTGCGTCGGGGTTCGCGACACGCAGCTTGATGAACTCCTGCAAGGCGGGGGGGAGCTTGTCCATGCCGTGGTGCTCGACGACCTTCCTGATGGCGAATATCTGGTCAACCGAGGCAGATGCGCTCTTCGCCTGGTTCGCTATCTCGGCGTTGGTGATGCGGTTCACGTCGTTGCGGACGCTTTTTATCACCCGTTCGTTCTCCATCGCGAGCGCGCCTTGGTGCGCCCCGGCATAGGCAAGGAACTCAAGGATTGCCGTGCCGCTCTTCAGGTAGACCATGAAGCTGCTGCGCCGGGACATGACGCGCGCCTTGATGCCTTTCTGCGCCAAAAGGCCGACAAGCCCCTGGGCCAGGGCCTCGGACTCGACCGTTATCTCGAAGTGGAAGTCCCCGCGGGGGTGGGAGACGAAGCCGCTCCCCAAAAAGGCGCCCCGCAGGTAGGCCGCGCCGCAGCACTGCTTCTCGACAAGGCTGGGCTTGATGCCCATCTCCAGCCCGTCGTCGGAAAGGACGCCCATGTCCCGCAAGGCGGCCTCAAGCGAAGGCTGGGTCGGCACCTCGATGAGGTAGTTCGGGGTCTTGTGCAGGACGCTGCGCCTGATGCTGAGCTTGGTCTTGAGCTCATAGAGGCCGTGGAGCAGCTTGATGATGAGCCGCGCCACGCTCGGGACGTCGGTCGCTATCTCGATGCGGTACTTTCCCGGCCCGCTGAAGAAGAGGGTCCCCTCGATGCGGACGAGCGCGGCCAGGGTGGCCTTCTCGCAGTGGCTGCAGTTCGGGGGCACCCGGGCAAGCTCGTCTTTTATGTCGGCAGTAAACGACACAGCTTCAAGACTCCTTGGAAGGCCTCCCGCAAGGCATGGGGGTCATGCCAGGTGGGGCGCTTCTCGTCAACCAGGTTGCGCACGAGGACGACCGGCCCGCGTGCCTGTATGGCCCTCACGTCGCCATAGGACACGGATATCGGGCGGATTCCGGCCGCTATCCGCTCGTCGGAGACGTCCAGGGGCACCGGGCCTGGCCCCTTTTCGCCGAGCGCCGCGTAATATCTTTCCTCCAAGGGGTCGTCCGGCTTCAGGGCGAGGGCGGAATGGATGAGCACGTAGTCGAGCAGCCCGCCCATCCCGTTGTCGAGCAGGACCTCGACGTGCTCGCGCGCCGAGAGGCCCCAGGTCTCCCCCTGCATGTCGGCAAGCGAGCAGATGAAGAGCGTCTTGCCCTGCGAGGCGCGTATGGCGTCGACTATCCCCGGCACGAGCAGGTTCGGGATGATGGAGGTGAACAGCGAGCCGGGGCCGAGCACGATGAGGTCGGCATCGCGGATGGCCTTTATCGCCTGGTCATAGGGCTCGCAGTCCTGCGCGGACTCCAGCCAGACCTTCGCAAGGGCCGTCTCCGAGGCGCTTGCCCGCGCCTGCCCGCGCAGCACCTTGCCGTCCCGCGTCTGGGCGATGAGGGTCACCAGGTCCAGCGTCGAGGGGTAGACATGCCCTCGGGCATCGAGCAGCTTCTCGCAGACGTCTATTGCCTCGACGAAGGACCCCGTCGCCATCTCAAGCGTCGCAAGCATGAGGTTTCCCAGCGTGTGGTTGCGCGCGAACTCGAAGCGGTAGCGGAAGGCCTGCGTCATCGGCTTTTCATGGTCGCCCGCAAAGGCGTTGAGGCACTTCCTGACATCCCCCGGGGGCGTCACCTGCGCCTCCTCGCGCAGGATGCCGGTCGAGCCCCCGTCGTCGGCCATCGCCACGACGGCGTTTGTCTGCATCCCCAGGGAAAGGAGGGTCATGATGGACACCGGCGCCCCGGTGCCGCCGCCGATGACCACCGCACGCAGCCCCTGCGAGGGCCGTATCAGCGGCTTGGTGCCCTTGAGCTCGCGGGCGGTCGAAACGGACGAGTCTGCTTTGCGGGGCTGCGCCATGGCTGCGTCACGAGCCCTTCTCTTGGCTTGCCGTGTCCTTCTCTTGGCCTGCCTTGTGCGCCGCCGCATAGTGGAGGTCGCGGTGGGCGATGCTGACCCGGTAGCCTTTCGCCTTGAGGTAGCCTCCCGTCGCCTCCGCGATGGCGACGCTCCTGTGCTGCCCCCCGGTGCAGCCGATTGCCACCGCCAGCTGCTGCTTGCCCTCCTTCACATAGCCGGGCATCACCGAGTCGAGCAGGGAGTGCCAGGCCTTCAGGAAGTCCTCGGTCTCGGGGCGGTACATGACGTAGTCGCGGACGGGCCGGTCGAGCCCTGTCAGGGGTCGCAGCTTCAGGTCGTAGTAGGGGTTCGGCAGGAAGCGCACGTCCATGATGATGTCGGCGTCGGCAGCCGTGCCGTACTTGAAGCCGAAGGAGTAGACGGCGACCGTGAGCGTGTCGTTGTCGGTCTTGAGGGAGAAGAGGGAGCGCATGGCCGCGCGCAGCTGCTGCGGGAGCATGTCGGTCGTGTCGATCACGTCGGTCGCCATCTCGCGCAGCTCATAGAGCAGGCTCCGTTCCTTTTGGATGCCCTGCCCGATGGTCATCCCCTCCTCGCACAGGGGATGGCGGCGGCGGCTCGACTTGTAGCGGGAGACGAGCTTCGCGTCGTCCGCGTCGAGGAAGAGCAGGCGGTAGTTGATCTGACGCTCGTCGAGCTTTTTCAGCTCCTGGGAGAAGCCCGTGAAGAAATCCCTGCTCCGGGCATCGCAGACCACGGCTATCTTGTGGTCGGCGGCAGGCTGCCCCGGCAGGCTGTCGAGCTCCAGGAGCTGGCGCAGGAGGCTGGCGGGGAGGTTGTCGATGCAGTAGTAGCCCAGGTCCTCAAGCGCGTGCATCGCCTCGGTGCGGCCAGCGCCGCTCATCCCCGTGACGATCACCAGCCCGGGCTCCTCCCGCCGGTACAAGACGGCGTCCCCGTCGGATGCGGCTTCGGTGCTTATTTTCATCTCATTCATCATGAGTCCCTTCCGCGGCTGTCGCCGCCTTCGCGGCTGCCCGCTGCATCCCTGTTGTCCGCTGCATCCCTATTATACTGCCGGAGCACCGCGTGCAGGTCCTCGGCGACACCGGGCGGCACCACCTTTGCGGCATGTATCTCTTCCAGCGTGGCGTCCTTCAGGTTGCGGAAGGACTTGAAGGCCTTCAGCAGCGCCTTTTTCCGCACGGGACCCAGGCCGGGCACGTCGTCGAGCACGCTTGCCGTCATGGCCTTGCCCCGCAGGTCGCGGTGGAAGGCGATGGCGAAGCGGTGCGCCTCGTCCCGCACCTGCTTCACGAGGTAGAGCGACGGCGAGCCCGAGGGCAGGACGATGGGCCCCGACTCCTGCCACGGGACGAAGAGCTCCTCGTCGCGCTTTGCGAGGCCCGCAACGGCGATGTCGTCCAGGCCGAGCAGACCGAGCTGGCTGGTGGCCGCCGTCAGCTGGGGTTTGCCGCCATCGACTATCAGCAGGTCGGGCTTCTTGCCGAAGCGGCCGTCTGCCATCCGCTCGGGCGCATAGCGACGGGCAAGCACCTCGCCCATCATGGCGAAGTCGTTCGCCTCGGCGCTTTGCATCCGTATCTTGAAGCGGCGGTACTGGTTCTTGTCGGGCTTCCCGTTGGTAAAGACCACCATGGATGCCACCGAGTGCTTGCCGTGGATGGTGGAGATGTCGAAGCACTCGATGCGCATCGGCGCCCCGTCGAGCGCGAGGGCGCTCTCAAGCTGAAGCAGGGCGCTGTTGAGGCGCTTGTCCTCGTAGTTGGTGCGCACCTTGTAGCGCATGAGCGTGTGCCGGGCGTTCGTCTCGGCCATTTCGAGCAGCTCTGCCTTCTCGCCCTTCTGCGGGGCCGCGAAACGCACCTTGGCGCCGTGGGGGCTCGCAAGCTTCTCCGTCAGCCACGCCTCCATGGCCTGGCTGTCGTCGGGCGCCTCGTGCACGACCACCTCGTGCGGGATGGACGCGGTCGCGTCATAGTAGCGCAGGAGGAACATGTGCAAGAGTTCGCCGTCGAAGATGTCCTTGCCGCGGTTCAGCACGAACTCGTTGCTGTTCACGATGCGCCCCTCGCGCACCATGAGCACATGGACGCCGGCGATGGTCTCTTCGCGGAATATCCCGATTATGTCGGCATCGAGGTCGCGCGTGGATGCCGCGTGCTGCCTGTCGGCAAGCGTGTCGATGGTCTCGATACGCGCCTTGAGCCGCGCCGCCCGCTCGAACTCAAGGTCGGCTGCCGCCTCGAACATCTCCGACTCAAGCTCTTCGACGAACTCCCGGTGCGAGCCTGCCAGGAAGCGCTCGACCCGCCCCACGTGTGCGGCGTAGTCCTCCACGCTTATCTTGTTGCAGCACACCCCCGGCCCGATGCCCACGTGGGAGTCGAAGCAGGCCCGGGCATTGGGGTGGACGGCACCGTCCGGCGTTGCGCCGCCCTCAAGCCTGCGCGCGATACGCCGCCAGTCGGCACACGAGGCCGAGCAGATGGGCACGATGCGCCGCGCGATGTCGATCATGCGCCGCGCCGCCCGGCTGTCGGTATAGGGGCCGAAGTAGCGCGTCGTCGGCTTGTGCTTCTCGCGCGTGAACTTTATCGCGGGGAAGGCGTCCCCCTTCGTCACCGCGATGAAGGGGTAGCTTTTGTCGTCCTTGAAGTCCGCATTGAAGAAGGGGGCATGCTGGTTGATGAGGTTCTTCTCAAGGATGAGGCTTTCATGGTCGCTCTCGGTCACGAGGTAGTCGAAGGAGGCGATCGCATCCACGAGCAGGGGTATCTTCACCCGCTCGTCCTGGAAGTTGACGTACTGGCGCATCCGGGCGCGCAGCTGCTTCGCCTTGCCCACATAGATGACCTGCCCGTCCGCGTCCTTCCACAGATACACCCCCGGAAGGGCCGGCACCGAAGCCAATTCGTCCTTTATGCGCTCAAGCTTCTCGTTCATGGGTATAGTATAGGGCAAAGCCGCCGCCCTGCCGACCCTCTTCCCCGCCGCCCCACCCCACCTGCACATGTTCACCTTTCGGGCAGTCGGGGAAGGCGTTCGGGCAGGGCGGTCGGGCGCTGCCAGGTGTCGGCGGCACCCGGGCAGGGCGCTTGGGCAGGGTGCTCGGGTGCCCGGGTGTCGGCGGCCAGGCACTCGGGCAGGGCCCCGGGCGCTCGGACGCAGCCGACCAGGCGTTCGGGCAGGGCACCCGGGCGCTCGGGCATCGCTGGCGCCGCGTTATTTTTCCCCGGACCCGGCGAATCCCCCCGTTTTCGGATACAATTTGAAAACCACCGATTAGCGCAGAGACAAAGGAGCAGGCCCCATGCCGAAGTACCGCAAGATGTTGAGCGATGTCGAAGCGCCTTACATACAGTCGCTCATGCGGCTGATAGAGACACAAAGCAAAACGACGCTTGCGAACTGGTGCATCGGCTACGCGGGCGAGCACATTCTGCCGATTTACGAGAAGGCCTACCCGGGCGACGCGAGGTGCGAGCACGCCCTCGATGCCGCACGGGAATGGCTTGCCGGCACGGTGAAGCTGCCCTATGTGAAGGACATCATCCTGAACGAGTGCCACGCCGCAGCCCGCGAGGCCGACAAGGCCCCAGCGGCACAGGCCGCCGCACGAACCTGCGGCCAGGCGGCAGCAACCATACACGCGCCGACCCACTCCCTCGGCCTGGCCCTCTACGGCGCCCTTGCCGTGGCCTACGACGCGCTGGGGGCAGACGCGCCATGGGAGTCGCTTCTGGAAGCCGCCGCCGCAGAATGCAAAAACATGGAAGCCTCCCTCCGCGCTGCCGCAGTACAAAACGAGCCGAACCCCGCAAAAATCAATTGGAAGTGCTGATTATGAGCCACCCCACCAACCACACCTCCCAGCGCATCCTTGCAGCCGAACGCTTGTCGAGGAATGGCACGGGTGCGGACAGGAAGACAAGCATGACGAGACCTTCTGGAACCAGTTCCTCCATCTAACCTTAGCCAACATCAAAACCTTACCACGCTTCATTGAGTGTCTTTTTGGCCAATCATGTGGCAAAGGCGGTTGCCCCTTCTTCGCTGTTGAGAATTTCTGCAGAACGCATTTCCGCATTTGTTCCGATCACCTGCTCGACATACGCTAAGAAACGGGCGGTGTCCTCGCTCTTGAAAACCCCGAAGCACTTTTTTCCTAGATCCTTCAACGATGCTCCAAAGATGTATATCTCATTGTCAGCCATGATGAAGCGGTCATGGAAATCCTTGCTTACTATGATCTCGATGCTGCCGTACTGTTTCTCGAACATGCTAACCGCAGTATTGGGGATGCGAGAAGCCGTGTCGGCAATAATCGTAACCCTGACGTCCTCTGCCTTGTCGGTAAGCAAATCCAGCACAGAGCCGTCTGCGTAATTGTCGATAACGATAATGCGGGATTTTGCCTGCCCAATGATATCGCGCACCAGCCGATGGGCGTCGTAGAACTGCCCCTTGTAGAAAATGTTTTGCTTGATAACTTCTGGCTGTGCCAGGAAGGCGAACACCTCATCGAGCTTGTGGTCATGTTCCAGCAGCTTGGTGTTTATGTGTGCAAGGTTGGCAAATATGTCGGCATTGGCAGCTAGGAGTTTTCTCATCTCGACAAAGGCATTCATGATGCCGATGCTGACATCTATGGCGGTGTCATTTTTCAACAACCCTGAAAGCATGCCTATTCCTTGCTCGGTGTACGCATAGGGAAGTTTTCTGCGACCTCCATGGCTTTCTAAACTTGAAGTCACAATTTGTGACTTCAAGTTTGATGCGGTCACAAATTGCGACCTCAAGATTCCATCCATCTCTTCATGTGTTAACTGAAAGCGAAAATCTGGTGGAAACCGCCTGATGTTGCGACTAGCGGTCTGATTGATGGCTTTCGTTTCATATCCATACAGCCGCGCTACGTCACTATCCAGCAATACCTGCCTGCCTCGCGCGGTAAAAATGAGGTCTTTGATATTTCCGATAGCTTCAGCTGAAGCAATGTCTTTGGTATTGTTTTCCATCGGTGCTACTCCTCCCAACCGCAAAGCAGGTTACTGCGACCAACAAGACAGGCTATTCGCAGGTTGTTTCAGAATGTGTGGGATATACTCAGGGCGCACAACTGCCCCAACATTGACTACCCATATAATACCACGTCTCGAAACTATATACAAACATTTGTTTGTATATATGAAGAACGAAATAGTGCAGCAGCTAGGCAAAAAATGTAGTTGAGTATCGAGCGCAAACGACGATTTCTCTCTTTTTAATTACAATTCAAGAATCAAAAACTTGTGTGGGAATATGGCCAAAAGTTGCCAAAGGAGCTGGATGATATGTAATGCTGCGCCGATTAAGCTGTGGTGCGCAAATCGAACGAGTAGGGCATAATTGTCACACCTCTTTCTTGATGTACCACTGGGTGTTTGCTGCATCTTTGACAGTTGGTTTTACGTTCGCTACAGTACCCGCTGCAACCTGCTTATAGAACTCACGCCCGAGGCCAAGCCTTAGCCCCTTTGGTATTGAGGCCCATTGCAATCCAAAGACGGCCTTGATGTTGAACTTGGTTTCGTCCCTCATCGTTGAAACGGCGTCAAGTAGTTCCTTATACCGGTTTAGGAACTCGCCATCTGCCAGTATTCTGTCCTTTGCATATTGCGCAATAGAAATGCCTGCATCATTTGCCGCCGCTTCGATTTCAGAGTACTCGGTGTCGGAAAACGATATTTGAACAACCCTGGACATAACAAAACCTCCATTTTTTATAATAGTATCCTATTTGTTTTTATTATAAATCAGAAAAAAGCATTCTGTCAACCGATTTTAATAGTATTCTACATATTCTTTGTAAGAATAGATTCTGCTTTTTCATCTGCTCATACCGAAAGGCACTTTTATTCTACAAAGCTTGCACCAAGTGCCCGGGGCTTTCTTCTTGCGCGCCCTAGTTGCTTTTTGTTTATTGTAATGAGATAATTACTCATCATAATGAGTAATTTGTAATTGCCCGGAGAACACTGATGGCATTTCAACGCAAACTGGTCTCGCAGCTCGTCCAACGGCTGCGAGAACCCCGCAAATTTATCCAAATCGTCGTTGGCCCGCGTCAAACAGGAAAAACCACGGCGGTCACCCAGGCACTCGAAAGCGTGTCTGCCTCGATACATTTTGTCAGCGCCGACGATCCTATGAACACCTCACAAAACTGGCTGAGGAACGAATGGGAAAGGGCCCGCATTCTGAGCGACAAAACAGACGGGAAAGCCATCCTCATCATAGACGCGATTCAAAAGATCAACCAATGGTCGTCCCTTGTCAAGCTCTTGTGGGACGAGGACACGCACTACAAAACTCCGCTAAAGGTTGTTTTGACCGGCTCGTCCTCCCTTTTGCTTCAAAAAGGCATGTCCGAATCCCTTATGGGGCGCTTTGAGATACTGTATTCTCCTCATTGGAGCTTCCAGGAATGCTCGGATGCCTTTGGATACACTCTTGAGGATTTTCTCTATTTTGGCGGGTACCCGGGTGCTGCAGGGTGGCGGGACGATATCGAGCGGTGGATGCGCTATATGAGCGCCTCGATTGTTGAGCCGACAATAATGCAGGACGTCTTGCAGATGGAAGAGGTCCGAAAGCCTGCACTTATGCGCGCACTCTTCTATATGGGCGCAGCTTATTCCGCACAAGAGCTGTCCTACGTCAAGCTGTTGGGCCAGCTGCAAGACGCGGGCAACACGGTTACCCTGGCTCATTACCTGGAATTGCTGGATCATGCCGGCATGCTGTGCGGGCTCGGGAAATTCACGTTCGAGAAGGTGCGCCAACGTAAGAGCTCCCCCCGCTTTATGGTCTATGATACTTCGCTTATGGTGCTGGCGGCCGACGTTAAACCTTCTCAAGCTGTCGAGGATGCCCCTTTTCGCGGCCACCTTGTAGAGAGTGCCGTTGGGGCATATCTTCTTGCCCGGTCGCGGGAAGAGGGGTTTGAGGTCTATTATTGGCGCGACCGCAACCAAGAGGTTGACTTCGTGCTGAAAAAGGGTACGTCGATTACTGCGCTTGAGGTGAAAAGCGGACGTATCAAAGGAACGGGCGGCAGCCTTGCCTTCCTTAAGCGCCATCCGCAGGCCTTGTGCTACGTGGTGGGGAGCAAGACTTGCTCGCTAGAGGATTTCTTGCTTGGCAGGATCAAGCTGTTCAAACTGACCGAAAAAACAGTGGACATGTCCCCGGTTACAGCCTCGGAAATCATTGTTGCGTTTGAGGGCTACATAAGCGATCGGGCAGCTTCTGGCGTGCTTCTCGCCCAGGTTGTGAGCGAGGTTTCTTTCAATGACCGCATGGTGCGCATCGTCTTCGACCCTGTCAGCAAGGGCATCGACGCCGAAGTCTTTGAGAGCATGAGTCCCTTCCCCAACCTTGCTGAGTTTGCCGGCGTACCGATTGCGTTTGACGACAGCTTGGGAGAACGGCTGCGGCCGGAAATCGACGGCGTGGAGACCTTTCTCGCAGACGGCAGAAACCTCGGCACCCTCACAACAGCAGAGCTGCACTACATGGGAACCCTCGAAGGGTCGTAGGAGAAGCAAAAAGATAGGAGGCGGCGGTGAAAAGTATTCTCGTAGCATACGCGTCGAAGTCGGGGACGGCAAAAGAGGCTGCGGGGAAAATCGCTGCTGTGCTGCCGAACGCTGAGCTGATAGACCTTGCGGACGTTTCCAGCACGGCCCGCGCCGCCAAAACCCCCCTGCACGAAAACTACTGCGCTGCCATCATCGGCGGTGGAGTGCGCGTAGGGTTGGTTCACGGAGAAACCAAGCGCTTTATTGATGCTCGCAAAGAAGAACTGGAAACCTTACCCTCTGCCTACTTTATCACCAACTGCTTTCCAGAAAGCGTCGATGAAATTATCGGTAAGATGCTTCCCGCCAGCCTCAAAGACAGCGCCCTTTTTGTCGGCACACTTGGTGGTCGCTTGGACATCAACAGCCTACGGGGGCTTGATAAGGTAATTGCGAAAATGGTGAGCAAGGCAGTTGGTGAACAGAAGCCTGTTTTCAGCGAACTCGACGAGCACGCTATCCAGACCCTCGTCTCGAAGTTTCTCTAGAACGACACAGGCATGAACAAGCCTATGGCAGTGCTTGCAATGCGGAATGTGAAGGGCTTCTCTCCCACCTAACTGCTGTCGGAGCCGAGCCTTCCGTAGCTGTAGCACCATTTGTACCAGGGGGCTATCTCGGCGCTGCCTCGGTAGGCGGCCTTCCAGTTTGCCACCTCGTCCGCATAGGAGGGCTTATGGGCGGCAAGCCGCTCCAAAGCAGGCAAGGCGTCCGGCGAAAGGCCCGCAAGGTAGCCGACGTCGATCCGCTCGATGCTTCCCGCAAGGTAGCCCCCCACGTTGTACTCGGCGATGCGCGCATCGATGTTCAGATAGTTGAAGGCGATCCACAGGCCCAGCGCGGCAACGAAGAACACACGGAAGAACGAGAAATCCTCCTTGAACACCTTGAGCACGGCGGCGGCAAGGCAAACCGCGACAAACGCCATCCCCAGCAAGGTCAAGGCCCGCAGCAGGGAAAGCCCGAACTCCCCGATATACAGGCCCATGCGCCAATAGGCAGACACGAGGGTAACGAAAGTGCAGCCGACCAAGACGAGCTCGGCGGCAACAAGGACGACTTTCAAGGCGCGCACGGCGGGGGCAAAGCGAACCGCGGCAAGCACAAGGGCAAGGTTGATAAACGCGACGGCAACCAGCTCAAAGAACCCGGAACGGGCGTACTGGGCATACCCGCCGCTTATCTCCAGCCCTCCCGCGCCGCCGAAGAGGTAGGCGAACTGGACGGCGACGAACACGACAAAGACGGCATCGACTATGACAAGGGCGGTCGCAAAGGGCAGCGCGGCAGCCCCCTGCCCCACCCCTCTACTCGCCGCAACAGCATCCTCGGCGCCCCAGCCGTCATCGGCGCCCTGGCCTCCGCCGCCATCAGCACCACCCGCGCCGTCAGCGCAGCCGATGCCGCCCGCAGCGCCCGGCCCGCCCGAAACGCACGCGGCACCGGCATCAGCCCCCGGGAACACCGGCGGCCCGGACAGCGGCCCGAAGCGGTTCCCCTCCTGGAGGTATGCCGCCAAAAGCAGCGAGAACAGAAAGGGGAATGCGAGAAAAGCCCTCGCCGCCTTCCAGGCGCCCTCAAGCGAACTTATGCCTTGAAACCAGGCGGCAAAAGAAGAAAGGTAGCCCCTGAACACGACATCTGCCGAAGCGAGCAGCGGCACAATGACCACAAGCAGCGCACCAGCGGCCACAAGCCCGATAACAACTCCCTTGAACTCCCCCCTGCCCCTGAAAGGAAGGCTCCGCAGCGCCTTGAAGGGCTTGGTTACATGGCGAAACAAGGAGGCCGTGAAGAAGCCGACTGCCTCGATGACCGTTGTCAGGCGGCACCACGTGCGCGCGCCGAACCCTGAGAGCAGGAAGTAGGCAACCACGCACAGCCCAAGGAGGATGAAACAGTTCGCCATCCGCAAGAAGCCGTTCGCAAACACCGCCGGGACAAGCGCGAGCACCCCGATGGCAACCAGCAGGACGATACGCGAAGGCGTGATGCAAGCGCTCCTGCCCAGCATGGCTGCAAGGGCAGCAAAGCAGGCAAACACGAGCACGGTGATCCCTATGCCGGGAAGCGACGGGCCGCCCCGGAGCAGGGCCTCGAAGCTGAACATCGAAAACCACAGCACCGCCACCGCAAGGGCAAGGGCGACACCGATCCACTCCCGTGCCGCAAACACCCTTGCTGGCGGCTTTTGACAAGGCTTTGCCGGGGGCTCGGGCATCTCGGCGCCCAGCCCTGAGTTCTCACAGGTATGCAGCATGGGTTACTCTCCTTTGTCGGAATACTCCAGTATGTCTCCCGGCTGGCAGCCAAGCTCCTCGCATATTGCCGCCAGCGTCGAAAAGCGGATCGCCTTCGCCTTGCCGGTCTTCAAGACCGACAGGTTCGCCATAGTCACCCCTACCCGCTCGCTCAGCTCGGTCAGGCTCATCTTCCGCTTTGCCAACATAACGTCGAGGTTTACCACGATACGCATCTCACACCTCAGACCGTCAAGTCGTTCTCGTGCTTTATCTGCGCCGCCTTCGCGGTGAGGTGGGAAAGGCAGGCGCACACCACCGCCATGACGACCATGATCGCCATGGCCACCGCAAAAGCGAGCATGATGCCCAGGACGGAAAGGCCCGAGAAGGCGAAGTAGGCAAGCCCGCCAAGCCAAACAAGGATGGTAGCGGCGGAAAGGTAGCTCATCGCCCGAAGGCGTGCCGCATTCCTCTCGGAAAAGGAGTTGTCGCGGCCGATGTCGCTGAAGATGCCCCAGGCGATGACCGCGAGGAAAACGAGCGGGGCGAGGCCGATCCACGAAAAAGCAAGGAAGGGCCAGTAGGCGGCAAATACCTGTGGGCCGCCGAGGGAGTCCCCGGCCAGCCTCGGCAGGATAAAGAACATCAGGACAAGGCAGGCAACAATCACTGTCCCGTCGATGGCCTTGAGCACGTATGACATCTCTTTTTGCTTCATCTTCACATACCTCCTGGGGAAATGATACCAGACCCTTACTGATTTGCAATATATATTTATCGTTTTTCGATAATTTTTTTGGGTGCGGGGTGGAAAAGTGCCGGTAAAGCCCGCCGAGAGCAGAGGGAATTGAGCAGAATTGACCGGAGAACCGCCCCGAAAAAGCATCATTTCGCGGTTTTTTCCCGGCCCCGGCAGCAAGAAACCGTATAATTATCAGCGTTTCAAAACCATTTTCCCCAGGAGGTCATTGATGAGCTATGTCGACAACGTCATCGAGCTGGTAAAAGCGAAGAACTCACACGAGCCCGAATTCATCCAAGCGGTAACCGAGGTGCTGACCTCGCTGAAGCCGGTCATCGACTCCAACCCGGACTACGAGAAGGCCGGGCTCCTTGAGCGCATCGTCGAGCCGGAGCGCACCGTCATGTTCCGCGTCCCCTGGGTCGACGACTCCGGCCAGGTGCAGGTGAACCGCGGCTTCCGCGTCCAGTTCAACAGCTGCCTCGGCCCCTACAAGGGCGGGCTGCGCCTCCACCCCTCCGTCAACCTCGGCATCATCAAGTTCCTCGGCTTCGAGCAGATATTCAAAAACAGCCTGACCACCCTCCCGATGGGCGGCGGCAAGGGCGGCTGCGACTTCGACCCCAAGGGCAAGTCCGACGGCGAGGTCATGCGCTTTTGCCAAAGCTTCATGACCGAGCTGTGCCGGCACATCGGCGCGGACACCGACGTCCCCGCAGGCGACATCGGCACCGGTGCGCGCGAGATAGGCTACCTGTTCGGCCAGTACCGCCGCGTCCGCAACGTCTGGGAAGGCGTGCTGACCGGCAAGGGCCTCTCCTATGGCGGCTCGCTTGCCCGCACCGAGGCGACCGGCTACGGCCTTGTGTACTTCGTCCAAGAACACCTCATCAACCACGGCGAGAGCCTTGAGGGCAAGACCGTCGCCGTCTCCGGCTCCGGCAACGTCGCCATCTACGCCACCGAGAAGGCGCAGCAGCTCGGCGCCAAGGTCGTCACGCTTTCAGACTCCACCGGATGGGTCTTCGACCCGAACGGCATCCAGCTCGATGTCGTCAAGCAGATAAAGGAAGTCGAGCGCGGGCGCATCTCGGAATATGCCGCCCGGGTCAAGGGCGCGCAGTACCAGGACGGCACGGGCGTCTGGAGCGTCGCCTGCGACATAGCCCTCCCCTGTGCGACCCAAAACGAGCTCTTTATCGAGGACGCGCAGGCGCTCGTCGCCAACGGCTGTGCAATCGTTGCGGAAGGCGCCAACATGCCGACAACGCTTGACGCAACCGAATACCTGATCGAGAACGGAATCGTCTTCTGCCCCGGGAAGGCCTCGAACGCCGGCGGCGTGGCGACCTCGGGCCTGGAGATGAGCCAGAACTCCGAGCGCCTTTCCTGGTCCTTTGAAGAGGTCGACGCGAAGCTCCAGGGCATCATGAAGAACATCTACCACGCGACCAACGAGGCAGCGAAGGAATACGGCTTCGAGGGCAACTACGTGGTCGGCGCGAACATCGCCGGGTTCAAGAAGCTTGCCGACGCCATGCTCGCCCAGGGCGTCGTATAGGTGCCCGCCCTTCCCCGAACCGGGCTCCCCGAACCGGATTGCCGAAGGCCCCAGCGAAGGGGCCTTCTTTTTTCAAATAACACCTGTTCAGGCGCGGATGTTTCACGCGAAACACCTGTTTTTACACTATAATAGGGTCAGGGGCTGATGACCTTCGCGGAAACCACCTTGTTCGGCGAGATGAGGATGGCCCCGACCGAGCCGATGTCCGGGGCAGAGACGTAAAAGGTGCCGTTCTTCGTCTCCCCCATGACGAACAGCCCTTCTTCCTGCACGGAGATGACGATGTCGATCCCCTTGATATCCCTGAGAAGCTCCGTGTCGGGAGCGAGCGCAACGATGAAGTCAACTTCGTGGCGCTTGAAGTAGCTAACCTTCCGCGCAATCTGGTAGCGGCTCTCATCCTCGGTGACCGCGAAGACCCCGAAGCGCTGGGTGCCGACCTTCCGGATGGTCCCGTCATGGTAGCGCCAGAGGTTCTCGGTGTCGAGCGGGAGCACCATTGCCTTCTTCTCGCGGTACCGTGCCAGGATTTCAGCAGTATCGACCGGTGCCGCTGCCTTGGGGGGCCGCCGCCTGTCCTCGGCCTCGCTGCCCGGGATGCCGCCCTCCCGGGGAAGGCCCTTCCCTCCCGGATCGGAGGCATCGGCCTCATCCGCATCCTCCTGCACGTCGGCACCCTTCGCCGCGACGCCGTCCTTGTCAGGGGCTTCTTTGTCAGGCGCTTCCTTCTCGGGGGCTTCCTTCTCGGGGGCTTCCTTCTCGGGGGCTTCCTTGTCGGATGCCGCTTTGTCCAACAGCTCCTTGTCGGGGGCTTCTTTATCAGATGCTGCTTTGTCGGACGGTTCCTTGTCAGGTAATTCCGCGACTTCTTCCGGGACCGGCTCCAAGAAAGGGTCGATCGTGCCCGGATAGATGATGACCGTGTAGCCCTCCATCGAGCCGGTCGCATCGTCGATGTTCGACGCGGCGACGTTCCACGAATGCCCCAGGGCAAGGTAGCCGATAAGCCCCCCAAATCCTAGTATGACGAGGCAACAGAAGAAGACCAGTGCTATTTTTTCACGGAATCCTGCTTGCATAACCCTGTATTATAGCGCTGAGACAGCCTTCCATAGTGCCTCGCGCCGAAGTGACACAATAATCCAAGGCAACAACCCACCTCCCCCTGCGTCAGCGCCCGGCCCCCGTGTCCGAAAGCACCACCAGCTTCTCGTAGGCGATGCGGGGGGCGGGGGACTCCCCGTCATGGGTGATGGTGATCGTCCCGCACTGCGTGTAACCCCGCTTTGCCAGGAGGTTGCGCATCGGCACGTTGTTGGCATGGGTCTCGATACGGACGCTTATGTAGCCGCCCTCAAGGGCAAGCTCTTCCGCACGCCGCATGATGAAGGAGGCAACGCCGCTTTCCTTGTGCGCGGCCATGACCGCGACCCGGTGGACCACCACATAGCAGGGAAGGTCGTCGGACGAATCGCACATCCATGCCCCGTCCTCGATGAAGAGGTAGTCCCGCTCGCCCCGAAAGCTGATCATCGCCGTGGCGACCAGGTTTTTTCCCGCCGTCTCGACGACATAGCTCTCGCCAAGTGCGATGTCGCGCTCGACCACCTCGCGGTGGGGATAGCCGCCCTGCCATTGATCGATGCCCAAGGACTCCAGGGCACGGCGTCCGTCTGCAAGGATTTCCATAACCTGGTCGATGTCGCCGATTTCGGACTTTCTGAGTATCACGCGCGCCCCTTCTTCGGGCCCCAATAGCAATCAGCGCATTTTCGCATGTTCAGCCGTGCGCGTAAAGGGCTTTGCGGCGATATCCTCACAGTATCTCACAGTATCTTTGCCAGGAACTCGCCTGTGAAGCTCCCCGGCTCCTGGGCGACCTCTTCCGGCGTCCCGCACGCGATGACCTGGCCGCCCCGGTCGCCGCCTTCCGGGCCGAGGTCGATAATCCTGTCGGCGCACTTGATAATGTCGAGGTTGTGCTCGATGACCAGCACGGTATTGCCCGCCTCCACGAGCCGCTGCAAGACCTCAAGGAGCTGGCGGACATCCTCGAAGTGAAGCCCCGTGGTCGGCTCGTCGAGGATGTAGAAGGTCTTCCCCGTCTGGCGCCGCTGCAGCTCGCTTGAGAGCTTCACCCGCTGGGCCTCGCCGCCGGAAAGCGTAGTCGCCGGCTGTCCCAGGTGGATGTAGCCCAGCCCCACGTCATGCAGGGTCTGAAGCTTGCGCTTGATGGAGGGGATGTTCTCGAAGAAGGCCAAGGCCTCCTCAACCGTGAGCTCCAAGACGTCGGACACGTTCTTGCCGCGGTAGGTGACCTGCAGGGTCTCACGGTTGTAGCGCAGGCCGCCGCATACCTCGCAGGGGACGTAGACGTCCGGCAGGAAGTGCATCTCTATCTTGATCTGCCCGTCCCCCTTGCAGGCCTCGCAGCGGCCTCCGTTCACGTTGAAGGAGAAGCGCCCCGCAGCATAACCGCGCGCCTTCGATTCGGGCGTCGAGGCAAAGAGGGCGCGGATATCGTCCCAAAGGCCGATATAGGTCGCAGGGTTCGAGCGCGGGGTGCGCCCGATGGGGCTCTGGTCGATGTTGATGACCTTATCGAGCAGTTCCGCCCCGCCAAGCCTCTTGTAGGAGCCGACCCGGTGGCGCGCCCGGTTGGTGCGGTTTGCAAGGGCCGGCGCAAGCGTGTCGGTGACCAGCGAGGACTTCCCCGAGCCCGACACGCCGGTGACCACTGTCAAGGCCCCTATGGGAATCTCGACGGCAATGCCCTTCAAGTTGTTCTCACTTGCTCCGGTCAAAGTGATGAAGCCCCGGTGGAAGCCGCGGCGGCCCTCCGGCACCGCGATGCCTCGGCGGCCGCTCAGGTAGTCGGCGGTCAGCGAGCCTTCAACCCCCATGATCTGCTCCGGCGTGCCCTGGGCGACGACCTCCCCGCCATGCTCGCCTGCCCGCGGCCCCATGTCGATGATGTGGTCGGCATGGAGGATGGTCTCTTCGTCATGCTCGACGACGATGACGGTGTTGCCCAGGTCGCGCAGGCGCTCCAGGGTCGCTATCAGGCGTGCGTTGTCGCGCTGGTGCAGGCCGATGGAGGGCTCGTCGAGGATGTAGAGCACCCCCATGAGCCCGGCGCCTATCTGGGTCGCCAGGCGGATACGCTGCGCCTCGCCGCCAGAGAGCGTCGCTGTTGGCCGCTCAAGGGTCAGATAGTCGAGGCCGACGTCGACAAGGAAGCGCAGGCGGGCCTTGATCTCCTTGATGATGGGAGCGGCGATCTGGGCGTCGGCGCCTTCGAAGCAGAGGGCGTCGAAAAAGACAAGCGAGTCCTTCGCACTCGATTTCGTGACCTCGTAGATGCTCCGGCCTCCCACGGTGACCGCCAGTATCTCGGGCTTCAGGCGCTTGCCGCCACAGGTCGGGCAGGGCACGATTGCGAGATACTGCGCATAGCGGTCGCGCTGGCCGTCGCTCGTGGCCTCCTTATAGCGGTGCATGACCGCACCGCAGGCACCCTCCCAGTCGATGAACCAGTAGGTCTCCCGCCCGTCGACAGTCACATAGTCGACACGTACCTTCTCGTCGGACAGGCCGAACATGAGCACGTCTTGGGCCGCCGCCGGCATGTCCTCCCAGGGGGTGTCCCCGTCAACGCCCATATGCTGGGCGACAGCACGCAGCACCTGCGGGTAGTAGTTGCCGGTCACAAAGGGCGCGACAACACCCTCGTTCAGCGAAAGCGTGGGGTCGGGCACAAGCAGCGCCGGGTCGATCTCGTCGCGGCTGCCGATGCCCAGACAGTCGGGGCAGGCACCGTAGGGGGCGTTGAAGCTGAAATCCCTCGGCTGCAGCTCGTCGATGGAGTGCCCGTGCTCGGGGCAGGCGAGCGCCAGCGAGAACACATACTCGCCCTCGCGCAGCACACCGGTGGCCCCCGAGGACACCTTTTCCGTGGACAGGGGGTTTCCCTCGTCGTCGAGCACCTGGACGAACACGCGCCCGTCCGCGAGCCTCGTTGCCATCTCGACCGCCTCGGCGATGCGGCTTTGTGCGTCCTTCTTCAAGACAATGCGGTCGACCACAACATCTATCGTGTGCTTGAAGCGCTTGTCCAAGGTGATCACCTCGCCCTCAAGGCGTTTCACTTCACCATCAATCCTCACGCGGGAAAAGCCCTCCTTGGCCAAATCGCCCAAAAGCTTGGTGAACTCGCCTTTGCGCCCGACGACGACCGGGGCGAGCACCAGGGCTTTGAGCCCCTCCCCGATAGAGAGTATCTCGTCGGTCACCTGGTCGGTCGTGCGCTTCATGATGACCCGTCCGCATTCCGGGCAGTGGGGCACCCCGACCCGCGCAAACAAGAGGCGCAGGTAGTCGTATATCTCGGTCACCGTACCGACCGTCGACCGGGGGTTCTTGCTCGTCGTCTTCTGGTCGATGGAGACCGCAGGCGACAGGCCGTCGATGCTGTCGAGGTCGGGCTTGTTGGACTGCCCGAGGAACTGGCGGGCATAGCTTGAAAGGCTCTCGACATACCTCCTTTGCCCCTCGGCATAGATGGTGTCGAAGGCCAGCGAGCTTTTGCCCGAGCCCGAAAGCCCGGTTATCACCACGAGCCTGTCCCGGGGTATGGAAAGGCTGATGTCCTTCAAGTTGTGCTCGCGTGCACCTTTGATAACGATGGAGTCTTGTGCCATAGGTTCCTTGCTTCTTTCGTTTGTGCGGGATGCCTTCCCCTGCCCCCCCCCCTTAAGCCCGACACGGGCAGCCGGGGCAAAGGGCTCGCCTTATACGGCCTTCTCAGGCCCGGAAACAGGCTTCTCAGGCCCAGGCGCGGCCTCCTTGTCGGGCGCGATAGCCTCCTTGTCGGGCGCGGCAGCCTCCTTGCCGGGCGCAACAGCAGCAACCTCCTTGCCGGGCGCGGCGGCCTTCTTGCCCGCGCCAGGGGCTGCCCCGACGGCCTCGGGGGACCCTACGGCCGCGACCATCTCTATAAAGGGCAGGGCCGGCGAATAGAGGTATCCCTGGAAATGCGTGCATCCCAAGGCCTCGAAGCGGGCCCGCTGCTCTTCCGTCTCAATGTATTCGGCAAGCACCGCGAAAGAGAGCTTCTCGGCCAGGCGCACGATGGCGGCGACCGTGTCCGCATAGCGGAGGTTGAGCGTGATGCCCTGGGTGATCGTGTCGTCGAGCTTGATCATGCTGAAGGCGCTCGTCTCGAGGTACTTGAAGGAGGTGTTTCCCGCCGTAAAGTCGTCGATGGCCAGAAGCACGCCTGCGTCGAGCAGCCGTATAAGCAGGCTCACCGTCGCCTCGCTGAGGTTCAAGACATCGTTCTCGGTCGCCTCCAGGATAAGCCTGCCCGGGCCGAGCTTCCGCTTTGCGGCGCCTTCTATGAGCCTGTTCACGAAGACCTCGTTTTGCAGGCTTCGCGCGGTCACGTTGACGCTGATAGAGAAGTCGCCCTCCAGTATCCCCGCATAGGCAAGCTCTTGGGCTCGCAAGGCATCGTCGAGCGCGCGTGACACCACCGCATTCTCGAGGTCTTCAAGAAGGCCGGTCTCCTCGGCGAGCTTCACCACAAGCGGCGGGTACATCATGCCGTGGGACGGGTGGTTCCAACGCAGCAGGGCCTCTGCCCCGACGCATCTGTTCGAGGCGTCGAACTGCGGCTGGTAGTGCAGGTCGAAGGTGCCGTCCTTCACCGCGCGGCGAAGCTCGTGGGAAAGCCCGTTCACCAGCAGGCCTATGGTTCCCGGTATGGTGGTGAGCACCACGTTGCCCCGCTCAAGCTCGTATTGCCGAAACATCTGCATCAGGCCCTCGAACTCGCGATGCCTGACATGCACGAGGCTCTTCTCGAAGAGGCGCATAAAAGGCAGGTACAAGAACATGCCGACGACGACGTTGAAGGCCTGCAGAACCACGCCCGTCCACGACCCGGTAGCAAGGTAGCCGGCCAGGAAGGGCGGGGTGAGCGGCGCGACCTCGGCGGTCACGTGGGGAACCAGGCCCACAGCCGTGGCAGCATAGGAAAGGACCAGGTTGACGAGGGGGACTGCAAGGAAGGGTATGAGCAGGGCCGGGTTCCAGATAACGGGGAGCCCGAACAACATGAGATCGGAGACGTTGAAGGCCATGGGCACGGCGGCAAGCCCCGCCAGCTTCTTCGCGTTGCGTTTGCGTCCGAAGATCAGGATGGCGAGCAGGAGGCTCAAAAGCGCGCCGATGCCGCCGATGGAGGCGAACACGTCTAAGAAGCCCGGGGTAATGACCTGGGCCGACGCACCTCCTGCGGCCGCCGAGGCCGCACCCGGCGCGAAGGCGGCCTGCGCTGCGCCGCCGAGCATACTGGTGCCATGCACGCCGAAGAACCAAAGGAGGTTGTTCACAAGAAGGTAGAGCAGCCCGCCGCCCAGCGTCGAGCCCTCCACAGGAAGGGCGACATCAAGGCCCCAGGTAAGGAGCTCTCCCAAGCAGGACACGCCGAAAAGGGCGGCAAGTGCCGTATTGGCCCCTGCCGCAACGAGCATGATAAGGACGATGGGCAGGACCGAGGCAAGCGCACGGTTGAGCACGTTGTCGGTCGCGCCGCTGAAGGGCCGGGGCTTGCGCCGCAGGCGGGCGATAAAGGCACAGTAAAGCGCCGAGGCCGCAAGGCCCACGAGGATGGCGACTATCAGAGAGCGGGAAGACAGCAAGGAGAACTCGAAGCCCTCCGTACCGAGCCCCATAAAAAGCAAGTAGGCCCCGACCGCTGCAAGGGGCGCGCCCTGCACGAACAAATCCCCGCGCTTTTCCAGATAGGCCTGGGAATAACACAGGCTGATGCCCGCTGCGGCATACAGTGAGAACATGCCGAGGGTGACGTCGTAGACCGTCTTGAAGAAGAGGCCGAACAGCGGCTGGGAGTCGAGGAATGCCTGATAGGACGGAAGGGGGAGGTTAAGGAGGATGAGGCAGAAAGATCCTATGAGCAGTATAGGTATGGTGAGCATAAGGCCTTGGCGAACCGCCCTGAACACAAGCACGCCCTCGCTGCGCGAGAGCCCCGAAGATATCTTTTCCAGCACCTTACTCACCCGCCCCTACACACCGTGCAGCCATACAATTCCGAGGAAGCCATCCTACGATGCATCCTGGTTCACCTGTTGTCATTATATGCCCACCTGGTTCCGTCCTCCATCCTGGACTGAAAAACAACTCTGTACCGCCCAACATGATATCCTAGTTCTCCCCCGATGCGCACCGCTCATCCCAAATATGCACCGAAAACTTCAAAAAGACGACGAGGCGCGCGGATGGGCCAGGCCGTGCGCCCGTTTGAGGTGGGCCGCCGAAAGGTGGGTGTATATCTGCGTCGTCGAGAGGCTGGAATGGCCGAGCATCTCCTGGACGCTCCTCAGGTCCGCACCGCCTTCAAGGAGGTCGGTCGCGAAGGTATGGCGCATGTCATGGGGGGAAAGGGTCGCGTCAAGCCCCGCGAGCCGCAAGGCCTCCTTGAAGAGCTTCCGTATCGCATCGGGCGTCATCTGGTTGCCCCGCGTCGAGACGAAGAAGAAGCCGCTTTGCCTGTCCCGAAGGAGCTTTTGCCTCGCGAAGCGGGCATAACCTTCCATGGAATAGATTGCCAGGTCGTGAAGGGGGATGATCCGCTCCTTGCTCCCCTTCCCCAAGACCTTCACCTGCCCGGCCTTGAAGTCGACGTGGGAGGACAAAAGGCCGGAGGCCTCCGAGACGCGGGCGCCGCAGGCATAGAGGAACTCAAGCAGGGCGAGGTTGCGCATGTCGGTCGGGGACTGCTCCCGCAGCCTTCCCTGCGCGTCGCGCTTGCCGTAGGTCGAAAGCAGCTTTATCATGTCCGCGGCAGGTATCATACGCGGGAGGCTCCTGCCCTGCCTTTGTCCCTGCAGCACGCCCGCCGGATCTGACTCGGCAAGGCCGGAAACGTTGAGCCACCGGAAGAAACCCTTGATGGCGCTCAGCCGCCGGTTCATCGTCGTTTTCGTGTAGTGCGCCTGCTCAAGCCCGCCGAGGTAGAGCCGCAGCTGGCGATGGCTCACCTGCAGGGGCGCAAGCTGCTCGCGGCAGGCCCAGCGCAAGAAGTCGAAGAGGTCGCTGCGGTAGGCGCGGATGGTATGGGCAGAGGCGTTGTCCTCCACACGCAAGGCCTCGCAGAAGGCCTCGACCCTCAGCACGGCCTCGACGTCGAGGCCCGCATCGGCGTCGAGGCCCCCCGCTGCACTATGCTCTGCGGCGGCGTGTTCCAGAACGGCATGCTCTGCGGCAGCGTGCCCCATGGCGGCGGTGCCTTCCTTTCTCCCCACCGCCTCAGCGCCTCCCGTCGCGCATCAGCCCGCTGAGGATGAGGCGCACGACAAGCCGGTCCGTCGCCGCCTCGCCCCGCTGCGCAAAGGCCCGGTAGCGCTCCTTCTTGTCCCTCACAGGCACGTCCAGCCCCGGAAGGAGCCCGAAGTTGACGTGCATGGGCTGGTAGTCCCTTGTCTGCGGGTCGGTCGCATAGGCAAGCAGGGCGCCGAAGGCCATCTCCTGCGGCAGCTCTGGCATCTCCCTGCCCGACACGAGCGCATAGGCCGCAAGCGCCGCCACCAGCCCCGACATTATCGCCTCGCAGTAGCCCTCGGTGCCCGAGAGCTGGCCCGCGACGAAGATGGGCACGCCCGGCAACGGCACCGGCCCAAAGCAACCCCCCGGCTTGAGGCGCAAAGTCCTGTCGAGCAGCTGCGGGGCATTGATGAAGGTGTTGCGGTGCATGACCCCGAAGCGCGCGAACTCTGCCCGCTCCAGCCCCGGCACCATGCGGAACACCCGCTGCTGCTCGGGAAAGGTCAGGTTCGTCTGGAAGCCAACGAGGTTGTAGCTCGATGCCCGGGCATCCTCGGCACGCAGCTGCAGCACCGCCCAGGGACGCCTCCCTGTCCGCGGGTCGATGAGCCCCACCGGCTTGAGCGCGCCGTAGCGGGGCGCGTCGATGCCCTTGCGGGCCGTCTCCTCGATAGGCTGGCAGGCCTGGAAGAGGTCCCGCGTCTCGAAATCCCTCTTGACGACACGCTCGGCACCCACCAGCGCCTCGATAAAGGCCTGATAGCCCTCCTTGGTAAAGGGCGCGTTGAGGTAATCCCCGGGTGCCTCTTCCTCATAGCGGCTCTGCCGGAACAGGGCCCCCCGGTCTAGGGAGTCGGCCATGACGATCGGCGCGGCAGCGTCAAAGAAGGCAAGGTGTTCCTCGCCGGTTATCCCGGAAAGCGCAGATGCCAGGCCCTCGCTCGTCAAAGGCCCGCTCGCAACTATCACCGCATCGGCGCCGGTGTCGAAGTCCGTGACCTCAGAGCGGACCAGCTCGATACGGGGATGTGCCTCGATACACGCGGTGACCTCATCGGCGAAGGCCTGGCGGTCGACCGCCAGGGCACCGCCCGCAGCCACCCGGTGCCTGAGGGCTATGGCAAGCAGCTCGGAGCCTACGGCGCGCATCTCGGACTTCAGCATACCTGCCGCACTCTCGGGCTTGGTACCCTTCAAAGAGTTTGAGCAGACGAGCTCCGCGCACTTCTCTGTCCGGTGTACCGCCGTGGGCTGGTCGGGCCGCATCTCGAAGAGGCGCACCGCAATACCGCGGGCGGCAAGCTGCAGCGCCGCCTCGCTTCCCGCAAGCCCCGCCCCGATAATGTCTATCCGTGTCTCCATAGGGCAAAGCATAACAAATGAAGCGCGCCGGGTGGGCCGGGACCCGAGAAAACAACCCCTTCTCCCAACAACTCAGCAGCCTCGGGCCCTTTTTCAGCCGCAGGGCCTGCGGGGCCTGCACGCGGGCGGGGCCTGCCTCGGGGCCTACAGGTGAAACCTGCACGCGGGCGGGGCCTGCCTCGGGGCCTTCTCCCGCAGCCTACACGCGGGCGGGGCCGTAGCGGCCGTCGGGATAGCGGGCTATCGCGCCGAGCTTCTGCAGCCCTGCCAGGCGCGTCATCAGCGACTCCATGGCGTCCGGGGCCCCCTCCGCCTCGACGAGGGCGAGTAACTCGTCCATGCGCAAGGGACTTGCCTGGAGGGCGCCGAGCAGGGCATCTACCCCCTTCCCTTCCCGAGGCCCGCCGCCTGTCGCATGCTCCCGTTCCGGAAGGCAGAACAGCGAGGACAGGATGTCGTCAAAGCTCTCGATGCCGACAACGGGCGTCGCCCCCTGGTACAGCAGGCGGTTCGCCCCCCTCGATGCCGCAGACGTGATCGACCCCGGCACGACCAGCACCTCGCGGTTCGCGGCAAGCGCCTCGTCGGCGGTCGAGAAGGTCCCGGACGGCAGCCCGGCCTCGACGATGAGGGTCGCGCGCGCGAGGCCGGCTATCAGGCGATTGCGCGCACGGAAGGTGTGGGGCAGCGGGGGGTAGTCCCAGGCGTTCTCGGACACCAGGGCCCCGCCGGCATCGACGACCTCCTGGAAAAGCCCCCGGTGCGCGGCCGGGTACAGCTCGTCCAGCCCGCCGCCGAGGAACACGACGGTCGGGCGGCCCCTCTCGACCGCCGCCCGGTGCGCCGCGCTGTCGCAGCCATAGGCGCCGCCCGATATGACCGTGACCCCCCGCTCGGCCGCCCGGTCCGCGAAGAGGCGGGCACAGGCTATCCCGTAGGGGGTTGCCTTGCGCGCCCCGATGACAGCCAGGCCCTCGACGAGGGCGTGGCGGTCCCCTATCACGTACAGGGCGCCGGGCGGGTCGGCGATCTGTCGGAAGGCGTCGGGGTAGCCGTCCATGCCCTCGTGCAGGACAAAGCGCTCCCCCGCAACCTTCGGCCCCTTGTAGCGGGGATAGCGCGCCTTTTTGTGCATGGCTTTTGCCTCTTGAGGCGATTGAGGCGACGGCACCCTCCCCATCACCATCCCGTCCTTTCCTGTATGCGCAGGTTCAGCGCCTCGCAGATGTGCTTCTTGAGGACCCGGGGCCGCTCGTCCATGTCGGCAATCGTGCGTGCAATGGACAGGGTCCTCATGATCCCCCGGCCGCTCATGTGGTGGACGCCTGCCATCTCTTCGAGGAAGGACTCCTCCTCGTAGCCGAGCTTGCAGTCGGCAAGCAGCCGCGCCGACCCGTTCTGCAGAGCCGCGCCATGACGGGACGCCTGGCGGAACGAGGCATACTCACGTGCCTTCATGACCCCTTCCCGCATCGCCTCCGAGCCCTTCCCCTCGCCTGCCCGCAGGACCTGCTTCGCCGCGCTGCGCCAGACGTCGATGTGGATGTCGATCCTGTCCAGCAGGGGCCCGCCTATCCTGTTCTGGTAGCTGCGCACCTGGCCAGCCGTGCAGGCACAGGCGATGTCGAGGTCGCCGTAGTGCCCGCAGGGGCAGGGGTTGCTCGCTGCCACCAGCATGAACCGGGCAGGGAAGACGACGTTGCCGTCGGCCCTCGTGAGCGCGATTATCCCGCTTTCCATCGGCTGGCGTATCCCCTGGAGGACCGAGGTCTTGAACTCCGCCAACTCGTCCAAGAACAGCACCCCGTTGTGCGCAAGGGATATCTCGCCTGGCCGCGGAGGACTCCCTCCCCCGACCAGGCCCGCAAGGCTTGCGCTGTGATGAGGGCTGCGGAAGGGCCGCACCTGCGAGAGGATGGAGCCGGTGTCAAGGCCCGCGACCGAGTGGACGAGGGCGGCCTCCAGCTTCTCCTTCTCGTTGAGCGGCGGCAGGATCGAGGGGAGCCGTGAGGCGAGCATGGTCTTCCCCGAGCCGGGTGGCCCCATCATAAGCACGCCGTGGCCGCCTGCCGCGGCAACCTGGAATGCCCGCTTCGCCACGTCGAACCCCGCAATATCGGCAAAGTCGAGGGGCGGCGCCGAGGGGCAGGGGCGCTGGCTGGGGGCCTCGGAGAACTCTGCGGTGCGGAACTGGCCGAGCGAGCCTACGGTCAGGCGGGTCAGGCCGTCCAGGTCGGCAAAGACATCCTCGGGGTGGGCGCAGACGAAGTCGAGTCCCTGCTCCCGCGCACAGACCGCATAGGCCAAAAGGCCCGACACCGGCCTGACGAGGCCCTCCAGGGAAAGCTCCCCCACCAAAAGGCTTGAGGCCAGGCCTGCCGTGGGTATCTGGCCCGTGGCCGCAAGTATCCCGACCGCAATGGGGAGGTCGAAGCCCGACCCGGTCTTCTTCAGGGCTCCCGGGGCGAGGTTGACCACCACCTTGTTGCTCGGCATCATAAACCCGCCCGCCTTTATGGCCGCACGCACCCGCTCGCGCGCCTCCTGTATCGCCGCGTCGGGCATCCCCACGATGGAGAACGAGGGCATCCCGCTTGAGACGAGCACCTCGACTGCGACCGGGATGGCCTCAACCCCCTTGATGGTGGCCCCATGGATAACGAACTGCACATGCATAGGCTGCTTCTTTCACTCGGGCTTCATTGTGGCCGGCTGCTCCCTCCGGCGGGGCGGGCACCCTCACTCACAGACCGCGAAGGCGTTGCGGTGGTGGCGCAGGAAGGCCCGCTCGGGGGCGACCACCAGAAGGGAGACCACATCGAAGCGGACGGACTTGTCGACGAAGTCGTGGTCTTTGAGGTAAAAGCCCGCGATCTTCTCGTAGCGCCGCCGCTTCTCCGCGTCCACCGCCTCTTCAGGGAAGCCGTGCTCGCAGCTTGTCCGCGTCTTCACCTCGATGAAGACCAAGGCATCGTCCTCTTCCGCAATGATATCGACCTCCCCGGCGGCGCACTTCCAGTTGCGCTCGCGGATGTCGAAGCCCCTTCGCTCCAGGAAGCTGGCTGCGGCCTTCTCGCCGCGGGCCCCCACCTCTTGGTTGTGCCTGTCCGGCTCGGGCTTCTTGCCGGGCGCCCTGCGCTTCGCAGGGCTTTTCTTCCCCGCGGCCACAGCCACGACCCCGCTCGGTGCCTTCTCGCTCAATACCTTCTCGCTCAACATACTCACCTGTCCTTTCTCCTAGGTATAAGCATAACGAGCTGAGTAGGCAGAATGTATACAGGTTTTACTGTTTGAGCTGCACAGAAAGCTCCCGGAAATGCTACAGGCCTTCGATGGGGAGTGCAGCAGGATCCAACGGGTCCTTCACCGGGATCAAGTCTTTTTCTCAAAGGAATCCAACGCCGATTGCAGGAAAAACTGCCAGAAAGCTGCCCGGAGGGCAAAAGGGAACCGGGGAAAAAGGGGGATGGCTCAGAAAAGGCGCTGTTGGAGAAGCGAATTGCAGAAGCTCTTGCGGTGCAGGGGGCAAAGCCCGTGGGCCCTGATCGCCTCGATGTGCTCGGGGCTCGCATAGCCCTTGCATTTCTCAAAACCGTATTGTGGAAAACGCCGCGCGTAGGTTTCCATGAGGCTGTCGCGCTCGACCTTCGCGACAATCGAGGCGGCGGCGACCGAGGCACAGCAGCCGTCGCCCTTGACGACGCTGACCTCGCGGTCGTCGAACCCGAGCGGGTTGCCGTCAAGGAGCACGACGGCAGGCACGAGCCCTGCCGCCTCGACCGCGCGCACCGCACGCGAGAAGGCCATCTTCAAACAAAGGCTTATCCCGACCGCGTCGATCTCATCCGCCTCGACGTACTCGACCGCCCATGCCCGTGCCGTGGCCTTGACAGCCTCGGCAACGGAGGTCCTTTGGGCTGCGGAGAGCTTCTTCGAGTCGTTCAGCCCCGCAATCTCAGGCTCCCTCGGCAAGACCACGGCCCCGACCGCAAGCGGGCCGGCCAGGGGCCCACGCCCCACCTCGTCGAGGCCGACCAGCAGCCGCCCGTCGGCCAGGCCGTCCTCGAACTCGTACATACGCCTCAGGCGGGCGGCCTCCGCCTCTTCGGCGTCGAGCCTGCGCCTGGTGGCCGCAAGGGCCTCTTTGACTCCCTTGCGCGTATCGGCACACAAAGAGCGTTCCAGCACGGCAAAGCCCGGGGCATCGATGCCCGCCAGGCGTTTCTTGATGTCAGGAACTGTCTGCGCCATGCCAACGGCACTACAAAAAAGGCTCCGGGGAGCCTTGTGGGTGCTAGTAGGCCTTTTCCTTGATCTTCGCGGCCTTGCCGATCTTCTTGCGGAGGTAGTACAGCTTGGCGCGGTGGACGTCGCCGTGGCGGATGACCTCGATCTTCTCGATCTTGGGGGAATGCACCGGGAAGGTGCGCTCGACGCCGATGGAGAAGCTTATCTTGCGAACCGTGAAGGTCTCGCGGCTTGAGGCGCCATGGCGGCGGATGACGTCGCCCTGGAACACCTGGATACGCTCGCGGTTGCCCTCGGTGATGCGGTAGTGCACCTTCACATGGTCGCCGATAGTGAACTCGGGAAGCTCCTGCTTCATCTGCTGTTGCTCGATTGCGCGAATGATATCCATGTTCGTTTCCTTCTATATGTTCAGCCAAAGTATTGCATCGATGTCTGGTAAAGACACAATCAAACAATATAGCATCATCCGCCCCCATGCGCAAGGAGCGTTTTCGCATCCACTCACGCATTCACTCAGCATCGCGGGCTGGCCGGTGGCCGCCAGGAGGGCCTTTTGGCCAGGAGGTTGTCCCTCATTATGAGGTTCAACCTCGCTGACCTGCGGGTTTGTAAGATTTCTTGCCTGAGTGTGCCACAGGGGCAGCCTGCGGCGAGCGCAGGCGGGGCTGTGCGGCCCCCCGTCGCATAGGCAACCCGCGGGGCGGGGCGGCGGCGTGCGGAACCTGTCCCTGCGGGCTGCCCGCCCTAGGGCAGGAGCTCGTCGTCTTGCCAGAGGCCCTGCTGGGTGTGGCCGGAGGGGTAGGCCGGCGTGCCCTGGCCGTGGTAGAGGCCGTGCTCGAAGCCGCCAGAGTAGGCGTCCCCGCCGCCGCCTGCCACGCCCTCGGCGTATCCTGCGTGCGGCCAGGCGGCGGGCAGGCCGGAGGGCCCGGAGGCGAGCTGGCCCGTGGCCGCCAGGAAGGGCAGGCCCGCCAGCGCCGCCGCGCAGAGGGCGCCGCCCAGGGCCGCGGCGGCCTGGGGCGCCCGCCGGGGCCTCCCGCCTCGCCGCCTGCCCGCCAGCACGAGGGCGAGGCCCGCGGCCAGGCCTGCAAGCGCGAGCGTCGCGGGCGTCATGTCCATGGTGTGCACCTTCCTTCCGTGCCGGCCGCAGGGCCGGTGTTCTTGCTATAGAGGTTCCACTGCCTCCCTACAAGGTTGACGGCATTCTGAATGTGTCGGCAGAGACGTCCTCGCAGCACATTGGGTAATCGATGCCCCACCCGAGGATTACCAAGCCCGTCGATATATAAGTAGGTCATTTTCATCAACCTCCAAAGAATAGCCCATGCATTCCAAGGTCTTAAACTCATCCTTCCTGTGAATAAAGTTTTTCAATTCATGTGTAAATTCACCACCTCGATCAAAAATGCCATCAAGGGAAAAACCACTCCTTTTTTGTACATCACAGTACAAAACCAAAACAACCCATATGTCTCTTATATCCAATACCTCAAATGCCATATCAATTGCAGACAGGCCATAAGTAAGACACTTTTCCTCGGACAACCTTAAAGAGTAGGTTGCCATTCTAGCTCCAAAACACAAAAGCAGTTGTGCGATATCTATTGTGATAGAGCTGCGAGCTTCCTTTCGTTCTTCCTTGCTCATTGTGTCGCAGTAATGCATTACTTCGTTGATCCTTTTGTCTGTTTCTGACATTTGTGTCGATATGACCTCCGGTCCGTATTGCTCGTTTTCAGATTCTCTCAAGATGAGTCTTAGCCGCTTGGCAATATCCATGTTTTTCTCCCTAAATCATTTTGAAGGAAGCATATAATCTCCAACCCTCGAATAACCCGCCTCATTTAACTGACCTAGCTCTCGTCCAAAAACCGTTCCTTCGATATTTTTCGGAGTTGTTGGCGATGCAATATAAAAAGTTTGCCCCTTAGTTACTCCAGACTCTACCCAAGCATCATTCGTGCCTATTGTCCATTTATCTTTGGGAAGATCCAATACATCATGTCCTGGCCAATCTTTTGCAACCGAAGTGTCTTCCAGTCGACCAATAACTTTTATGTCATCTTCCACTTTCCCGGAACTTTTTACAGCAATACTACCCGTGTTCTCCGCCTTGCCCGCCCCCGTCGTCTTCGCCACCGCCTTCTCGGTCGGGGCGGCGAGCTTGCCCGTGGCGCCGAGGGCCTTGCCGAGCTCGGGGGCGACCGTCACCGCGACCTTGCCGACGCCTGCGGCGACCTTGCCGAACGGCACTATGCCGATGGAGGCCACCGCCGCGTCCTTGTAGTTGCCCTCCGACAGGTATAAGAGCGCGTCGGCCCCGCTTGCTATGGAGCCGAGGCCGGGCACGAAGCCCACGACGGCCAGGCCCAGGTGCAGGCCCGCCTTCCAGTCGACCTTGTCCAGGTCCTTCTTGGCCTTGGCCTCGGAGGCCCTGGCGGCAATCCACTGGCCGGCCGTGCTGGGGGCGGCGGGCGCGCCCCGGCGAGGTATGGGGAAATTTCAAGGTGCGGGGGAAGGCCCTGGCCGGCGGCTGGTCAGGGCCTTCCTGGTTCCCCTACTCTACCATAGCTGCCCTGCGGGGCGGAGCGCACCAGCAAGACCAGCGCGACGAGGAAGGCTGCCGCCCCCAGGGCGGTCCAGGCGGCCCAGGGCCCCTCCGGGGCGGCGGCGGGGCCCGCGCCCTGCACCATGGGCAGGGCGACGTAGCTTGCGAGGGCGGCCGGGACTGCGGAGAGTGCGAGGGCGGCGAGCGCCGCCGGGGAACGG
>Ga0082212_10000636_pt1 | contig 51106 bp, 35 predicted proteins | sample TergutNt197P3_FD_71548 | JGI IMG/M metagenome (GOLD analysis project Ga0082212, IMG submission 71548) | Neocapritermes taracua P3 segment gut microbial communities from Petit-Saut dam, French Guiana - Nt197 P3 | ecosystem: Host-associated > Arthropoda: Insects > Digestive system > Gut ...
ATTTTTGTTTGTATAAATGTATATCTTTGTCAAAAATATTTTTTATAAAATCTCAAAAAGATGAGCAAAGTATTGGAAAACCTGCAACCGCAAATATTGTGGAAGCATTTTAGCGATTTGTGCGCCATACCGCGTCCTTCTAAAAAAGAGGGCAAAGCGGCAGAGTTTGTAAAAAAGTTTGCCATTGCGCAAGGCTTGAATTATACCGTCGACAACACGGGTAACGTGATCATCTGCAAACCGGCTTCTCCCGGCATGGAAGGGCGTCCCGGAGTGGTATTGCAGGCGCACCTGGATATGGTGCCGCAAAAAAACAGCGACGTGCAGCACGATTTTGAAAATGACCCGATTGAAGCATACATTGACGGCGACTGGGTTCGCGCCAAAGGTACCACGCTGGGCGCCGATAACGGAATAGGCGTGGCGGCTGCACTTGCTGCGCTCGGATCGAAGGATTTGAAACACGGCCCGTTAGAAGCCCTGTTCACCATCGACGAAGAAACCGGCATGACCGGCGCTAATGGTCTGGAAGCCGGACAACTGAAAGGTTCGATTTTCCTGAATCTGGATTCGGAAGAAGAGGGAGAACTGTATATCGGTTGCGCCGGCGGAATCAATGCCGAATCGTATTTTCCGTATACATCGGAACCTTCGGGCAGCGACGTTACGGCATTTGAACTTCGTCTGACGGGATTGAAAGGAGGTCATTCGGGATTGGATATCAATCTGGGACGCGGTAACGCCAATAAGTTGCTCAACCGTTTTCTGTGGAACACAGCCCGGAGGTATGGTTTGAGATTGTCGTCAATTGACGGGGGCAACATGCGCAATGCCATTCCACGCGAGGCGTTTGCCGTGGTTACTGTTCCTTCGGACAGGGTAGACGAATTTCAAAAAGAAACTGCCAGATTTTTAACCATTATTTCTGCTGAACTGGCCGGAGTGGAATCGGGGATAAGTTTTACAGCTCACCCGGTTGAATGTCCTGCTACGGTGATGGATAAAACATCGCAGGACAAACTTCTCAATTTAATCTATGCAATTCGTAACGGCGTTGTCCGTATGATTTCCGACATGCCTGAAGTGGTGGAAACGTCGACCAATCTGGCTATTGTCAGGTCAGACGGTCAACAGGTGGAAATTATGTGCTTGTTGCGCAGTTCGGTTGATTCAGCCAAGACAGGACTCGCCGGCGCCATAGTTGCCACTTGTGAACTTGCCGGAGCAACAACACAATTAAGCGGTTCGTATCCGGGATGGAAACCCGATTTCAATTCGCCCATCCTGAAAACCATGATGGACGTTTATCAGAATCTTTACGGGAAACCGGCGGTAGTGAAAGTAATCCATGCCGGTTTGGAGTGTGGCATCTTTGGCAGGAATTATCCCGACATGGACTATATCTCGTTCGGACCAACCATCGAGCATCCGCATTCGCCCGGCGAAAAGGTGAATATCCCGTCGGTAGCGCGATTCTGGGATTATTTAGTGGAAACGTTGAAAAATATATAAAAATCAAATAAATCAATAAATCAATAAATCAATAATTTAATAAATGTAAATATGAAGAAGATAATTTTCATTTCAGTTGCTGTATTTTGTATGCAGTATGTAGTTGGCCAAAAGCCAGATTCAAAGTTTGGCGGCGTTCAGATCGGTACCATCACTTACAGTTTCCGAAGTATGCCCGACCAGACGCTCGAAGGTATGTTGAAGTATACCGTACAATCGGGTATCAGTTCTGTTGAACTGATGGGCGGCGCAGTAGAAAAATATGCCGGGATTCCGGATGACAGGGACGCCATCCGCCAGTGGCGCACTTCTGTTTCGATGGACAAATTCAAGGAAATCAAGAAAATGTTCGACAAACAGGGAGTGAAAATCCATATCCTGAAATTGGGTGAATCACGGTGGTCGGACGAAGAAATCGACTATGCGTTCAAGGTGTGCAAAACGCTGGGCGCTAAAGGTATTTCCTTAGAAGTAGGCGAAGAAGCCGCCAAACGAATGGCGCCGTTTGCCGACAAGCACAAACTTTACGTGATTATGCACAATCATGGACAGCCGGGTGATCCAAATTTCAGTTTCGACAAAATGCTTTCTTACGGCGACCGGTTGATGTTGAATTTTGACGTCGGCCACTATTACGGCGCTACCGGCCAGAATCCATGCGACCTGATCAAACGCCTGAACAAACGTATAGTCAGTATTCATCTGAAAGACAGGACATGGGTCGGAAGTTATGACCAAAGTGCAAACCTTCCTTTCGGCGAAGGACAAACGCCTGTAACGGAAATCCTCCAACTGATTCAAAAAGAAAAATATCCGATAAATTGCGACATTGAATTGGAATACAGGATTCCACGAGATTCCGACGCAGTGAAAGAAACTGCAAAATGCGTGGAATATTGCCGTAAGGCGCTGGTAAAACGCTGAAAATGTATCAATAAAAAAATGACAAAGGAAAAAGTAGTGTTGGCGTTCAGCGGCGGTTTGGATACCTCGTATTGCGCCAAATATCTGAGCGACGAAAAAGGATTTGACGTTTATTCGGTAGTTATCAACACGGGCGGATTCAGCGCTGCAGAGTTGGCCGAAATAGAACGCAAGGCGTATCATCTCGGCGTTTATCGCCATGAAGTTATTGATGTGACGCAGGAGTATTACAGCAAATGTATCAGGTACATGATTTTCGGAAATATCCTGAAAAACAGCACGTACCCGCTTTCGGTCAGTTCCGAGCGCGCTTTTCAGGCTATGGCCTCGCTGGAATACGCCAAAAAAATCGGCGCTAAATATATTGCTCACGGAAGTACGGGCGCAGGCAACGATCAGGTGCGGTTCGACATGGTTTACCAGATCATGATGCCCGGCGTGACGGTACTGACGCCTATCCGCGACCTGAAACTGTCGCGCGAGGCCGAAATTGAATATCTGAAAAGTAAAGGCGTTGAAGATAACTGGGAAAAGAAAGCCTATTCGATCAACAAGGGTTTATGGGGAACCAGTATTGGCGGGCGCGAAACGCTGTCGTCCGACTGTTGGCTGCCCGAAGAAGCCTACCCAAGCCAGTTGATGAAAGAAGGCGAAGAATTTCTCGAACTGCGGTTCGTAAAAGGCGAACCGGTGGAAGTCAATCAGAAGGAGATGACGCCGGTAGAAGCCATCCGCCGCATCGAAAAGATTGCTTCGCAATACGCTATCGGACGCGACATGCACGTGGGCGATACCATCATCGGCATTAAGGGGCGCGTAGGTTTTGAAGCCGCTGCGCCACTGATCCTTATCAAAGCGCATCATCTGCTCGAAAAACATGCGCTTACCAAGTGGCAGCAGTACTGGAAGGAGCAATTGGCCAACTGGTACGGTATGTTGCTGCACGAAGGGCAATACCTCGAACCGGTGATGCGTAATATCGAAAAATTCATGGACGACAGTCAGAAATACGTGAACGGAACGGTGAAAGTGAGACTGCAACCCTACCGTTTTGATGTGTTGGGTATTACCTCCGACAACGACCTGATGAGCGCCAAATTTGCCAAATACGGCGAGGAAAATACCGCTTTTACGGGCGACGATGTAATCGGTTTTACCAAAATACTGTCCAACCAGATGAAAATCTACGGGACGGTGAACAACGAATGGTAATAAGTTGTCTTATTTTGCCTGTTCTTTGACCTCTTCGCAGGTATAGCCCAGCTTTTCAATCGATTTTTTCAATTTGGCCTTGTCGGTTTTGTCCGTTTGGTACTTGATGGTCACCAATTGCTTGTCTAAATTTGTGGTCAGGTCTTTCACGCCTTTTTCATAAGGTATGTTTTTCCTGACTTTTTGTTCGCAATTCTCACAATGCATGTTGACCGAAAAAACGACCTGCGCTGTTTTATCGTTCCCCTTTTTGTCCTGCGCGAAAATGTAAACCGCGCAGGTTCCCAACAACAATACAACTACTGCTAAAACTACTTTTACTGTTTTCATATTAATCTAAATTAAACTCTAAAATCTAAACTCTCAATTGATTTCCCCTATCCGCAAACGTATGCCTGCATAAAATTTTCTCCCCATCAAAGGCCCCCATATTCTTGAAGCATCAAAATTCGTACCAAACGGATATTCTGCATCCATAACCGGATTTTTTTGTTTGTAATTGAGGATATTTTCGCAACCGGCATAAACGTCGAGGCGTTTTGTTTTTTTGCTGATTTGAGCGAAATACAGCGGATATGCGGGCGACCTTTCTCCGGCGGCGTCATGGTAGCCGTTCAGATTGGGTAACCGGCTGCTCCCGTTGAACTGAGCGGTAACGTCAAATTTCCATTTTTCAAATTTGGTGGCGTATGACAGATTGATCAATCCACGATACTTGTTGGTCAATGGTTTATCAGTGGTAAAGGTTTGATTGTTATTACTGTATGTGACTTTGGTATCGCTCAGCCTGAGTGCAGTAAATATGTCGAAACCCCTGAACGGCGTTGCATTCACGTCAATTTGCCACGCATTGGCATACGATTTTCCGCGCAAATTGTAAAAATAGATTTGTCGCCTGTCGTATTCCATATCCACAACTGCCTGATTGTCAAAATCTGTACGATAATAATCCACCCCAACAGTCACCGTTTTATCTTCCGGAAGACGAATATAAAAGGTCAGATTGGCTCCGTAATTCCATGCCTTTTCAATATCCAAATCCTTAATGGACTGAACGTTAATATTTCTGGAAGAAGCCAGATAACCCATATTTTCGCTGATGATATTCGGCGAGCGGTAACCTCTTCCCGCCGAAACGCGAAAAATAATATCGTCGGTGAAATTATATTTAATGTTGGTTCGCGGAGTGAACAGCATCCCGAAACGGTTGTGATAATCGCCGCGCAAACCGACAATGACAATCATTTTGTCAAGATGTGAAAAAGTATATTGCGCAAAGGCTCCGGGAACAAACTCTTCGCGGAAAAGCCGGCAGGGTTGGGGCGAGGCGTTGTTGTTCACGGTTAGCGTGTCGCTGTACGATTCATCGAAACTGTCATACAGAAAACTTCCCCCGACCACGTATTTGTGCGCGTTGTTGGCAATGAACGACGAAACCAGCACATTCGTGTAAAAAGTATTCTGTTTCCCGCTGTACTGCTTCGCTCCGTAAACCGAATTGATTTCGTGGCGCGTGAAACTGTTGATAATTCCGACACTCCCCTCTTCATGTTCGCCGCATTCTTCGCTCTCGTCGTGTTCACTGTGTTTGCCGATTGCAAAACCCGTTTTATTGAACACATTAAAGTTGCGGTTCTCGATATGGGTTTGATAACGCGCTATTTCCGCAATCTGTCCGCCGTCGCGTTCGTCGTACAGGAATTTAACGCCGGTTCGCGACTCGACTTCCTTTTCCGGGTTTTCGTACAGCCAGCGATTGTAGATATTGTACAACTTCGTTTTGGGCATATCCATAAAACCGTCGTGATTGACGTCATGCTCTGTCTGTTCGGCTGAACCGTGAAGCATCAAACCCGTCCACAGGTATTTGGCAACGGGCGTCGCCGATGTGAGATTGGCTTCCATACGTCCGTCGCTTGCTCCGAACAGGTTCAGGAACAACGTTTCGGTGCGGTCGGGTTTCTTGAACTCCAGATTGATTTGTCCGGTAGTTGACTCATAACCATTTACTACCGAAGAGGTTCCCTTAGAAACCTGTATGGATTCCAACCACGGGCCGGGCACATAGTTCCAGCCGAACGAGGAAGCCAAACCTCGCATGGTGGGTATGTTTTCGTCGAGCATCTGCGTATAAGCGCCCGATAGTCCCAGCATCTGTATCTGTTTCGCTCCCGAAACAGCATCGGTAAAGCCTACCGTAACGCTGGCGCTGTTTTCAAAACTCTCGGCAAGATTACAGCAGGCCATTTTCTGCAACCCCGCGCCGGTAATGATTTCCGTATGAATCGGGGTTATCCTCGAAAGATAACTTCCACGCTGACGGGCTGAAATAACGGCCTCCTCCAGCATAACGCCTTCAATTAACACAATTTCAACATGATTCGTACTGTTCCGAACATCAATCGTATCGTTTTGAAAACCGATAAAGGATGCTACCAAACGGGAATTTCCGGTTTGAAGGATGTCAATGGAAAACTTTCCATCCGCGTCGGCGGTTACTCCCTGCGTCGTCCCTTCCCAATAAACATTCGCCGCAGGAAGTGTCATCCGGTTGCCATCAAGGGCGATACCAAATACCACGCCACTGATTTGCTGTGCATTCAAACTACAGCAAACGGATATGACAAATAATAAACTGACAATATATCGTTCTAACAATTTTCCCTTTGTACTCATTTAAAATAATTTCATGCAAAATTACTGTTTTTTTTACATGTACAACCTCTTAAGGCATGAAAAATTTATAACCTGTAACGGTTTGAATTTTTGAAACCGTATTCCGCTAAGAACCCCGAAGGTGGGGTGTAAAAAATTCTCATCATTTTTCAAAAAATTACGTTCAGGAATGGTTACCGGATTGTTCCGGGACATGATATACAAAATGTTGCGTACCTGACGGCACGCCTAAGATCGTAGGGACGTCCATATATCTACCAATATCCTATCCCTATCGGGATAAAAAAGGAACAAATATTTTATTACATTATTCCCGCATTTTTGACACCCCACCCGAAGGGCTCGACGAAGTCAATACAACGCCCCGCAGAAAATGAACAAAAGCCTCTCTCCTGCATCCTGTCAAGGATGCATCCCTGACGGGATGCAGAGGAAGATGCGCCATCATTTCATTTTACCGGGCGACACATCCCTGACGGGATGTCTATTATATGCTGTTTATTTTTCATCCCTTAGCAAAGCGATTTCACCAAAGGTAATCTGCGTTATCCGCGTTCCATCCATAAAAAATTAACGCTTCGGCGAGATCGGTTCGCTCACGCCACATTTTTATCCAACCACAGGATCAATTCCTGCGGATCCCTGCCGTAACCATTGGCGCCGATACTTCGCGCAAATTCGTTGTTGACAGGCGCACCGCCCACAGTAACCTTTGTGTCGGGATATTTCCCGCGTATGGTGCTGATGATCGTTCCCATATTGACCATGGTGGTAGTGAGTAATGCCGATAAGCCGACAATAGCGTTGGGATGCGTATCGAGGGCGGCAACAAACTGTTCGGGTTTCACATCTACGCCCAGATCGATTACTTCCCATCCGGAACCTTCTACCATCATGCAGCACAGATTTTTGCCGATGTCGTGCAGGTCGCCCATGACGGTGCCCATGATAACTACGCCTTTCCGCTTCACTTCGCCCGACTGGAAATACGGTTTGAGATGCGCCATGGAAGCCGACATCGCTTTGGCCGACAATAACATCTGTGGAACGAATATCTTGTTTTCGGTATATTTTTGTCCTACCCTGTTCATAGCAGGCACTAAGGCTTTGTTCAGTACGTCGTTAGGCGCTACGCCTTCGTCGAGCGCCTGACGGGTCAGTTCGTCTGCGCCCGGCTGTCCCTTCATCTGCGGCGGATAGGGTGAACTGAGGTTAACTTTCCCATTTTCTACACATTCGGAAATCTGTTCGATCAAATTGCTCATTTTTCTAATTGATTAATTGGTTCATTGAAAATAATTTTGCAAATATATTGATAATATATACAATTTTCAAAAAATTGTTGTAACTTTCGCGACTTTTATTTCGTATATAATCATCAAAAAACAATCATACTATGGATTTTGTACAAAAAATTATTCAGAATGCCAAAACGCACAGGAAACACATTGTCCTGCCCGAAGGTTTTGAAGAACGTACCCTGAAAGCGGCCGATGAGGTTTTAGCCAACGATATTGCCCGGATTACGATTATCGGTAAGCCGGAAGAAATAACAGGCAAAGCCCGGTCGTTAGGATTAACGAACATCGGTAAAGCCGGTATCGTCGATCCAAAAAACCATCCCAAAAAGAGCGCTTACGTGGATTTGATGCTGCAATTGCGCAAGAACAAAGGTTTGACCCAGGCCGACGCCGAACGTTTGATCGAAGACCCGCTGTACTTGGGTACATTGATGATCAAAGCCGGAGACGTGGACGGCGAAGTGGCCGGCGCCGCCAATTCTACGGGCGATGTGTTGCGGCCCGCGTTTCAGTACGTAAAGACCTTGCCGGGAATCAGCGTCGTATCGGGGGCTATCTTTATATTGCTTCAGGATAAATCGTTTGGACACGATGGTATCCTGTTGTTTGCCGACTGCGCCGTACATCCCAATCCCACAGATCGCGAACTGGCAGAAATTGCCGTTATCACCGCCAAAACGGCGCGTATTGTCGGCGGGTTTGAGCCAAAAGTCGCCATGCTCAGTTTTTCGACAAAAGGCAGCGCCCGGCACGAAATGGTGGATAAAGTAGTTAGCGCCACGCAGATAGCCAAAGAAATGGCGCCCGACTTAGCCATTGACGGCGAAATGCAGGTAGATGCAGCTATTATTCCTGCCATCGGCAAAAGCAAAGCGCCGGGAAGCGCTATTGCCGGAAATGCCAATGTATTGGTATTCCCGACCCTCGAAGCGGGCAATATCGGATACAAATTAGTGCAACGATTGGCCGGCGCAGAAGCCGTAGGCCCTGTGTTACAGGGAATGGCAGCTCCTATCAACGATTTGTCGCGCGGTTGTTCCGTTGACGATATTATCAGTCTGATTGCAATCACTGTGAATCAGGCAGCAGACAGGGATTGAATTTTAATTTTTTTCAGGGCAACCGCATCAAAATATCGCATATTTTCGTATTTGCAGCGCTATTCCCGAAGGGAAGAAATGATTATATAATATGGAAATGATACGTATTGCACAATCCCGAAGGGTGGGGTGTAAAAAATTCTCATCGTTTTTCAAAAAATTACGTTCAGGAATGGTTACCGGATTGTCCCGACATGATATACAAAATGTTGCGTACCTGACGGCACGCCTAAGATCGTGGGGACGTCCATTATCTACCAATATCTTATCCCTATCGGGATAAAAAAGGAACGAATATTTTATTGCATTATTTCCGCATTTTTGACACCCCACCCGAAGGGATGATATCATCAAACATTTCTTCCCTTCGGGAATTTTCACTTTTGACACGACAGTTGTTTTTGTCCGATTCTGATAATACTGTTTTGATGCGGTTGCCCTGATTTTTTTTGCTTGAAAGCATCGGATTGATAAAAAATGATTATCTTTGCCCCAAAATCAATACAAATTTAAGGGGCTGTTTGGTTTTGACAGCAAGGTAAATGGGTATTGTAAGCATGTCGAGCCACGTGATATGTCTCGTAAATCCGGGTCACAAAACAATAAATGGCGAAAATACTTACGCTCTTGCAGCCTGATCGAATCATAGTAGACAAGCTTTATCCGGCACAAGGTGTTGGACAAGACGTCTCCCGCAAACCCTATCCCGCGGTTTGCGATCAGGGGGCGCTCGTGAGTCGGGAATAGTTGCGATGTCGCCTCGTCGTCGCAATGAATATTTTGAGGCTTAAGACGCTGGTAGGTTGCCGATTACCGGCCATCGTTCAAAAAACCAATAACCGGATAAGCATGTAGAAAGCATATTTGTTTCTTGTTTGGACACGGGTTCGACTCCCGTCAGCTCCACAACAAATATTGTGTACCTGCATATTGCAAAAACCATACACGGTTTTGTACACAAATACGGGCAGCAAAACAACCCTGCCCGTTGCTCCGCTTCATTTTGCATCGAATGAGCCTTATTGTTGTTATCCACTTTCACGCGCTTGTCAGGACGCAAAAAAATAAGGCGTCAATTCTGTCGTTTCATTTGAAGGTCATATCTTGCCGGTTTTCTTATTTTTTATCTTGTTGCGCTGTATATACATATTTCATATCATTAATCGCCAAATGTAAAAGTAAAACCGTCAAAAGTGAAAATTCCCGAAGGGAAGAAATGATAATAGAAATGTATGTGCGGGAATTACAGGCTTCCCTTCGGGAATGCAATCGAAGTATAGCGCTACCAATACAAAAATATGCGATATTTTGATGCGTTTTCCCTGACATGACATATTTTAACAGGAAAATAGATATTAAAATATGTACCTCTTTGCCTGTAATTTTTCCAATATTTTACCCGTTTCTTCCGAACAGCGCCTTGAACAACTGCTCCACCTTGTTGACAAATACCACCTGTATCGTCATCGACGACACGTCAATACCTTTGCGGTTGGCGCCTGCGACAAATATTTTCGTGAATCCGAGTTTTTGCGCTTCCTGTATGCGTTGCTCTATACGGCTCACAGGACGGATTTCACCCGAAAGACCTACTTCTCCCGAAAAACAGTAGAGGTGGTTCACGGTGGTGTCGATGTTCGACGACATGATGGCGGCAATCACCGCAAGGTCGATGGCTGGGTCGTCCACTTTGAGGCCGCCTGCTATGTTCAGAAATACGTCTTTGGCCGACAGTTTGAAACCGGCGCGTTTTTCGAGCACGGCCAGCAACATGTTCAACCGCCGCGCGTCGAAACCGGTGCACGAGCGTTGCGGCGTGCCGTATACCGCCGAACTTACCAGCGCCTGCACCTCAATCAGGAAAGGACGCACGCCGTCGATGGTGGCGCCGATGCTGATGCCGCTCAGTCCTTCGTCGTTGGTGGTAATCAGCATTTCCGACGGGTTGCTTACCTCGCGCAACCCGTTGCCGCGCATCTCGAAGATACCCAGTTCGGAAGTAGCGCCGAAACGGTTTTTCAACGAGCGAAGGATACGGTACACGTGGTTGTGGTCGCCCTCGAACTGAAGCACGGCGTCAACAATATGTTCCAGAATTTTCGGGCCGGCTAATATCCCGTCCTTGGTGATGTGGCCGATGAGAAAGATAGAGGTGTGCGTGGCTTTGGCGAATTTGAGCAGCGCGGCGGTACATTCGCGTATCTGCGAAACGCTTCCCGCCGTGGAGTCGATGTTTTGAGCGCTGATGGTCTGTATGGAGTCGATGAAAATCAGTGCAGGTTTCAACTCCTTGCAATGGGCGAAAATATTTTCCAAAGAAGTCTCGTTCAGAAAGAAACAATCCGCGTCATTGCTGCCGCCGATGCGTTCCGCACGCAGTTTGATCTGTTGAAGGCTCTCCTCGCCCGAAACGTACATCACCCGATGATTTCGGAGTTGCAGGGCTACCTGCAAAGCGAGCGTCGATTTACCGATACCGGGTTCGCCGCCAAGCAACACCAGCGACCCCGGTACCAATCCGCCGCCCAGCACCCTGTTCAGCTCGCCGTTATGCGTATCGATACGCTGGTAGTTGACAGCCGATATTTCGGACAGTTTTTGCGGACGGGCGCGTTCGGTAACTTCGTAAACGGGCTGCGCCGATTTCTTTTCAACGGGTTCCTCTATAAAGGTGTTCCATTCGCCGCACGCCGGACAGCGACCAATCCATTTGGACGATTCGTTACCGCAATTTCTGCAAAAAAAGATGGTTTTAGTCTTGCTCAATGAATCGACGTCTAATTTTTCAAATACTTCTGAAGATGAATCCCTTTGGGTACAAATTTCGACACATCGCCGCCATAACGCATGATTTCGCGCACCACCGACGAGTTAATCGCCGCATGTTCCGGCAAGGTCAGCATGAACAGCGATTCAACTTCGGGCAACATGGCCTGATTGACCTGCGCGATAACTTTTTCGTACTCAAAATCGGACGAGGTACGCAACCCGCGAAGCATATATTTAGCGCCCACCCGGTTGCAAAAATCGGTCGTAAGGTCGTCATAATACATCACTTCGACCTTGGGATTGTCTGCAAACAGTTCACGAAGCATCTCCATGCGCTGTCCGGCGCTGAAAAAAGTGGTTTTGCTGGTGTTTGAGCCGATGCCGACAATAATTTTGTCGAACAGGCTCATCGCCCGAAGCACAATCGATTCGTGCCCCACAGTGAAAGGATCGAACGACCCCGGAAAAACGGCTATTTTATCTGTCATATTCAGGAAAATACATCAACCATATCGATCACCGGCCATGGCTTGGCATTTTTCCAGTCGCCGCGCGTGAAATCGGGAATATCGACGGTATTGCTCCTGTTCAATACCGACTGCTCGCTCAATTCGGTGATACACGACCATGTGGCAGCGTCGTACACATCCTGATCCAATGGCAAACCGTTGCGCAGGCAGTAAATCAACCGCCAGTCCATGATATAATCCATACCTCCGTGACCTCCCACTGCTTTCGCCTGTTCGCCGATATATTTCGCGAGCGGGTGTTCGTACTTGGCCATCAGTTCCTTATACGCTTCAGGTTTCAGAAAACCGTGCGCTCCCGGTTCCAGAGCGATTCTTTCCGTCGGGTATTTGGTGGCGTAGCCTTTGGTTCCGCTGATTTTGTGAATACGGTCGTATGGGCGGGGGCTGGTGGTATCATGTTGGATCATGAAGGTATGACCGTTCAACGTGCGAACTAACGTCGTATTCATATCGCCCATTTGATAAACGGTTTTGGCTTCGGGCGAATCTTTTCCGAAAGTGTCTTCAGCATACAGCGAAAGCCCGATTTGCGAAGTGGACATGGAGGTGAGATAGTCGAAGCGATCTCCGCGGTTGATCCCCATGATTTGAGCCACAGGGCCTAATCCATGCGTAGGATACGGATTTCCGGTGTGTTTTTTGCTGTGTTCGAGCCGCCACATTTTATAATACCCGCTGTTTTTGTCGAATTTGTATGATCTCAAATCGTGGATATAGGCGCCTTCTCCGTGATATATTTCGCCGAATACATCGTTGCGCGCCATATTGAGGGTTGCGAGTTCAAAAAAGTCGTAACAGCAGTTTTCGAGCATCATGCAATGGCGTTGCGTTTTTTCGGCGGTGTCGACCAGCGCCCAACAATCGTCGAGCGTAAGCGCGGCGGGAACTTCCACCGCTACATGTTTGCCGTGTTCCATCGCGTACAAAGCAATCGGGACGTGTAATTCCCATGGCGTAGCATTGTATATCAGGTCGATGTCATCGCGTTCGCACATTTTTTTCCAGGCTTCCTCATCGCCCGTATAGACTACAGCCTCCGGACGACCGGCGTCTTTCAGATTCTTTTGAGCGCTTTCGATACGCTTGGGCATCAGGTCGCAAATGGCCGCAATGCTGGTTCCTTCGATGCGGGCTAACCGATAAACGGCGCCGCCGCCACGTCCAAGCCCTACAACGCCGATTCTGACGGTCGGGATGGGATCGCAGCGAAACCTCATGACCGATTTTCCCTGACGCGGACGGGCTGTCGCTTTGGGGTTTACCGTATTTTGACCCGAACATCCAAATCCGGCTGTTCCAATGGCAAGGCTACTTAATAATGATTTCCTGATGAAATCCCGACGGGTGTTATTGTTTTTCATGATGATTTGATTGATAATTTAGTGGATGATTTGGTTGATATTTGAAAATGCAAAAGTAATAAAAATATGTAAAACTAATTTGGAAATGTGGTTTTTGAATATTTTCTGACATATTTTCAAAAAAAAAATGTATCTTTGTGCACGAATAAAATAAATTCATGAGGAAGTTTTTTGTTTGTTTGTTCCTGTTTTGTATCAATATGACGGCGTTTTCGCAAAACGAACGTTTTAAATCGTTGTTTGTATATAATTTCGCAAAAAATATTGAATGGCCTGTTAATTACCGCCAGGGGGATTTTGTGATTACAGTGCTTGGAAATTCAACCATCCAGAACGAATTACAACAAAATGTCAAGGGTAAACAAAGCGGTAATCAAACCATACAGGTGACACATGCAGCCAACCTTTCAAGCGTCGGAAAATGCCACATATTGTACATCCCTTCCGGTCAGAGCAATTTGTTGGAAGCTGCCGAAAAACAACTTTCGGGAATGCCCACTGTCATCGTCACCGAAAAGAATGGCCTGATACTTCAGGGATCGGATATTAATATCATACAACTTGACGGAAAACTCCAGTTTGAAATCAACCCCAAACGGTTAGAGAATAAGAAGCTGACGGCGTCCAGAACTTTGTTGAACTTAGGCATTGCCAGCGATTCGGGTGGCGTCCGGAAAGCGCCCAAACTTGAATCGGTAGACGATACCAGTATCCCCAAATAATGATGACCTTGATATGAAACGATACGATATGAAATCCTGCATGAAAATATTTCAAACTTTAATAGTTACGCTGGTTTTTGCATGGTTGCCCGACGCGACGTTTGCGCAAACCGGTACGGTGTCGGAAATGACAAAAACCGATGTATTGAAATTGACCACCGAAGAATTATACGCCTTATCGCTCGAAGACGTGATGGAATTGTCGAAAATCGTCGGCGTATCGGTCGAAGAATTGTACGAGATGGTGAGTACCGCATCGCGGGCCGAAGAATCGAAAGAAGAAGCGCCCAATGTGATGCACGTGGTAACCCGCGACGACATCAAACATCGCGGCTACCGGAGTCTGCGCGAAGTACTCATCAATATACCCGGATTCGGGGTTTTTATGAAAGATGTGCAATACGTGGCGCAGGTACGCGGCATCGCCCCGAACGACAACGAAAAGATTAGTTTTATGCTCAACGGACACCGTATCAATCAAATGTCGGAACCCGACATACTCAACAGTCCTGTCAACCTGAGCAACCTTGAGCGGATAGAGATCATTATCGGCCCCGGCTCAGTACTTTATGGCGCCGAAAGTTTAGTTGCCATCGTCAATATGATTACCCGCAAGGCTTACAACAACGAAGTGAGCGTAACTGCGGGCGTTCCCGACGAATATGCCATCAATGCCAACTTGGGTAAGGTGTGGGATACGGACAAACACGTCAGTTTTTCTTTTACGGGAATGAAACGCGAAGGCTGGAACGCTTACAAGGCAGGCGGAGTTACTTTCGACGAAGGCAATGCGTTCAACCAGATGGCGCGCGCCAAAAGTACCATGCCTCAACGCATGTATCCGAGTTTCTTCCTCACTGCAAAAGGCCAGTATGAAGGATGGTCGGTGGGAATATCGTCATTCAGTTATGCCAGTTCGCGCATTGGGTGGGCAGGAGTAATTTCGCTCGAAGACAGGGAGAAACTCCGTAATCAGGATTATATCAATTCCATAGAAGTGAAAAACGAAAGCAAATTGACCGACAAGCTTGGATACCTGTTTTCGGCAAGTTTCGATAACAAACGGATTGTACAGCCCAACAACCTCACTATGACCCAAAATTCATACAAAATGGAAACCGGCGTCAATCACACCACTTCAAAAAACTTTCTGCAAACAGGCTTCCAATTGGGATATTATCAGGAACGTAACGATGTGGTGCTGGATTATGCCGATACGGTTTATGTGTTTTACCCGTGGTCGGGAGATGTTCCTGACGTACTTTACAACACAATTGTGGAACACCCGTTAGTGCCCAATACCGATTTGTGGAGTCTGGGCTATTATGTTTCCAACAAATATTCCGTTTCCGGCAGGTTAAAGTTGGTAACCGCTATCCGAGCCGATTACAACTCAATACTTGAAAAAAACCGTTTTTCAGTAAGCCCGCGAGTCGCCGTAATATATATTCCTTCAAAACATTTCACCACTAAATTGATGTTTAATACCGCAACGCGCTATCCTTCGGCACGGGCAAGTCATCTCAACGAATTTGACAAAGCCAGACCCGATCGCGCCGGCCGCATGGTAACCAAACCGGAACAGTTGATGACCGTGGAGTCTGAAAATATTTTTTTCACAAGCCATACCAGAGTGTCGGTAGTCGGTTATTATCAACATCTTAAAAATTTCATCTCATGGTTCAATCCGTTCATGAACGTGGGTGATTTTAACGGTTACGGAATCGAAGCCGTTTGGAAAACGACATTTACTCCCGATATTTCGGTTTGGGCCAATGCTACATATAATAAAGCCGACTTCAAGCAAACAGCGCCCCTTCCGGAATATGAGGACGGCGCCGAAGTACCGACGTCGGTAACGGTGAACGACAAAGGACAGATGATTGCTGTCCCGCAATTTTCAGGGAATCTCGGCGCCGACTTCCGCTTTTTCGGCAAACTCTTTTTCTCGCCCCGACTCAACTATTTCACCATGCAACCGGCGGCTAATTATGACCACAGCAATTTCTTTTATGTGAAGAATCAGGTATATGCGGATGCGGCGTTCACTTATGAAGGTATCGTCAAAGGTCTTGATGTCAGAATTGCCGCACAGAACATCTTCGATAACCGGCATCAAACGGCTACGGTTTTTTCAAACCAAACCTACACTCCGCAAGGATTCACCTTACAGGCGACAGTGTTTTATTCGTTTTAGCGCAATTAGTCAATTATCTTCTCCTGTCGCGGCGGTCGCTGCCTCCGTGACGGCGGTCGCCTCCGCGTTCGCCGCGATCGCGGCGATCTCCATGATCTCTCGGAGGACGCTCCGGACGTTCTGCGTAACCTTCGGGCTTTTCCATGAGAGCTTTGCGTGAAAGACGCAGTTTGCCGGTTTTCGCATCAATTTCGAGCAACTTCACTTCCACTTCGTCTCCTTCGGCCAGCACGCCGTCTAAGTTTTCGAGGCGTTTCCAGTCCACTTCCGAAATATGCAACAAGCCTTCCTTTCCGGGAAGTATTTCCACGAAAGCGCCGAATGCTACAATTGATTTCACTTTGCCCTGATATACCTTTCCTACTTCGGGCACTTCCACAATCGCATTGACCCACTTTAAGGCGGCTTCTATCGAATCGAGGTTTTCGGCAAAGATATCCACGATTCCCTTGTTGTCCACCTCCTCGATGACAATGGTGGTACCGGTAACAGCCTGAATTTCCTGAATGACTTTTCCGCCGGTGCCAATGACGGCGCCGATAAACTCCTTCGGTATGGTAATCTGTACGATACGCGGCGTATGAGGCTTATAGTCGGGACGGGGTTCGGCCAGCGTTTCGGTAATTTTGCCGAGGATGTGCATACGGCCTTCTTTGGCTTGCGCCAACGCTTTTGCAAGCACTTCATACGACAGTCCGTCTACCTTGATGTCCATCTGCGTGGCAGTGATGCCGTCTTTTGTGCCGGCCACCTTGAAGTCCATGTCGCCCAGATGGTCTTCGTCGCCGAGAATGTCCGACAGAATGGCGAATTTATCCGATTCATTGTCGGAAATCAATCCCATGGCAATACCCGACACCGGTTTTTTGAGTTTCACTCCGGCGTCCATCAGCGCCAGCGTTCCCGCGCAAACGGTAGCCATCGACGACGATCCGTTCGATTCTAAAATATCGGAAACGACGCGAACCGCATACGGATTTTCTTCGCCGGTGGGAACCATGCCTTTCAAAGCGCGGAAAGCGAGGTTTCCGTGACCGATCTCGCGACGCGAAATGCCGCGCGACGGACGGGCTTCACCGGTAGAGAACGGCGGAAAATTATAATGCAGCACGAATTTCTCGGTTCCCTGAACCAGCACATCGTCCACCATTTTTTCGTCCATCTTCGTGCCAAGCGTAACGGTGGTCAGCGATTGCGTTTCGCCGCGTGTGAACAGCGCCGAACCGTGCGCGGCGGGCAGATAGTCCACTTCGCACCATATCGGGCGGATTTGCGTGGTATTGCGACCATCGAGCCGGACGCCCTCGTCGAGGATCATCCGTCGCATGGCTTCCTTTTCCACATCATGGTAATAGCGGGCTACCAACGGTTTCTTTGCGTCGCGTTCCTCTTCGGGAATGGTTTCGATGAACTCGCTTACGATGGCTTCAAACGCTTCGGAGCGTTCATGTTTGGGTTTCTGCGACCGGGCTACTTCGTACACTTTGTCGTAAGTGCCGGCACGAACCGCTGCACGCAGTTCGTCGTCGTTCACTTCGTGGCAATAGGTACGTTTCACGGTTTTGCCCGCCATTTCGGACAGTTCCATCTGCGCCCTGCAATGTTTTTTGATTTCTTCGTGCGCGAATTTCAGGGCTTCGAGCATGTCGTCTTCCGAAACTTCCTTCATTTCGCCTTCCACCATCATGATGTTGTCGTAAGTGGCGGCTACAATGATGTCTAAATCAGCCTTTTCGGTTTCTTCAAAGGTGGGATTGATGACCATTTGACCATCAATACGACTCACGCGAACTTCGGAAATCGGTCCGCCAAACGGAATATCCGATACGGCAAGCGCTGCCGACGCCGCTAATCCTGCCAGCGCATCGGGTTTGATATTTTTATCAGCCGAAATCAGGTTAATGGTCACAAACGTTTCGGCATGAAAATTGTCGGGAAACAAAGGGCGTAAAGCGCGGTCGACTAAACGGGAAACTAATATCTCGTAGTCGCTCGGACGGGCTTCGCGTTTCAGGAAACCGCCGGGAAAACGTCCCGATGCGGCGTATTTTTCCTTATATTCGACCTGCAAAGGCATGAAGTCGACGTCTTCTTTGGCTTCTTTCGCCGACACTACCGTTGCCAGCAACATGGTTTTCCCCTGACGCAAAACAACTGCCCCGTCGGCTTGTTTGGCTAATTTCCCCGTCTCGAGGATGATCTTTTCGCCATTGCCCAGTTCTATTTCTTTCTGGATAACATTCATGTTTACTTGCGGATATTAAGGTCTTTGATAATTTCGCGATAGCGACTGATATCCCTGTCTTTCAGGTAATCGAGCAACCTTCTTCTTTTACCCACAAGTTTTAATAATGCTTTCTGTGTCCCGAAATCCTTTCGATTCTCTTTCAGATGTCCGGTCAAATGGTTGATACGGTATGAAAACAATGCGATCTGCGATTCGGACGAACCGGTGTTATTCGTGTCTTTACCGTACTTTGTGAATATTTCCTGCTTCTTTTCGGCGGTCAAATACATTTTGATTCTTTCTAAAAATTTATGTTAAATTACTTCTTTTTTTCGACCCGCAAAAGTAATTCACTTTTTTGAATTTACAATAATTTAAAAGATTTTTTTATATCTTGCGCACGATTTTATAATATAATTTTATGTATCGAAGTTGCGGTAAATATTTCTTAGGGTTTTTCCTGTTGTTTATTCCCTTCGCCTTGTCCGCCCAGCGCACTATCCACGGGCGTGTGAGCGATGCTGAAAACAGTGTCGGTATTTCGGATGCAGCGGTTTTCATTGCCAATTCGACTATTGGAACAACCACAGATTCAGCCGGATATTACCGGCTTAAACTGCCGGAAGACGGCAATTTACATTTGGGAATTTCGCACGTTGCGTATCACCCCGTATTTACGTACACCGGCGCGGATACTATTGTAAATGTGGCCATGCAGATATACGAAATGAAAGATGTGACGGTGACTGCAAAAGCCCAATACCGCAACAAGGATGTTGATGTTTTCTGGAACGCCATTCTGGGGAAAAAACCATCCCCCAAGACCATCCATGTTTTGAATCCCGAAGCGGTTTATTTTTACTATAACTCTAAAACTCAGATTTTAAGAGTTACCTGCCGTGTACCGCTGCAAATGATCAATTATGAAACAGGCTTTAAAATGCAGTATGTACTCGGCTATTTTATACACAATTATAAAACCGATCTCAGCGCTTGGGAAGGACAATGTTATTTTACCGAACTTGAACCGGAAACGGCCAAACAAAAACAACAATGGGAAATCAACCGGAAGAAAATATATCAGGTTTCCATCACAAATTTTACCAGATCGCTGTATCATAACACATTGTGGGAAAATGGTTTTTTGTTAGCCGTTATGAATGAAGACGACGATCCTTCAGCCAAATCACCGCATCTGTTAACTGCAGGCAAGTATCAGGAAGATATTTTTAATTATGACAGAATGACTTATTTCGATAATCGCCTTCACACTTATCGCTATAAATTTAATATAACCGATTCACAAATGTTTTTAAATATTGATTCTACTCTTGGGATTAAAAAATTTCTTGTTCCGAAGGATAAATATTTGATGTTGATCAGTTTTGGTAAGCCGATAACCAATCGTGAGCTGAGAATTACGCAGGGTGAGAAGAGCAGGGATGGCTGGACAAAAATCGGCTTATACAGAAGTAACATTATTACTCCGGCTGACACGGTTCATATTTTCACGAATGGCGCAATCGTTAATGCGCTGAGGGTAAGACCCATGTTTTCATCAGACAAACTTTCGGGACTTAACATGATATTGCCCTTGGATTACCGCCCTGATGGTGCTACACCCGTACAAACTGCGGCAATAGATAAGAACGAATAACTATCAACGGAACAATTGCTGAGCCGCAAACGATTTATTCAGCGGTTACATTTCTATCCCGGAGGACGCGCCGGAAGGGGATTATACCGTCAGCGGGCCTATACCAACAGTATGCGGAATTTAGACGAAAATTTATTCCGTTTTTATTGCCTTCACAGGGTTACTTATTGCGGCTTTAAACGCAATAGCGCTGACCGTAAACATGGCGATGAATGTTACCAGCAGAGATGCGCCTGCAAATACAGTCCAACTTTCGTTGATGCGATAGTCAAAACTGTTCAGCCATTCATGAACGAGCCACCAAGCCACAGGAATGGCGATGACGAAGGAAATCAGTATTAAAAACAGGAAATTACGCCCAAGAAGTTGGATAATCGACCAGGTAGAAGCGCCCATCACTTTGCGGATACCTATTTCGCGCGTGCGCTGCTCTGCCGAGAAGGCTGTCAAGCCGAACAAACCGAGGCACGATATGAAGATTGCCAGAGCGGCAAATAACAACGCCAGCTTACCTGCAAACTGTTCTTCGTAGAAAAGTTGGTTGAGCCTGTCGTCCATGAACCGGTAATCGAAAGGATGCGAGGGGTCAAATTCTTTTATCACCTTGCCCGTCTTATTCAACGCCAATTGCACGTCGCCTGCCTTGAGCCGCACGAACAGATAATTTGTTCTGGCGGGATTATACCACAAAATCAGCGGTTCCTGATGAACGCCGTAGACGTCGTTATACACAAAATCCTTCACAACGCCAATGATTTCGGCATAAGCGCTGTTACCCTGCCGGAGGTGTCCACCAACGCGACCTTCTTCTTCGCCCATTATCTTTGCTAATGTTTCATTGATAATCATATACCCATATTCACGCATACCGCTGTCAAAATCCCTGCCTCCTTCAAGCAGTTCCAGTCCAAGCGTGGAAATCATTCCTTCGCTAACCATCGCCACTAAAAAACCTGACCTTGCATTTTCAGGTTTTCCGGGCCAATTCATACCGCCCCATCCGCTCTGAATATTCAGCATAACGGCTTCGCTAAGCGCTATATCGCTTACCGCTCCCGTAGAAAGTAAAGTATTCCTCAACGGTTCAAAATTCTTTTTAACGCCGTCGGTGGCTTCCATGGTCAATACCTGATCAATGTTCATTCCCAGCGGACGGTTCCGGGCATGTTGCATCTGTAAATATATGAATGAGGTACAGATAATAAATACCAGCGATACGACAAACTGAAATACCACCATACCCTTGCGAAACCACAGTTCGGGACCGGATCTTGTTTTCAGGCGTTTCAGCATATCAACGGCAGGGAAAACCGACATGTAAAAAGCAGGATAACTTCCCGCCAGCAGGCAGGTCAACAGACCGACGCCCAATAAGCCTGCCCAGTGCGTAAATTTACCGGCGTCCAATACGAGTTGCTTTTCGATTAAACTGTTAAATGCCGGCAATGCCGTGAAAACAAGGCATACAGCAAGTACCATTGCCAGAAATGTTATCAGAGCAGATTCAACCATGAATTGCGATACCAATTTCAGCCAGCTTCCGCCAAACGTTTTGCGAACGCCCACTTCCAATGCACGTTTTTGCGAACGGGCTGTAGCAAGATTCATGAAATTGATACAGGCTATCAGCAGGATAATGAAGGCAATGAGTGAAAAAGTCCTGACATTGCCAATATTGCCGTACTTTGTTTCAATACCGTCGGAAAAATTACCATAAAGACGCATACGCTTCAGCGGATACAAAAAAAGTTTTGTGTCTGCAAAATATTCCGATTTTTTTGAAATCACGCCGCCTATCTGTTCGTTCACGAAAGCCGGATTGACATTGCGCTCCAGTTCTGCGAGCGTTATCATGTGTTGAACGCCCCACTGGTAAGGGTTCAAAAAGACGCTCATTTCCTGTATGAAGGCGTCTACAGGAACCATCCAGTCAAATTTGAATAATGAATTTTTCCGAATGTTGGAATATACGCATGTAATTTGATAATCGCGGCCGTTCATTTTCAATATTTGCCCAACGGGATTATCCCTGCCGAATAATTTCGCAGCCAGCGATTCGCTGAGCGCTACCGTATGCTCAGCGCTGAACGCCGATTTTTTGTTACCGTTTATAAACTTCACGTCGAACATTGAAAAGAACGTCGAGTCGACAAAAGCGCCATTGCCGGATATCGTAATTCCGCCGTTATCCCAATTTCGTATATCCTCTTTAACCCGCGATACACGCTTGATTCCCGCGCTTTCATTTTTCAACGCATCAGCTAATAATACCGAAAAAGTATTCCCGGTACTTATTCTTCCATCATCTTGTTTTGCGTTTTGGTAGATGTAATACAGATTTTCAGACTTTGGAAAGTTGTCGAATGTCAGTTCATCCTCCACCCAAAGCAGGATAAGTCCGGCACAGGCAATGCCCACCGCCAGCCCTGCAATATTGAGCAGGCTGTACGTCTTGTTTCGGAAAATTATTCGAACAGATTGTCTGATGTTCATGATTTTTGATGATTATTTGATGATTATTTGATTATTTGAACGCGGATGACGCGGATTTTAACGGATCATCACGGATTTTTTATTTCTTACAATCTTACATGTCTCACCTCTTACGGTCTTTCTACAGTCTCGCTTCATCAACTATCTGTCCGTCAAACAGATTGATTATCCGCGTGGCATACCCTGCATCGTGCTGGCTGTGGGTCACCATGATAACGGTTGTTCCTTCCCTGTTCAGTTCGGTTAGCAGGTTCATCACTTCCGCTCCGTTCTTCGAGTCTAAGTTACCTGTCGGCTCGTCGGCGAGGATGATTTTGGGTCCGGCTACTACGGCGCGGGCGATGGCCACACGCTGCTGCTGCCCGCCGGAGAGTTGATTCGGGAAATGTTTGGCGCGATGCGGTATCTGCATCCGTTCCATTGCCGCCTGCACTTTCTTTTTCCGTTCGGTTGCCGGTATGCCCATGTAGAGCAGCGGCAGTTCAATGTTTTCGTACACGTTCAACTCCTCGATAAGGTTGAAACTCTGGAACACAAACCCGATAACGCCTTTGCGCAGTCGCGTGCGTTGCCGTTCGGGATACGTACTTACTTCCGTTTCGTTGAGGAAGTACTTGCCGCCGGTAGGATTATCCAGCAGCCCGAGAATATTGAGCAGCGTGGATTTGCCGCACCCCGACGGCCCCATAATGGCGACAAACTCGCCCTCGGCGATGTCTAAACTGACGTCGTTCAACGCCCAGGTTTCCACTTCTTCCGTGCGGAAGACTTTTTGAAGATTTGCTGTTTTGATCATGATTTACAATTTTTAATTTTTGATGATTTGATTATTTGAACGCGGATGACGCGGATTTTAACGGATCATCACGGTTTTTATTTTCTTGCGGTCTTACACATCTTACGGTCTTTTCAGCACGATTTCCTCAGCGTCGCCAAAACTATCATATCCGGACACAATCACGCGATCGCCGGGTTTCAATCCGTCCACTATTTCATATTGTTGCGGATTTTGCCGTCCGATGGAGATATTGACTTTGGTTGCTTTGTCGCCCGTTTCGTTGATCCGGAAAATCCATTGCCCGCCCGTCACCTGAAAGAAACTGCCTTTTGGGATGACCCATGCGTCTTCCGGTTGCCCAAGTTCAATCTGTATGCGGTAAGTCTTGCCGATGCGCGTGTTTTCGGGTATTTCGCCGAGCAGCACGAGATCGACGGCAAACTGCCGGTCTTTCACTTCGGGGTTGATTTTGGTGATACGCAGCGGGAACTTCCGGTTCTGATAAATGATTGTTGCCGGCAATCCGGTAATGACGCGGTCGATGTAATATTCGCTGATGCGCGTGTTGATTTTGAACTGGTCAATAACTTTCAACTCCCCGATACTGCTTCCTGTCGATACGCGCTCGCCTGCGATAACGCTCACAAAACTCAACTGTCCGGCGATGGGCGACCGTACTGTCAGATTGTCCAATCGCTGGCGGCTGCGTTCAAAGCGTCGCTCTTCGCGGATAAAGTCGTTTTGCATCAGACTTATCTGTATGGCGTTCATCAGCGAATCGTGGTGCAGTTCTTCCATCAACATTTTCGTGTTTGCATTGTTGAACTTAAATTCTTCTTCCGCCAGTTCTAACATCGCTCTGCTACCGGCGCCCATATCGAACTCGGATTTGTTCAATTCGTACTGTTTGCCGATACGCCGCAATTTATACTCCGTTTCGATGGATTGCCGCCTGAGTTCCGACGTTCTGCGCTGCATCTGTATCTCGCGTTCCCTGTAACTGATACGTTTCTTCTCCAATTCATCGCGCTCGTCTTCAATAAGACGCACCAAATCGGGATTTTGCAGGATGAGAATGGTATCTCCCTGAACCAGCATGTCGCCGTCGTCGGCCACGATACGCTCAACGGTACCGGCTTCAAGGGCGTTCAGTTTCACGGTCAGTATCGGCTGCACGATACCTTCCACGTCTAAATATTCGAGGAATTTGCCCTGCTGCACTTCGGCAATGGTCAGTTTGTCGGCCTCGTAGCGCAACTGCCGCGGCCCCGACGACGCCGCAATCACATAAATGAGAAAAACCGCAAATATGACTCCTCCTGCGATGTAATATTTGTACCGGATGACCGGATGTTTCTTTTTGATGGGTACGTCCATGATTCACGAATAATTTTACAAACTTAATACTGTTCCTTTTCGCTGGGAAAGTCGCCCATACGCACATCCTGGATGTACTGCCGCACGGCGCCGGCGATCTCGTCGTACAGGTTGAGGTAACGACGGAGAAAACGCGGCGAGAACTCGTTGTTCAAGCCCAGCATGTCGTGCAGCACCAGCACCTGTCCGTCGGCATACCGGCCGGCGCCGATGCTGATGGCGGGTATTTTCAACATTTCGGCTACCCGTTTGGTTAAAACGGCCGGAATTTTTTCAAGAACTACGGCAAAACATCCGAGTTTTTCCAGCAGGCAGGCGTCGTCTATCAGTTTTTGAGCTTCGGTTTCATCCTGAGCGCGAACGGCATAGGTTCCGAATTTGTTGATAGATTGCGGCGTCAATCCAAGATGTCCCATCACAGGGATACCTGCGCTGAGGATGCGGGTGATGGATTCGCTGATCTCGCTGCCGCCTTCTACCTTGATGGCGCTTGCTCCCGTTTCCTTCATGATACGGACAGCCGACGCAAGCGCTTCTCTGGAATTGCCCTGATACGAGCCGAACGGAAGATCGACCACCACCAAAGCCCGTTTGACGCCGCGTACCACCGACGAGGCATAATTGATCATCTCGTCGAGCGTGACAGGCAATGTGGTTTCATAACCTGCCATGACGTTGGAAGCCGAATCGCCCACCAATATCACTTCGATACCGGCATGGTCGAGGATTCGCGCCATTGAATAATCATAAGCGGTGAGCATGGTGATTTTCTCGCCTTTCAGTTTCATGGCGCTCAACACATGCGTAGTAACTTTTCTTACGTTTTGATGTACAGACACAACTGAATGATTGAGATAATTATTTCAGGACGAATGTTGATGTTCCGGCTAAATATCCTTCACAATAGACATTGGCTTCGTAATTGCCCGCAGTCAGCCGGTCATCGTTATCGGTAAAGATACACAGTTCAATGTCTTTGTTTTCATATTCGATGGTACGTTTGGCCGTATAAACGATTTCGCCGCCTTCCTGCGTCTGAAAAGTATCGTTCGTCTTGTTGATCAGCACTTTCTTGTCGGGCTTGACGATGACTAAGAAAAAGACCCTTTCGCCGGCCATTGCTATCTGGTTTTCGCGAACGGTGAAGCAGGTTTTCAATTTTTCGATGTTGCGCACACGTTCCGTATCCTTGCTCCGGCTGTTCAAACCAATCGTCAGGATGTCGGAGGCCGAGAGTATCTGGGCTTTCTGCACGGTGGTAGTCAATTTTTCCTTGTCCGCTGTCAGACGTGTCCGCTGTGCGCGTTCTTCGGCCAGATTTCTGGCTAACTCCGTCCTTTCGGCCTTTAAGGCTATATTGCTCTGGTTCAGCGAATCGACCTGAATGATATAACTTCTCAATACTCCGCGAAGCGTCTCCAATTCTTTCTGATACATCTTGATTTTGTAAGCATTGTCGGCCTGAATAGACAACAGCTTTGTGATCTTTTCCTGCTGTTCGGAAGCGAGGGTTTTCAAACTGTCGTTGTTGGTTTGCAAAGCGCCGAACTGATCCTGCAAATCCGTCAGGTCTTCTTCAAGGGTTTTCTTCTGACCTTCCAATATTTCCTGCACTTCGGCAGCCTCCTTCTTCTGGTCGTTCAACTTCGAGAACATAACCCCTACTGCCGCTCCTAGAACCAGAACGACGATAACAAGCAATATGAGAACACCTTTACTGGCTTTACTTTTTTCCTGTTCCATGGGAGGGATGGTTACTTGACTGGTATTTTCCATTTTTTTACAATTATTAAATTAAAACTCTATGTATTGAAGCGCAAAGATATAATATTTATTAATTTTAAAAAAAAATTACATCGCTCTTACCACCACCTGAGCAATATCTTCAACTATTTGCGAACCTGCGCCGGCAAACGTCTTTTTGCACAACGGACATGCAGTCACCAATATGTCGGGCTTTTCGCCGGTCAGTTTTTGCAGGGCGTCGCGGGCAATTCTGCGACGCTGGTCGGTAGTCAGCGCCGCACTGGCCACGCTTCCTCCGCAACAAAGTCCTTCCCCGCGTTCATATTTAGTATCCATCAGATTGACCACCTGATGCAACACCTGACGCGGCGGATGATACACGCCTGAGTTACGTCCCAGCTCGCACGGGTCGTGATACACAGCCGACAACCCCGTATGATTGACCGCAATAGCGCCCTTGTCTATCAACTGCCCGATGTATTGCGTATGATGCATCACGGGGACAGGCAGATGGTATTCTTCGTTGAATATTTTATAACATATCGGACACGACGTTATCAGCAGTCCTGCATTCGATTGCAGGATGATATCCGTGTTCTTCTCTATCATCGCGGCTGCCGCTTTTTCCTCTCCCAGCAACATCAGCGGTCTGCCGCAACAGACGCCGCCGCCTTCGTCCATCATCCGGTAATTGACGCCGGCGCGTTCAAAGATGGTTTGTATCGCTCGTCCTGTTCCGGGCGTGAGGTGCGTCATGCAACCTGCGAAATAGAGCACGTCGGCGCGGATGGTTTCCGTAGGCGGGAAATATTGGTATTGCGCGGGCGAATAAAACGATTCGGAGCGCCGCACATTCTGTTTCAGGCGGCACGAGTCGATACCTACCGGACAGGCCTGTACGCAACGCCCGCACATCATACACTGCCGGGCGGCGGCCTTAATGTTGCCGTTCTGCCGGCGAAGCAGACGCATGAAGTACACGGTTGTCTTGCGGTCGAGACGCGCTGCCGACGACATCTGGCAGGCGTCAATACAAATGCCGCAGCGCGAACACGAATACAGTTCGATATTGCCGTACCCTGCATTGGTTTTTTTACTTTTGATACCTGCATTACGCAGAACAATGAGCAGTATTTCGGTGGGAATGTGCATGTAGCGCGACACCGGCAATGCGAAAAAGAACGCGCCGAGCGCGATGGAGTACGCCCACCACGTGGGACGAATCAACGCTTCGTTGGCGACAAACGATTCGAAAACCAACCCGAAGCCGCGTGTCAGGAAACTGCCGCCGCCAATCCCCGACGTGAAACTTTCGGCCAGCAGACGCAAGGGGAAAATCGCCCAAAGGGTATACATGGCGATACGGTCGCCCATTCTTAGTTTCGTGGTGCGCCGCATTCCCATCAGACGCGAATTGATGCGTTTGTACAGCGCCAATCCTATCCCGATCAGTATCAACAGCAAAGTGGCGTCCATCAGGAAGAAGAATAACGCCCCTTTCAGCGTTGAATCGGTTTCCATCATGAAATAACGGAAGAAAATCGGGAAATAAGGCAGCGTAACCCTTTCGGGACAATACAGCCGTACCTCGATATGACCCAACACAATGAGCATGAACCACCCGAAAGCGATGCTCGCGTGCATGAAGCCAAGTACGCGGTTGCGCCTGAATATTTTGCGGTGTAGCAGACATTCCATGAATATCTCCTTGATAGAGACGAATATCTGACGGCTGAAAATGCTTTTGACCAATCGCTTGCGGTCTTCGTAGGGCAGTTCCCTGATGGTGTTGATAACGCCTCCTGCAAGATACAGGATGATGAAAGTGAAGCCGGCCATGAACGGCAGGACGAAAGGGTCGTATATGAAACGTTCGCGCATCTTTTTGGGTTTTGGGTTTGGGGTTTGGGGTTTCGGGTTTGGGGTTTGGGGTTTGAGAAGACAGGGTTTCCACTAACGTTCCTGCGGGCTACTACCGTTCATATCCGCAGGTCACTTTCTGCGGAGTTACTGCCGCCGTTGCGCCACCACGAAGTAGCATCGAAGGTAAACCGCCCGTTATGGGCTGGTTTTCTATGCTTTTCTAATTCATTTTCTCGCAAACTACGATATATTCCCATAGCATTGTATTAACTGTTTTTCCTGTTACATTCGTCGGCGAATTTTTGCTCGGCATTGATTTGTTACTTAATGCTCTTTCGTAAGTAGTCAAATGCCTAAAGCCATTTTGTTCAAACTTTTCTGCAATAAACTGGTCGGTTGGAAGTTGTACGTTTTTTACTGTGCGATTGCCAACTACATAAACGGATTTTCCACCTTTACGAATACTTTTTGACACTTTTTGAATAGAATTGTCCAAATCGTTGTAAAATGCCGAAACTTCCAATGCTCGTTTATTGTCAATCTTGTTAATTTCAGAAATATAATCGGCAATAACTCCACTTTTAATATTTTGTTTCGGTTTTACGCCACCCATTAACATTCCATCAATTTTTCGGGCATAATCAACTCCAAGCCATTCGTTTGAAAGCGTTGAAAATTGTCCGTAAGCGACGGTTGTGCGGCTGTCTCCGTAGGGCGGACTTGTTAAAACCACATCAAAGTATTCATCTTTTGGCTGAAACGTGGAATATTGCACATTTACGTTTGTTTTTTCGTCTAATTTTGGAAAATAAAAATAATGGTACAGCACAATTGTATCTTCCAATTTCTTGAGATAAAGACTTATTACGTCGGGATTAAAATGCAGCATATCCTCTGATTTCATGCGAAATAACTTAAATTCATTATTACGGGTATATGAACATTCACGCACGGTTTCTGAAAATGGAATTAAAAAGAAATTTCGTATGTTTTTGTCAGAAATTTCATCAATAAAATGTTTAATTACGGTTAAATGCTCCGCAACTTCTTTTGAAAACCAGAAGTCAATATTGGTAATTTGCGGTCTTTGTAATGTTTCTATATTTTTTTCATCTTTCAGAAATTCATACACTCTGTTTCTGAAAACTATTTTTGTATTAGAAAGTTCATTTACAGATACTTTTGTGAATTTTGCTTTGGAAATTAAAACTGCCAGCGGGTTTATATCAAAACCGTGCATTTCAGTTAATCCACATTCCAATCCACTTGCAAACGAGGAGCCAGAGCCGCAATAAGGGTCAAGTAATGCACCTTTTTTTACATTTAATTCTTTCAGAATTTCAATGCCGATTTGAGGTAACATTGTTGCCGGATATTTATGCAAATTCGGATAAACCGAAGAGTATGATTGACCAATAAAGTCGTATTTTTTATTTCTGACAACCTGATACATCACTATAAATTTTCGTTTATATAATTTGGAAGTGTGGACATTCTCGCAATAAAATCAGCATCTACATTCTTGGCAATAAATGATTTGTCAAAGAATTTAAACATACCTCTTTACGTTCTTGCAAATACTTATCAACATAAGATTTTGCCTTATTAAGAATGTGAAATATTTCGTCAAAAACAGCCAGATAAGCAACTTTCCTGTCCTTACCCGCGTAATTTTCAACAAAGTCTTCTACCAAAGCAATCGTTTTCTGCATATACGGCGTTGCTTTAATACCTTCTAAAGCCTTATTTTCTACATTGTTAAGCATATTATGCTATTTTATTTCAAGTCGCAAAGATAGCATCTTTTTCTGATTACTTCTTGTGTTCTTTCGGCAAACTTTTCAACAAGCACTTCTCTATCCTCAAACTTGCCCATAACAGGTTAATCGGTCGTTTCGGTGAAGCGATGCAGGGCAAGTACTACGTTACGGGTATTGACCCCTCGCGGACATAACATCTGGCATTTGCCGCAAAGCATACATTTTCCGGCTTCTGCACGGATTTTATCGGTCTGTCCGCGCATGACCATCAGTTGCAACTGTCGCAGACTGAACGGGGTAAACCTGCCTGCCGAACAGGTAGCCATACACGTACCGCACCCGATACACGAGGCAAACGACGGCTCCTGCCGCAACACCTGCGCGGCAACATCCCCCGACGCATGGTCAAGGTCTATCCTGCTACTTTGATTAATACCGTATCCGAAGACCATAATAATAACGTGTTCAATTGGCGCAAAGGTACAATATTCATTTTGAATCTTAAAATTTTTTTGCCGGACAGTAATTGATTATTTTTTGAAAAAAAGTTGCATCAGCGAAAAAAAACAGTAACTTTATCCTTTTTTTTTCGTATAACATTTTTAAGTGAAGTTGTCGATATACCTCAACGGATATGTTTTTCATTGTTTTGGGTTCATATCGGTAATCTTATTGTATGGATAATGACACAAACTAAATATAAAAATTTTTCATCCGTCATTCGCTTCATAATATCAGGAGTGATGGCGGTTGTGTTGTTATTGGGAGCGAGTGGGGCGGCGATGGCGCAAACCTGTCCAACGAATACCTCCACATTTTCAAACGGGATGGAAGGCGCTAACGGATGCGCTCCAAACATCATGTATATATATGGTTCCGAAACAGTCCGTTTCCCCGTCGGCTGCACCGCCGACCCGAATGATATTGCTTTTGACATCGACTGGGGGCACAACGGCCCCGGCACCGGCCCCACGGAAACCGATATACCTTACACAACCCGCTATATCACATCGGGTACCGACGGAGTAGTCACCACCGACAGATATTATCGTTATCATTTCAACGATATTATGAATACGGAAATTTCGACGTTAAGATTTAACCATACTTATCCGCAGGGATTGGGTGATTGTAAATATACGATCACCTACTCGATAAAAGTGAGAAGCACCAATACGGTTATCATTTCGCGCACGCTTGATATGGTGACCTATCACCAGACAGATGATTATTACGGCACGCAGCCTCTGGTGATGATTGAGCCTGTAACGGGAGAAACCGTTTTTTTAGTTTGTGCGGGACAGCAGGCATGTATCAGGTTTGAGGATGTCAGCAGGTTGAATTGTAATCCTGCTACGGAAAGTCCCGGTTTTGAAAAAAACTCTGATACAAGATACATACAATTTGAATATGGAACTACTGTGGCCGCGGGAAATACCATTCCGGGAATCACGGTAGCAGGACTGGCTTACACCGATGCGTCAGGAGGAAGAATTCCTGCGGCTAACCGGTTGGACGGAGGAGACGGATACCTTGACGGTACATACAGAACCATTACCACTCCGGGTGAATCAACCGGAGCGCTCACCAATGAGATTTGCGTACCCAATACCACCACTGTTGATGATGTGGGTAAGGAATTTCGTGTTACCCTGTACAACTGGAACAAATGTAATCCGGGAGTTCCTGACCGGGGCGTGGCCATTCAGACCGAAGCCATTATCCGTATCGTTGCCTCTCCCGATCCTCCCGACGACTGGAGCGCAACCTTCTGCAACGGAAACAACAATAACAACAACTATGCCAATTCAGCATATTCGGTTACGCTGACCCATAACCCCGGAGGTATGACTCCGGGCAGATATTACTATTTTCTTGATGATGGTTCGGGAACAGGCCCCGGTACTTCCGACGTCACTCAGGCCATCTATACCAATACGGCCCCGACGGGTTTCAACCCCGTTACGTTTGCTACGACAAATGCGGCCTATCTGGATCCCAGAATCGCAAAAACCACCATCTACTGGGTGATGTATGAGGGTCCCAGCAGGGAGGATATATACAACATGAACTGTTTGAGCCAACCGGCTAAAATCACCTTTACCATCCGCGAGGATATTTCGGCGGCGCCGAGACCTCCTTCCGGCGCTACCACCGTATGCGCCAACGACGTGGTGCGTTACACGGTCAATAGCCTTGATCCCACCACGCAGCCCATTGGCGGCGCCATCACTTACGTATGGGATACGCCGGGGGCGGGCGCAAATTATACCATCATAGCCACAGCCGATGGCAACGGTTCCACCGGAAACTGGGCAGATATTCAGTTTACGGACTTCATCGCCAACAGCGCCTCTACTGCTCCGCGAACCGTGGGGATAAGACTGCACCGGCGCTGGACTGACCCGGTCACAGTATCGCCGTGCGCCGCCGCCGAATGTCCGTATTGCTACAGCGCCTCTATTACCCACAACATAACGGTCAATCCGCGACCATCGGCCGTGCTGTCGGGTGGCGGAACGATATGCGCAGACGAACAGTTACCGCTTACCATCAATACTTTCAGAGGAGCGCAGGGTACCACAAGCTATGACATTGCGCTTACCAACGGCGAAACGCTGAACGGGTTTACCGGGTTTAACAATCCTGGATACGCTACCATTTTGGCCGATCCGGCTAACGGTACTTCTACCTCTTATCTGATTGCCTCATTGAGAGCCATCCCGAGCGGCTGTGTCAATAATGATCTGGGGCCTGAACAAACGGTAATCAAACGCGCGAAACTGAACCTGAGCGGAGACATCGCGGGGCCCGATCCCGTATGCGCCGGTAGCAGCAATACGTATACCCTTCCCGTGGGCGCCGCTACGCCCCAGCCTCCGGTGCCGGAAGCCACCGAGTATTACTGGACGTGGAACGGAGCGGCAGCCAGCAGCGGTACAGCCAACAACCGCACTTTGAGCGCCGGAACGGCCACCAACAATATCACGCCGGCTACGCGCGACGTCGAAGTGATATGGAGATACACCACTCAGGCCAACAGGAGCAATCTGAGCGATAAATTCTGTCCGTCGGACAAAATCAGTAAAACCATCACGGTGATACCCGCGCCAACCGCCAAAGTAGTAACACCTAACACTACCATTTGTCTTGGAAGCGGCGCCGCCATTGAAATAGACCTCACCGGAACGCCTATAATCGCCGCTAAATTACCAAATGCCGACTGGACAGTGAGCTGGCGGGTAGGCAGTCTGCCCGTACAGACTGCCACTGTACCGGGAACAAGTACAGGGACGGCCACGGCTACCATTCCGGTTCCGGATACATATCTGGCGACGCTCCCTGCGCCGGGTACGGGCACATTTACCTTTACCCTGACGGGAGTGAGCCAGCAGGCGGCCGGCGGATGCGCCGGTTCGGTGGGTAGTCCTGCCACAGCCGACGTCAAAATACTGAAACAGCCTGTCGCCGTCATTTCGGGCAACAAAGACTTGTGCGAAGACAACGACTGGGATATTCCCATCAGCATGGACGGCGAAAGGACAGGCACATGGCGCGTCACTTACTCGGTGAACGGGGCGCTGCAGCCTGCCGTTAATTTCACATCGCCGGCAGGATACCTCCGCATTCCGAAAACGCTGATCACACAGACCGGAGGCTCTGTCACTACGGTAACGGTTATTTTAACGGAAGAACAAACCAAAGCGTTGGACGGTTCGGACATATCGTGTTACAACGACGCTCAGTCGTCGTATACCATCACGACCTTTGCCAACACGGCGCCGGCTACGATTTCAAATCCGGGCGACGCCCAATGTATTGATATTCCTCCCAATATAACGACTTTGCCGCTGGGCGGCAACAATCCCGCGCCCTACTCCGGTCTGTGGAGCATGACAGTGGGGCCTGCCGGAGGCGGAACCTTCGCCGATCCGACTGATCCCAATACCGCTTTTACCATTACCAGAAACGGACGTTACGAATTGGAGTGGACGATCACCGTACCCGGCGCGGTTTGTCCTCCTTCCTCTTCAAAAGTGATATTTGATTACGCCAAAGAACCGAATCAGCCTCTTGCAGGCGCCAACCGGCAAGTGTGCTATGACCTTGCCAGTCCCCAATCTTTTCAATTGGGCGGAAATGCCCCCGATTATACGATAGAAACCGGTATGTGGACGTTGAAGAGCGCACCGGCAGGAGGATCGGCTTCTATTCTCAATCCTGCAAGCAACGTCACCGACGTAACGGTAAGCGGCGCGTATGGCGATTATGTATTTACCTGGTCGCTTTCCAGCGCTTGCGGTTCTAAAGGCAGCGACGTGACCATCACTGTTATGGAAATTCCCCGCGTCGATAACATACCCACGCAGGAATGGTGTGCGGAAATGATGAGTACAATGCCCGCATTTTCTTCGTCGGTAACTTATCCTCCGGCTGCAATCGTCGGCGTCACGTGGGCGTTTGTGGGCAGTCCCATGCCGGGTTTTGATGCAAGCGGAACGAATCCTTTCACGAACCGCGTTACCCCGACCAATGCAACGCCTATTTCCGTACAGTATAACAGCGTAAGAGTAACCGCCGACAACAACGGATGTAAATCCACGCAGGATGTGGAAATCTACCTGAAACCGCGTCCCAAACTTGCGCCGGTAACTCCGACGTCCGTATGCGCGGGGACAAAGATCACCTTCCAGATAGACAAATTTTTGGGACAGAACGTGGAATATAACTGGACGAACGACGAGACGAGCATCGGTCTTGCGGCCACCGGGCCCGAAACCGGAACTTCGTCAGACGATCCGCCATATACGTATTCGTTTATTACCGTCAACGGCAGCGACGCGCCCGTAACAGCAAGCATCACCAATCTGACGGCTACCGTGAACGGTTGTCCCAGCGAACCTCTCAATGTGAACCTGACCGTAAACCCCATTCCCATACTGGTTATGCCCGATCCGCATATTTGCCCGCAAGAACTTGTTTTGCCGGGTGAAACGACGGTCTCCAGCAACGTCGCCGGTACCACCTTCAACTGGTCGTACAGCGGACAGGCCATTGGCATCGCCACTCCTGCCGGCACCGGCGACAATGTAGGACAATTTACAGCCATTGTCAATGAAACCGGTAACCTGATGGGCGGTACGGTAACGGTTACAGGCACGGCCAACGGCTGTTCGCATACCGGTTCCTATCTGCTTCAGGTCAGGCCGCGTCCGGTGATTGCTCCCATTTTAGACGAGAGTTTGTGCCCGACGCCTGATAATGCCGCTGACGGATGGGCAAGCGGAACGTTTACCGCCATCGCTTTCTCATCAACCAACCTCGCTTCTGACATCATTTATCGTTGGGAAAAGGTATCGCCGTTCGGCGGTACTACCTTCAACACAGGTAATCCATCGGCTGCCGATCTTTCTTTCGGAGAAAATACCGACGGTTTTGTGCATACCTACACGTGGACGGTTACCGCTACGGGCGATGCGGGCAGTCCCGCCTACGGCTGTAACAGCCGGCCTGTAACCTTCCATCTGAATGTGAATCCGCGTCCATTGACGATACTGTTCCCTGCCAATCAGGAGATATGTTCGGGAAGCAGATTCGGTAATATTACCTTCGCCGATAACGCGCTGGGTATATCCACTTTCCGGTGGGATATCACCGAACCGGCCGGCATTTCTACGGGCGCTAATCTCCTTTCGGGAAGCGGGACGATCACTTTCCCCAATTCTGCCAACAATACTACTCCGGCTTCGGTCACGGTTCCGGTTACAATACGGGCTACCTCGTTAGCCGGTTGCGTAGGCCCCGATGCTACGGCCAACCTGAGAATCAATCCGGCGCCGGTGATGGTAACGCCTTCGCCCATCGACGAATGTTCCGACACGCCGGTAAGTCCCGTCACATTCTCTACGGTTGCGGGCGGCGTAACGCCCGACAATTACACATGGAGCATCAGCGACCCGTCGGTGGCGCAGAGCCTGCCTTCGGGCGCTACGGTTGCTTCGCAAATGCAGGCATTTGTTACGACCTCGAACAATACCGCCGTGAACAGGCAGGCCATCGTAACGGTTTTCGCCAGCGCCGGCGTATGTAATTCGGCGCCGGTTACGTTCCCCGTCACGGTGCGTCCCATACCCAAAGTAAATCCGGTATCTAATCAGGAAGTGTGTCCGCGCGTAGGAGTCAACATTCCTGCATTCAGCACCAACCTTACGGGTAACGACGCCTCCGTCATCAGCTGGACGCTGGACAACACCGGCATCGCAACGCCTGCGTTAAGCGCTTCGGGAACCGGAAATATTGCCGCCTTTACGGCTGCGCCCAACGGCGGTAACCCCGGAACGCCCCGCGTGGGTACTTTTGAGTTGATTGCCAATATGCAATGGACGACGGCGAACGGCCCCCTCACATGTTCAGGCCCGTCCACCACATTTACCATCACGGTGAAACCCACTCCCGAATTTACTCCGCCTCCGCAGGTTGACCTCGAATATTGTCACGGCGATTTCGTTCCGTCCATCGTCTTCAATTCCGCTGCCAGCGGCGTTACTTTCAACTGGAGCAGCACAGGCGACAACATAGGGCTGACCAATACGTCGGGTACCGGAAACCTGCCGGCTTTCACCGCTGCCAACAACACGTATCAGAGGCTTTCGGCAGGTCTTCTGAAAATTACGGTTACCGCCTCGGCTTTGGCCTGCGCCGGCGATCCGATGGATTTCACGCTTACAGTGAAACCGGTTCCGCAATTGGATAACTACCCCAATGTAAACGTATGTGGCGGCGTACCCGTCACGCCTCCGCCGTTCAGCCTGAACCCGACTATTATCCCGGAATCGCACTGGCCGGTCAGATATGACTGGCAGATCGCCAATAACTGGATACCCGAATCGAACCTGCCTGATCCCGTTTTCGGAATCCAAACGGGAAATTTACCTAATTTCACACCCGATACCAGCCGGATAACTTATCCGGGCAACCGGTTGTGGGGCGACACTCCGACCGCCATGCGCATCACGGTAACTCCGTTCCTTGGCGGATGCGAAGGTATCACTAAGGACGTGTACATACAGCTCAACCCGCTGCCCGTCACTACTGTTAGCGCGAATGAAGACAACTGTGTGTCCGACGGCGGTCTGAAACTGTATCGGGCTAATGACGGGAAAGGCGTCACCGGATCCAAGTATATCTGGGAAATAGAAAACCCAGACCCGGCGCCGCCTGCCGACCAGCCAGTCCTCGACAACGCATCCGATTCGATCAATTATGTGGTGGCTCAATATCCGGCTGATGCAATAGCATGGAGCGGCACATTGAGCGTGACAGAGAAGAACTCGTTCCGCTGTCTGGGCGAGAAAGTTTCGATGCCCGTCCGGGTCATTCCTTACCCTGTTGTAGACGCCGGCCCCGACCGCGAAGTATGTTTCGGCGATACGGTGATTCTGAACGGGAAATTAGTCAAAGGCGGAACATGGCCGGTCACATACGAATGGATTCCGGGCACCTTCATTGATCCGGCGATAACCGGATTAACCCCAAATCCGCATGTAAAACCGCCAACCAATATTACGATGCAATTCAGCGCCCTGGAGGGGGATCCTTCAGTGGGATACTGCAGAAGTAATTATTCATCTATGGATATTAAAGTGGTACTATCGCCCTTTGCACCCATGGTGCCTAACGCAGCATATTGTGAGACGCATCCGTTGATGACGATGACTGCATACGGGGCAACCGATCCGGCTGATGTGATGCACTGGCAGCGGCTGTATGAATCTTTGTCCGGCGAGTTCATCGTGAATGGAATGAGATATGATACGATACAGATTTCCAACTGCGACTCTGCCTCGCTGTCGATGCAACTTCAGGCATTCCACCCCGAAGCCTTGCCGTCGTACCCGTTACAGTGGGGCGCCATGACTGTGGATACCACCATCCTGTACCAGTTGTACGTGTCGCGCCAGCAGGGAGCGCTGAACTGCAAAAGCCCGATGTCGACAACGCAGCTAACCGTCAGGCGTGCTCCGACAGCCCCTGACAGCCATGATTTCACGTATTGCGTGGACGATTATAACCCGCTGTATACTTTGAGAGCGCGGGCAACAAGCGCCAATGCGCCCATTATCAACTGGTATGCCAGCGATATGACAACAGTGGTAGGCTCCGGCGAGAGTTTCTCGGTATACCAGCCGGACGTCAGTCCCGTAGCCACGCCCGAAACGGCCGGATCGCCGGCAACCTATACGCCGTTCTACTTTTATGCAGAAACGTCTACGGGGTATTGCAGAAGTCCGCTCACCAGAGTTCCCCTGACCATTTATCCGAATCCGGAACTTGACTTTACATTGAATGACGATAAGGGATGTTCGCCGTTTGAGGTGACTGCAACCAACACCTCGCCAAGCGTTTTTGCAGACTATCATTGGGTTTGGGAACCCGGCGACACCACTAAATATGTTGCATTCATCGATCGTCAGCATACGTATCACGCTACGGGCAGCAGCGCCGAACAGAAACGTCTGCAACTGATTGGCGTGAGTACAGAGAACAAAAATTCGGAAACCGGCGTATTCTGCCGCAGCGTCAGGGAGGAGACGCTGATCGTCCACCCGGGCGTCAAATCCGACTTTTCGGCAACCACGTATGAAGGCTGCCACCCTTTGAACATCATCTTAAACGCTTCGGGTTATACAGTGGGAGCGTATAAATTCCGCTGGTACTGGGACAGACCCGACCTGTCGCCGGGCGTACCCAACCCGCCGGCTACAACCGATGAACCCGTCAACGACCCGACAGCCGGCTTGCTCTACGGCGTTCAAGGCCCCAACCCGCCGCATATTTTTGACAACGACGGAGTGTCTCCCAAAGATTATCACGTATGGTTACAGGTGGACAATGGCGCATGTTTCGACAGCAAAGACACCATCATTACGGTGTATCCCGTACCAAACGCTTCGTTCATCCATAACCTGCCCGACGGAAACATCTGTCCGCCCGACTCGGTCATGTTTACCAATACTTCTTCCGGCCCGGCCAACCATCCTGTCAACACACTGTATGCGTGGAATTTTGCCAACGGCATCCTCGATACCGTCACCATTGCCCGTTCGCCCATCTACCAAAAGTACGAAAACTGGGCTTCACCGGCGCCGGTGTCCTATACGGCGATGATGACCGCAATGAACCAATATGATACGCGCAGCGGTAAAAAATTAACCTGTACTTCAACAGCCAGCCAGTATTTCCTGGTGAACCCGCAGGTAGAGGCGCGGTTCACGGGGCCTGTCGATGGTTGTGCGCCGTTTGATGCACGGTTCCAGACCCAGTCGATTGGCTCCATCAGTTATTATGGCTGGGATTTTGGCGATGGATCGCCGCCGGGTTCCGGCCCCACTCCGCAACATCAGTTTTCCAACAATATCACTCCCACCCACAGCGACGCGAGGAATTACCTTGTGACGCATACCGTTCGCAACAGTTGGTGTACCAACGCCATATCGCAACCTTTTACGCTGTATCCGCAACCTGCTGCAAGTTTTACCGTACCTCCGGGGCAGTTGTCAGGATGTCAGCCGCTGGAGGTTACCTTTACCAATATTTCCAACAACGGACCTTACCCCAATCCATCGGCCAATATGATCTATATCTACGATTACCGCGACGGCTGGGCTGACACTTTGTACAATACCGCGCCGGTAACGCATAGTTTCATCAACACGCTGGGACAAAACCTGCCGGTGTCGCCTGTGATGACAGCGATGAACCAATGGGGATGCACCAATAAATTTTCGATGGATCTCACCGTCTTTCCGTATGTGAAAGCCGATTTCGTGATGGAAAATTCAGAAGGTTGCAGTCCGCTGACGGTCAACTTCCTCAACGGATCGCAGGGATATGCCACATACCAGTATACCTTTGGCGATGGAACTCAAAAAGACGGTACGCGCACGGACGGTATTCACTATTCGCATACATATATCAACCCCAGCATGTATATAGACGCCACTTATAACGTTACGCTGAGTGTTGAAGCGGGAGGTACCGGTTGCCGGGATGCAGTGACCCGGCAGGTAACGGCGTTAGCCAAACCGACAGCCGATTTTCGTCCGGGGCCGCCTTATCCGGGAGATTATATCCATCCGGTAACATCCATACAGATTGACAACCTGATACAACCCGATATTACCAGAGAAAGTTTGAAATACCTGTGGAGTTGGTCGGAGCAGGGATCGGGCTATATCAACAATTTCTCGTCTTCCGTATATCCAAGTCCGCTGATGATACCTGATTGGGGTTATTTCGATATTACGCAGCGCGTTACCGCGCCAAACGACATTTGTTCCGACAGTAAGACAACCACAATACATATCGTACCGCCGGCAGCCCAGGCTGATTTCAAAGATGTGCCGCCGGATTGTATGCCTTATGAAGTAAGGTTTGAAAATACTTCGCGGAACGCCGATGCTTATGTTTGGAATTTCGGCGACAATCATGGTTCCAATCTGAAAAATCCGACGCATGTTTATGCGGATGCAGGCACTTACACTGTGACGTTAACCGCAACGGGCGATAATCCGTTTCCATCGACCAAGACAAAAACAATAGTGGTTCATCCCACACCGCAAGCCTTCTTCGAGGTTTCCCCGAAATTCCTCTGGGTAGGTAAGGCGCTCAGGGCATTCAATCAGACCACGCATGAAGACAGTAACGGACTGCCTTACGATGTTTGGTACCGTTGGGATTGGGGCGACAACACGCCCAATGATACGGTTGAGAATCCGTCGCACATGTATATGAAAGCCGGTACCTATCAGATTACGCTCATTGCGGGTACGTATACCGATCCGCAATGCGTGTCAAAGTACGTCAAATCTGACGCTGTGGATCTTGAAAATGCGGGAGATATCATTCTGCCGAATATTTTCAAACCGCTTACTTCGGGCGAACCGTCTGACGTGATACAGGAAGGCGGTTACAGAAATTATCTGTTCTATCCGCCGGTACTCAGTCCTGTGCGTAAATATCATTTTGTTATCTATTCCCGTGTGGGACAGTTGCTTTTTGAAACCAAAGATCCGGGAAGGGGTTGGAACGGCTATTACAAAGGACGTCTGTGCGACGAAGGCGTGTACACTTACAAGGTTGAAGGCGTGTACGAAACCGGACAGGCATTCCAGAAAATGGGCGATGTAACGATTTTGAGATAAATGTAACTTTAATAAAAAATATACGTATATAAGTAATACGATTTTGATTTGATGATGAACAGATTTTTAAAAATAAGTATTGTCAATTGTTTCTTTTTGCTTGTGGGAAACATATACGCCGAAAACCCTCAGTTTTCGCAATATTATGCGTCTCCGTTGCTGATTGCTCCGTCGTTTGCCGGAAATTCGCTGGGATCGCGCGCTTTTTTGAGTTTTCGCGACCAATGGGCTAAATTGCCGGGATCGTACGTTACGGCCTCGGTTGCGCTCGATAATAATTTTTATGCCATCAACAGCGGATTTGGTCTGGTCATCATGAACGACATGGCCGGTTCCGCCCGTCTGAATACTGCCAGTGTAACAGGAATGTATTCATACCGTTTCAATATCACCGACGACTGGCGTATTCGCCCCGGCATATCGTTTTCATGGGCGCAGCGTTCCCTGCAATATGCGAAAGCCATTTTTCCCGACCAGATTTCCGAAACGGGAATTGATCTCGGTTCGATTGAACCGCCTACCGATCCGTATTATTACATCGACGCCAGTTCGTCGGTGGTAGCATATAACCGGAGGTTGTGGCTGGGGCTTTGCGTCGACCACCTGCTACGTCCCAATACTTCGTTTGCCCGTTTGGACGCGCGCGTGCCCATGCAATGGTCGCAGTTCGGCGGCATCAATTTCCCGATGACTAACCGTGTAGGCAAAGTGCCCGAAGTAATTACGCTGAACTACCTGTTCAAAATGGCGAGACAATTCCGCCAGATGGATGTAGGCCTCAACTGGTATCGCGCTCCCCTGCTTCTTGGGTTTGCATGGCGCGGTATTCCGGCGTCCGAATACCCGTCTGTCGACTGTCTGATTTTTACGGTCGGCGTCGCTTTCAACAATATGGCAATCGGTTACAGTTACGATTACACGATATCCAAGTTAGGAAACGCTACCGGCGGTTCGCATGAAATCACGCTATCCATCTCTTTTAACGAAGGTAGCAAAACGCACAGGCAAGGAGCTATCCCCTGTCCCGACGTAGTGAAATTCAAAATGTTCGGGGATAAAGAAAGTTTCAGATAAGTAATACCAAATCGAGGACTTGATATTGAACCTATCCTATCTGTTGCGCGGCTGGCGTTGCGGGATAAGTTCTCCTGTTCCTCCGTTGTTCCAGTTCGTCAGGATGGCTCTTATTTTGGCAATCTGTACTTCTGTGAGGTTGTACTCGTTTTGCGCGGAATGATGTTCGGCGCTGTAATATCCCTTGTAGCCGGCGTCGCGCAATAACGCCATTTTTTCGGGCAACTTCGGGCTTTCGCAGACGTCCCATGGAAAATGCGTATGGCAAATATACTTCGCGGCAGCCCTGTCGGCGGCGTCGTTATCCGCTTCCCTTGTTTCCGGCGATTTTGCAGTCCAGCCTCCGAAGTGTACGCAGATACCAAACCCCGGATGATCAACCGCCTTGATCAGTTTTTCCATGTGTATCCAACATTTCTCAGGCCCCCAGTGATTTTCGGCGCCGATACGGAATCCGTTGTCATGCGCAATTTGCGAAAGTTCCTTATAACGTTTGACAAGATAATCAAACTCCTCGTTGGTCCATCCGTCCTCTTCTTTGCGACCGTTACTCATGTACGGACCGGCGTCAAAACGAACAAAACCTACTCCTAACCGTTTGGCAATCTGCATATAACGATCCTGCGTTGCACGAAGTTTCGCAGAATCATTGCTCCCTGCAGCCAGAAGATGTCCCTCATCAACTGCAATGTTCGGAACGACTAATTGGCGCTCTTCGAGGGCGCGATGCACCTTGTTGATATAAGCATCGTCGGTACTGGCGAACATTCCGTTCCAAAGGTCGGCCGCATCAAGGCCATAACGGTAACGGCAGGTTTCAAAGTACCCGAAAATATCCATCATGCCCTCGCTCACAAGGCCATGGAAAGAGTAAGACAGGCACGATACCGGCAAGGACTTGAACGCCCCGCGGTTTACTAAATCCGATGCGTGCACATCGTTGGTAAACGCTCCGGGAACAGCAACTGCGGCTGCTCCTGCGAACGTTTTGCGTAAAAAATCTCTTCTGTTTGACATAATAAAAAATGATTAATGGTTTATTTTTGGGGTTAAACAAATTCCCAACCCTTGCGCGTATCGCGATCCAAGAGTCTGTTTCCTTCCTCGTCGTTGGTAACACGGCGCGTGGCAGGATCGTAGTTCAACTTTTTGCCGTTGCGCATCAGCGATACCGCTCCGAGATTATATGTCTCGGTAAGTTCGCGGATAAATTCAAACGACCCGGGTCCTTTACTGATCCCTTTCACATTATCAATCCAGCCTTGCAGCCAGCGCGGCGTCCCTTCTGCAACCATTTCGCCCTGGTTGGGCAAAGGATCGGCCTTTACGCCGGCATATTTTTTCTCGTCGGCAGGGGAGAGGCCCACCAGCACCGGATCGTCCGCATAGAAACCTCCCGTGATCACGCCCTTTTCGCCAATGAACATCATTCCCTCTATCGGAAGATCGTCCTCTTTGTAGCCATAAGGAATATTGGGCTTCATTCCGCCGTCGTGCCATGTGAAGAATACCGTTCCGCTTCCGTTTTTGTAAGGAAGTTCAAAACGGAATGCAGCCGCGTCGGGGTACGACCATGTATTCACAACCTGTGAAGGAACCAAATCGTAATTGCATTTCACAACCCTTGAGAATCGCGACGATGCGGATACAGCCGAAGCAAGCCCCAATTTGCTGAAAACGGGAATCATGCTGTAAATGCCCATGTCGGCAATCGAACCCGCGCCAAACTCAAACCAGCTGCGGAAACAGCAATGCGTATATTTGGGCGAATATTCGCGCCATTGAGCAGGGCCGAGCCAGAGATCCCAATTGAACCCCGGAGGCATAAGCGGTCGGTCGGTCGGAATATCCGGATATTGCGGCCAAACGGGACGATTTGTCCAGTTATGAATCTCTCTGAGTTTGCCGATAGCGCCTGCATCTATCCATGCTTTTACCTGATTAATACCGTTATGGCCTGATGAATTGTAAGCCAGCATGTGGGTGGCGATATTTTGCTGTCCGGTGGCCATGTCTACGACCTTCATTGCCTCTTTCAACTTGTTACCCAGCGGTTTGTGCATGATCTGGTGTTTGCCGCGTTTGAAGCAATCCACGGCGATATATGAGTGCAGGTGGTCGCACGGTATGATCTTTACTGCATCGACGTCGCGCATTTTTTCGAGCAATTCGCGGTAATCTTCCTCTGCCTGTATCGTACCGTTGTAGCCCTGTCGATTCTTTTTGTAATAAGTCTCGACAACATGTTTCATCACATCGCGTCCGCCGGGGTGTCCTGTGATGCCTTCGAGCCAGTTGGGTTCGTTGATCAGTCGGCGCAGACTGTCGCGAAGGCCGTTGCGGCTCCACCCGATGTAATCGTTGGTTTGGCGGTTGGGGTCGGCAACCCCTACGACCTCAATCTGCGGGCAGCGAAGCAGTCCGCCTATCTCCGACAGCCCCTGATAGCCGCAGCCGATATTCACCAGCGTGATCCTGTCGCTCGGCGGGATGAATCCTTTCCCAAGCGCCGAACGGGGTACAACCGTTGCCATACCAACAGCGGCAGTGGTTTGTGAAATAAATTTTCTTCTGTTCATGATGTTAATTGTTTGATTGATAATTGTTTTATAAAAATAAAAATATCCGAAATATAACTAAAAAAGTTTTACCTGAAACTATTTGTCCTTTTTGATATTTCTTCGCAACTCGCCTACAAATTGATGCAACGCCCCGACATCTTTTTGCCGGATCATATCCATTATGTCCGACAGTTTTTCGTGTATCCGTTCTATTTGTGGCAAAGTGTACGGATTCAGAAGTATTTCGCTCAACAGGTAATCGTTTTCCGAAAGCAGTCCTTCGGCAATAGCCAGATTTTTTTTGAAAGTTGTTCCCGGCGCTTCCAAATGTTTCATGCAGGCGGCAAACACCATCGTCGAGGTGAACGGGATAGAGAGCGAATACGCCATCGTTTTGTCATGCTCCTCAAAAGAGTATTCGTAGATATTCAGATGCAGCGAAGCATAAAAATCGCGGAAAAACTTTTTCCCGTCCGGATCGCTTTCGGCAATGATCACGGCGCTTTGCGAACTCAGTTCCTTCAGGCTGGCAAATGTGGGCCCGAACATGGGATGTGAGGATACAAAACGGCGACCGGCGTCAAGATAATACTCGTGCAGGCCATTTTTCACCGAAGTAATATCGGAAATGATGCAATCTTCCGGAAGATACGGCAATATATCGTTGAAGGCGGCTATCGTATGTTGCAGGCTCACGGCGTTGATCACTAACGATGGCGCAAAAGCGCTGATCTGTTCAAAACTCACAAAACGGTGCGTATTGAAGAAATAACGCAGCTTTTGCCTGTTGGTATCGTATACGGCTACATCGTGCTCCAGACAAAGCGATTCGACAAACCATGCGCCCATGTTTCCGGCGCCAATTACAAGAATTTTCATTTTTCATTCAATATAGAAAGAAATCATATATACCGACGAACGAAGTTTTTCGATGGCATTTTGAAATTCGCTATGGGGCGTTATGCGACGTTTGAGTACATTAAACATTCCCCACGACCCGCGCAACTCGATAGAAAGTTTAAAATACGGAAAATAGAAATCGAAACCGCCGCCCAATTCATAGCACAGATCGTTCAGTTTCAAATCCATGTATATTTCGTCTTCTTCCTTATAGGTTTTGGCAAGGTCGAAACGGGGATTCAATCCGCCAACTAAAAATCCGCGGTAGTTATTGATCCTTTTTGATTTATATTTGAGCAACCATGGCAATTCAATATAGCTCGATTCGAGCCTTTGAGTTTTCCCGTATGGCAGATTGTTGCGATAAAACTCTAATTCGCGTTGCCCGAAGGCTACTCCCGGAAGAAAACGCAATTCGAGATTATCGGTCAGGCGGGCTGCCGACACGGCCTGTATGTGAAAACCCATCGACAGACCGGCTACGCCGGCCAATAACGAATCAGCTTTGAAACCGGCGAATGAAGGCGTAATGGTAAAATCCATCACGTTTAGCCCCAGACAAAACCCGAAGTGAATCGCTTTTTCGTCGTGTTGCTGGTAGTTCAGTACTCTCTTACCGGTAGTACGGTTTTGCGCTGAAATTCCCGAACAACACAGACCCATCAACAGGATAAGAACAAATTGTTTCAAATGTTTTAATCAAATCAGATATAACCGTCTCCCTTTTCTAACTTCACGTTGTTCACGAAGTCCTTGATTCGCTGTTCTTCGTCCTTCTTGCAGATGAGTAATACATCATCGGTTTGCACCACAATGACGTCTTCAAGACCTTGTATGACAGCCAGTTTTTGTGGATGGATATTGATTTCGCATCCTTTGGTATCATACAGAAAAACATTGTTGCCCACCACTGCATTCCGGTTCCTGTCCTTTCGCTGATTGGCGTACAGCGAACCCCACGTGCCGATATCCGACCATCCGAAATCAGCGCAGAGCACATACACGTTTTCGGCTTTTTCCATGACGGCATAGTCGATGGAAATATTCCTGCATTGCGCATAGATATTGGCCACAGCATCCAATTCCTCATCGGTGGCCAACTGGTCGATACATTTCTGAAACAGGTTGTTAATACTGGGCATGTGGGCGTCAAAAGCCTGCATGATCGACTGGAGCGACCAGAAGAACATGCCCGAATTCCAGAAAAACTCGCCGCTTTCGTAAAAGACTTTTGCCATGGCCAATTCCGGCTTTTCAGTGAAAGTTTTCACCTTTTTCAGTTCCGGATAAGGAAGATTGTCTTTTACGTCGTTCAATATCTGTATGTAACCGTAACCGGTGTCGGGGCGGCTGGGCTTGATGCCGATGGTAAGCAGCACATTGTTCGACGCCGTGAAGTCGAGCGCCTGCTGCGCCACGCGCAGAAACTCGTCCTCGTTGGTGATCAGATGATCCGACGGCGCTACGACGATGTTGGCGTCCGGATTTTCCTTCATTATCCTGAAATTGGCGTAAGCGATGCAGGGCGCTGTGTTTTTGCGCATCGGTTCAAGCAATACCTGACTTTCCCTGATTTCGAGCTGTTCGATGGTAATATCCTTATAAATCTCGTTGGTAACGATGATGATATTTTCGCGCGGCACAATCTTGCTGAACCTGTCAAAAGTTTGCTGAATCAACGTTTTACCGACGCCCATAATATCGAGAAACTGTTTGGGCTGGTTCATCCGGCTCAACGGCCAGAAACGGCTTCCTACGCCGCCTGCCATAATCACACAATAATTATTCCTGTTCATATTTTTCATTTAAAATCAGTTCCATCCTCCGCTTTCCTTGTAATATTTTTCCCAGTCCCAAGCCGATTTGAGCGTTTCTTCGAGCGTACTTTCCGCTTTCCAGCCCAATTCCCTGTTGGCGAGGGTGGTGTCGGCCCACACCTGCTCCGTATCGCCGGCGCGACGGCCAACGATTTGATAGTTCAGTTCCACGCCGGTAACTTTCTCAAACGAATGTATCAGTTCGAGTACCGAAACGCCGCGTCCCGTACCGAGATTGAACATTTCAAATTTGGTTTTGTTCCTGTTTCCGAGCAGACGCTCGACGGCCACCACGTGCGCTTTGGCAAGGTCAACCACGTGTATGTAATCGCGGATACACGATCCGTCGGGCGTATCGTAATCGTCGCCGAACACGCTGAGACACTTGCGGATGCCAATAGCCGTCTGCGTGACGAACGGCACTAAATTGTTGGGCACGCCCACGGGAAGTTCGCCGATAAGCGCCGAAGGATGCGCTCCGATAGGGTTGAAATAGCGCAAGGCGATACATTTGATAGCGTCCGAAACCGATACCGTATCGTTGATGATTTCTTCGGAAATCTGTTTGGTGTTGCCATACGGCGATGTAGCCGCCTGTACGGGAGCGTTTTCGGTAACGGGCAACTGTTCGGGTTGTCCGTACACCGTACACGATGACGAAAATACCATGTTCGGAATGGAATACCGCGGCATCAACTCCAGCAGGTTCATCAGCGACACGAGGTTGTTGTGGTAATATTTCAACGGATGCGCCACCGATTCGCCAACAGCCTTGTATGCGGCAAAATGAATGATAGCCTCCACGCCGGAATATTTTTCCAACAATGCTTCTGTCCTGCTTTTGTCGCAAAGATCAATCTGCTCGAAAGCCGGACGAACGCCTGTGATTTTTTCGATACCATCAAGCGATCCTGTTTTTGAATTGGACAGATTGTCGGCAATCACCACGTCATATCCTTTCCCGATCAGTTCTACCGTCGTGTGCGAACCAATATATCCGGTTCCTCCGGTAACTAATATTTTACTTTTATTGTCCACTAAATTATCAAATTAATACGAAATAACGTAAATTATCCGAATTTCTTATATCGGATGTCTTAAATTTTTGCAAAAGTACATGAAATTTTCTTGAATTTCACACAAACGGATAAAAATTTTGCGGTAGCGATACAGGGTAAACGCATCTGAATTTTCAACAATTTTGCCAGATATACGTTATCCCATCCTGCTTTTAACCTTTTTCCTTTGACGCCACATTTAGTTGATTTTTCATTTTTGAGCAAATTCAGAGCGATACGGCTCAATACCGGGAAATTTTGTGCGGCATCTCCTTCCCGTTTTCGGCTGTTGTCTTCTATTGAAAGCGACATCAAGAATCCAGTGCAATGAGTTTTCACCCCCCCAGTGCGAGCGTACCGACTGATTGATCAGAGAAGCATCAGCGGATAAACTGCTGATATAAAATCGTGTTTCCTTTTCCGATTTTCCGTGGCGGCGGCTTGCCGCAGGGGGGCTTTCTACCACTTCCCTTTCCAACTGCACTTTCCCCCCCCTTGCGGCAAACCGCTCGTTGTGTGCTGGCATTTCAGTTCTTGTAATTCCGAAAAATTCGGACAACATAGGTTATGCCGCCCGAAATAATGCTTTTTAATGATTACGGACGTGTCAAGAGCAATACAAATGCAACTTCAGTCGTTGCCGGATTAAATATATTCGACTTGCAATCTTCAAAATTTTCGCCCATACCCCAACATGTAAGTAAAATCCCTTGTGGATGTTCCTCTAGCATGATATTATGGTAATATAAACTCCAATCATAACCATTGCAAACCTGACAACCCCACATTTCCCATATCATATTCAACCTTGTTCCATTGGCAGCCGGCGGAGAAATACCTTCATCATTTAATTCTACTTCCTGTTCTATCCACTTACCTGTTGTGGTAACCGGAACAACATTAAGAATACCGTCACGATTAGAAGGGGTAAAGGCAGAAATGAACTGATATGGCGTTAAAATGTATACATTTTTTTCATCTGTCCATTTTCCAAACCATTTCGATGGTATTCCATTCACCTGAGTGGCTGAGGCGGAACCTGTAATCGAAACATTGGCGGAGTTCGTCGCAGATTCAAAGAAAGCACCCCATTCCTCGCCGTTCGATTTAAAATTTGAACTAACCTTGGTAACCACTCCTGTATTGTACATCACGCCGCTGGAAAACATTCCGACAAACTGATATACCAAATTTCTTGAGCCAGCGGAAAGATAAAAATCGCCTCTCTTGGTGTCATGGTATCCCTGCAAGTTGAAGATAATGTCACCGTCTTGAATTTTACCGACCAACTCTTTTTCGGTTGCCTCCAAATCCGAGTTAGCCGCAGTAGCATACTCAACATAAAACACTGCTTCGCCGCTACCTGTGTGGCTTTGAAACTTACCCGTAAATAACTGTTTTCCTCTCCTGATTTTAAAAGATTCAAATGAAGTAATCTGACGAGGAAGGTTTTCCGTTTCCGAAACTACCTTATCATCCGTCCATAATTTGATGATGTGCGAATATTGGGTATAATCAATCCAATAGCGCATCGTATTTCCATTTTCACTAATCTTATTTACGGTATAATTTCCTTTATTTGCCGCAACAGTTACACCGATGGAAATACTTTCTCCGGGTCTTATATCTTTCACTGTTGTACTTTCAGTATGAGCTCCTTGTGTAAAGAAGAAAGTCTTGTCACCGCTGAAATTATTTGACTCAAAATGGTACCAAAAGGTGAATTCTGATACGACTTCTATACGCCAGCCATTCCAAGTTGTTTCTTTCTCTTTGGATGTATAATTCGAATAGAACAATGAATAACTTTCTTCTTTACTGCAACTATTCATTGCTAAGACGACTATAAATGCTATTATCAAATATGAAATTTGCTTTTTCAAACTTCGCCCGTTTTTTGAAATGGTATCTGCTTCCATTGCCCCGCTCTTCGCGACTGCCACCCTAAACTTCAATCTATTCATGTTACTACAACTTAAAAATTATTTTTCAGTTCTGTTCAAAACTATCAATTTCGCGGTTTCCGCAACTCTCTCTACCGCGGTCTCGCCGCTTGCACACAACGAGACAGCGGCTTTGCGAAGGCGGGGCTTACACTAATGTTTCTGCGGGCTACAAATGTTCGTTTTCGCACGGCAATTTCTGCGGAGTTACTGCCCCGCTTTCGCAAAACCGCACGTTATATGCCGCCCATCTTTCCATTTACCTTCCCAACTGTCTTTTTAATTCTTCTATTTCTTTGTCTTTTTCTGCTAGCGTTTTGTCTTTTTCTGCTAGCGTTTTGTCT
>Ga0082212_10000556_pt2 | contig 50998 bp, 47 predicted proteins | sample TergutNt197P3_FD_71548 | JGI IMG/M metagenome (GOLD analysis project Ga0082212, IMG submission 71548) | Neocapritermes taracua P3 segment gut microbial communities from Petit-Saut dam, French Guiana - Nt197 P3 | ecosystem: Host-associated > Arthropoda: Insects > Digestive system > Gut ...
AGTTGAATATGGCGCGCATCGGCAGCAAACCGATCGAGTTCAATCTTCATATTGGTTGCGACGTGCCCGCGGAGCTGCTTGGCGACGAACTGCGCATCAAGCAGATTTTGAACAACCTGCTGTCCAACGCGTTCAAATATACGCAGGAAGGCAATGTCGATCTGTCGGTTTCCGCCGAATACGGGACCAAAGAAGGGGATTCCGATGTTGTGATTGTGTTTCGCGTAAAGGACACAGGGCAAGGTATGGAGGAGTGGCAGGTTCGAATGCTGTTCAACGAGTATTCCCGCTTTGATATGGCGTCCAACCGCAAGGTAGAGGGTACGGGGCTGGGCATGAACATTGCGCAGCACCTGATAAACATGATGAACGGCGAAATTTCCGTTGAAAGCGAGCCGGGAAAGGGCTCGCTGTTTACCGTGCGGCTGCCGCAGGGCCGTATCGGCGACAAAATCCTGGATAAAGAATTGGCCCATACCCTGCTGTGGTTGAGTAATGTCGCCGCGCCGCGCGCGAAAGCGACGCAGATCGTGCGCGAGCCGATGCCCTACGGCAGAGTGTTGATTGTGGACGACCTCGAAATAAATCTGTATGTCGCCAAAGGATTGTTGACGCCTTACGATTTGTCGATCGATACCGTCTTGAGCGGGTTTGAAGCGATTGACAAGGTGCGCGGCGGCGAAGAGTACGACATCGTGTTCATGGATCATATGATGCCGAAGATGGACGGTATTGAAACGACAAAGATGCTGCGCGACATGGGTTATACCCGCGCGATAGTTGCGCTTACGGCGAACGCCCTGGTGGGGCAGGCGGAAATGTTTTTGGAAAACGGCTTTGATGGTTTTCTGTCCAAGCCGGTGGATTTGCGCCAGATGAATTCGGTGTTGAACAAGTTTATACGCGATAAACAGCCGCCCGAGATGATTGAAGCCGCGCGCAAGCAGCATGTTGGCGATAAAACGTCCGAGACATCAATTGAACCGCGACTGGCGAGAATTTTCGTCAGTGACGCCGAAAAGGCTATTACCGCGCTTGGGTCGATATTCAGCAACAGATTCCGCAGAGACGACGACTTGAAAATATTTGTTGTCAATGCCCATGCCATGAAAAACGCTCTTTTGAATATCGGCGAACTGGCTTTGGCAAACACCGCGTACAAGCTGGAACTGATTGGGAAAAAAGGGAATGTTGACGTCATGCTGGCTGAAATGCCCGCTTTTTTGAATGCGTTACAGGCGGTTACCGAAAAAATGAGACAGAAGGAAGAAGAATAAAATGCGCGCCAAGTGTACGTCAGGCACGCGGCAAAAGAACTGTTTTCAGGGATTGACGACGCTCCCGGATATAAGGTAACCTCTATCATTCTTAGTAAGATTATCTGCAATCATTGATAAACCACGTGCTTTTTGGAGTGCCTTCCGACAGATTTTCCGTCCTTTTCGGCAGCCGAGGCAATTGCTCAAGGTAAGCCAACTATCGTTGATACATGGAGAACGTGCATGAACCTGAAAGAACTGAAAGGTATGCGAATCGGCGAGTTGACCGAGATCGCAAAGAAGATGAATGTTGACGGGGCTTCCGGCCTCAAAAAGCAGGAACTCATCTTTTCCATCCTTCAGTCTCAGACCGACCAGGAAGTAATCGTTTCAGGGGAGGGAACTCTCGAAGCCTTGCCTGACGGTTACGGGTTTTTGCGCGCCCCCGACTCAAACTATCTTCCCGGTCCCGACGATATTTACGTCTCTCCCTCCCAGATCCGGCGTTTTGGCCTGCACACCGGCGACACCATCAGCGGTCAGATCCGCGCTCCGAAGGGCGACGAGCGCTACTTCGCTCTTCTAAAGGTTGAAAAGATCAACTACGAGGACCCGGAAGTCAGCAAGGACAAGATCCTTTTCGACAACCTGACGCCGCTCTATCCGCAGGAGAAATTCCGGATGGAGTATGCCCAGGATAATTTCTCCACCCGAATCATCGACCTTGTCGCGCCGATCGGGAAAGGGCAGCGGGCGCTGATTACCTCGCCGCCGCGCGCCGGAAAGACGATCATTCTTCAGAACATTGCCAACGCGCTTTCGAAAAACCATCCCGAAGTTGTTCTGATCGTACTGCTAATTGACGAGCGGCCCGAGGAAGTTACCGACATGCAGCGCAGCGTCAACGGCGAGGTCATCTCCTCGACTTTCGATGAGCCCGCGCAGCGCCATGTTCAGGTGGCCGAGATGGTACTTGAGAAAGCAAAGCGGCTGGTGGAGCATAAAAAAGACGTGGTTATCCTGCTCGACAGCATCACGCGCCTTGCGCGCGCTTACAACGCCGTTGTTCCTCCTTCCGGGAAGGTGCTTTCCGGCGGCGTCGATGCCAACGCGTTACAAAAGCCAAAGCGGTTTTTCGGCGCCGCGCGCAACATCGAGGAAGGCGGCTCGCTCACGATCATCGCGACCGCGCTCATCGAGACCGGCAGCCGGATGGACGAAGTAATCTTTGAGGAGTTCAAGGGTACCGGCAACAACGAGCTTGTCCTTGACCGGAAGATCGCGGAGAAGCGGATCTTCCCGGCCATCGACATCAACAAGTCCGGCACGCGCAAGGAAGAGTTGCTCCTTGAGAAAAATATCCTGCAACGCGTATGGATTCTGCGGAAGTTCCTCTCGCCCTTGTCTCCGGCGGAAAGCATGGAGTTTCTTTTGGACAAGATCTCAAAAACGAAAAACAACAAGGAATTCATCGAGTCGATGAACTCTTGACGCAAAAACCGAAAGGAAATTGGAACCCAATGAAAGAGAACATCCATCCCAAGTACGTGAAAACCGCCGTGAAGTGCGCTTGCGGGAACGCGTTTGAGTCGATTTCCGCCACCGAAGAGATCAAGGTGGCCATCTGCTCGAACTGCCATCCCTTCTTCACCGGAAAACAGAAACTGATCGACACCGCCGGCCGGATCGAAAAGTTCAACAGGAAGTACGCGAAGGAGAAGTAAAAGCCCGAAGGAGCGTCCCTTCCGATGAAGGTCGTCCTGTTGCAATGTACGCCCGAGCCGGAGCGGATGGTTGCCCTTGCCGCCCGGCTGTGTTATTCCCCTTCCGGCATTGGAGATCTGCGGAAGGATGTTTCCCGCAAGAGTGTGCATGGGTTGGTCCGCAAAGTCTTGTCGATGGGACACGCTTCCACTTTGGAGCACGTTGCGTTTACCTTTGGCATTGAAGGCATATCGCGCGCCGCATCGCACCAGTTGGTGCGGCACCGGCTTGCTTCTTATTCCCAGCAGAGTCAGCGGTACGTTTCGGCCGATTTCGGTTATGTGACGCCGGCAAGCGTTTCGGATCAGCCGGAGTTGCTTGCGGAGTACAAGCGGCATATGGCCGCGTCCGTTGCTCTTTATGAAAAGCTTGGGAAGGCGGGAGTTCCGGCGGAGGATGCCCGCTTTGTCCTTCCCAACGCAACGGAGACGAAAATTCTCATCACAATGAACGCGCGGGAGCTTTGCCATTTTTTCTCTTTGAGAACATGCCTGCGGGCGCAATGGGAGATCCGGGAGATGGCGCTGCGGATGCTGGCGATAGCTCGGAAGAAAGCGCCGCTGTTGTTTGAGAACGCGGGGCCTGGGTGCGTTCGGGAGAAATGTCCCGAAGGAGCGTTGTCCTGCGGACAGGCCGCCAAGGCGCGATCCGAGATCGCGGCCATCGGTAAAAACAAAAAGTGATGACGCCGGAGGCGCGTTTTGCTGGATAAACTCGAAGATCTGGTTGCAAAGATTCCGGAGTTGGAGCGTCTCCTGCTCGATCCTTCCGTAACCGGAAACCAAAGGGAAATGCAGCGGGTAGGAAGGGAGCTTGCCGAACTGCGTCCAATAGCGGACGCGTATGGCCGTTACCTGAAGACGAAGCGGGAACTTGAGGAGAACCGGGAGATGCTGGAGGCGGAGGCGGACCCGGAGCTTAAGGCCATGGCCAGGGAGGAGGTACTCAGACTAACGGAAGATAAGGAACGCCTCGAGCAAGAGCTGAAAATCCTCCTGATTCCGAAAGATCCCAACGACGACAAGAATATCCTGATCGAAATCCGCGCCGGGGCGGGGGGAGAGGAAGCTTCCCTGTTTGCGACCGAACTGTTCCGCGCCTACTCCATGTACGCCGATGCCAGGCGCTGGAAGGTGGAAATCATGCTCCGTAACGAAACGGGGCTTGGCGGCACGCGCGAAGTTATCGCCATGATTGAAGGACATGGAGCCTATAGCCGCTTCAAGTTCGAAAAGGGTGTACACAGAGTGCAGCGCGTTCCCGCAACGGAAGCGGGAGGCCGGATTCACACGTCCACCGTAACCGTGGCTGTAATGCCCGAAGCGGAAGAGTTCGATGTGCAGATCAGCCCGGAGGATCTGCGGATTGATGTCTTTCGTTCTTCCGGCCCTGGCGGACAGAGTGTCAATACTACGGATTCCGCGGTTCGTATTACGCACATCCCGACAGGGATGGTGGTTCAGTGCCAGGATGAGAAGTCGCAGCTCAAGAACAAGAACAAGGCGCTCAAGATTCTGCGCTCCCGCCTGTACGACGCGGAGATGGAAAAGCGGGCCGCCGAGCGCGCGGACCTGCGCCGCTCCCAGGTCGGCACCGGAGAGCGTAGCGAGCGAATCCGGACCTACAATTTCCCCCAAAACCGTGTTACGGACCACCGCATCGGCTTGACCGTCCACCAGCTTTCCTCTGTCCTGTCCGGGAGCTTTGACCCCTTCATGGACGCCCTCACGGCCCAGGATCAGGTCGAAGCGCTCCGGAAGTAACTGTGCTGCTCCCGGAGCTTCTTGCGCATTGCCGCCGGGAGATGGCTTGTATTTCCGACGCGGCGCCGGTCGAGGCGGAGATTCTTGTCTCTCATGTTACGGGCATACCTGTAAGCCGGCTGTTTCTGTCTGAAGCCTTCGATGCGGACGCTTTAGAGCGTCTTGGCCTTCTTCTTGAGCGCAGGCTCGCGGGAGAACCGTTGCAGTATGTTCTTGGCGCGTGGGATTTTTTCGGAAGAGAGTTTCTTCTTACCAGAGATACCCTGATTCCGCGCCCGGAGACCGAGGGGCTTGTGCGGCATGCCTTGGACGCTCTTGTGGAAAAGGGCGTTACGCGGGCTTTTGCGCTGGACGTTGGAACCGGCAGCGGCGCCATTGCCGTAACCATGGCTGCCGAGCTTCCGGGCGTTCGCGTGGTGGCCACCGATATTCTTGCGGGGGCGCTGAAAGTGGCCCGTGAAAACGCGCGGCGCCACGGTGTGGCTTCCCGCGTCGATTTTGTCCGCTGTGACGCATATTCCGCCTTGAAATGCGAAGGTCGTTTTGATTTAGTGGTTTCGAACCCCCCGTATGTTTCCGACGGGGAATGGAACTCGCTTCCCAGGGTGGTCCGGGACTTTGAGCCGCCAGACGCGTTACGAGCGGGGCCTGACGGGTTGTCCTTGTTGAGGCGTCTTGTGGCCCACGGAGAGAACCTCCTTGCTGCCGGCGGAGAGCTTTGGTGCGAGATAGGGGCTTCCCAGAGATTGGCTGTGGCTTCTCTTCCCTCAGGCGCATTGATATTCAAGGGGGTATTCCGGGATCTTGCCGGCATGGACCGGTACGCGAGTTGGGTCCGGCGATAAACCAGGAGCGATAACAAAAGTGGACATATTTGTCATAAGAGGAGGCAAGCCTCTTTCGGGGTCTTGCCGGGTTTCGGGAGCCAAAAACGCCATTCTTCCCGCCATGGCCGCCTCCCTGCTTGCCGAAGGGCCGGTGGAGATAGTTGGCGTGCCGGTCCTCAGGGATATTTCCACATTCGGGAAGTTGCTTGGCATCCTTGGTTCCGAAGTAACACGCGGCTTCGACGCCTCGGGGACCGAAACCGTGCGTATAGTAAACGGTCCTGTTTCGAGCATGGAAGCTCCCTACGAACTGGTCAAGACGATGCGGGCCTCCGTGCTTGTTCTTGGACCGCTGCTTGCGCGGTATGGGCGGGCAAGGATCTCGCTTCCGGGCGGCTGCGCCATAGGCGCGCGTCCAATAGATCAGCATCTTAGGGGGCTTGAGCATCTGGGCGCGAAGACCTCTTTGTCGGAAGGGTACATCGAGGCGACCACTGACCGGCTTAAAGGGGCTTCCGTCCGGTTTGACATGAAAACTGTCACCGGCACGGAGAATCTTATGATGGCGGCGGCGCTTGCGGAAGGGACAACGGTTCTTTCAAACGCGGCGCAGGAGCCGGAAGTGTGTGACCTCGCGTGCCTGCTGCGCGCCATGGGAGCCGATATAGAGGGGGACGGAACAGACGAGATTGTGATCCGCGGCGTACAGACCTTGAAAGGCGCGCGTCATGAGGTCATGGCTGACCGGATCGAGGCGGCGACATTGCTGCTGGCCGGAGCGATCACCGGCGGCGATGTGACCGTCGAAGGAGCAAATTCCCGCTACATGGGCGCGGTGCTGGATAAACTGCGGGAAAGCGGCGCCGAGGTGTACGAAACCGACGGCGGCGTGCGGACAAAGCGCGCGGGGGCGATCCGCTCGGTGAACGTGAAGACGGCGCCGTACCCAGGGTTTCCCACGGACATGCAGGCGCAGTTTATGGCGTACATGTGTCTGGGCGACGGCTTCAGCATCATCTCCGAAACGATCTTCGAGAACCGGTTCATGCATGTCGCGGAGCTGCGGCGCATGGGAGCCGGCATTGATGTGTCCGGGAACACAGCGGCTGTGAAGGGTGTGCCGAAGCTGTCGGGTGCGCCGCTGATGGCCACGGATCTGCGCGCTTCGGCATCGCTGGTGCTGGCGGGATTGGCGGCGGCGGGAACAACCGAGGTTTTCCGGATATATCACCTTGACCGCGGATACGATTTGCTGGAGAACAAGCTTTGTTCTCTGGGCGCCGACATAGAGCGGGTGAAAGAGTAGGGAGGATATGTAATGAAGTGGGTGCGATCTGGAACGGCGGTTTTCCGGGAGGCGCTGTCGCGGGCGTCGATGCGAGGAGCGGCGGAAGGGGCGAAGGTGTCCGCTACGGTATCCGAAATACTTGGGCGCGTGCGCGAGGAAGGGGATGCGGCGTTGGCGGAATATACCCGCCGGTTTGACCGTTTCGACCCGGCCCGGAAAGGATTCAAGGTCACGGCAAAGGAGATAGACGCGGCCTGGACGCGCGTCTCACCGGCGCTGAAAAAATCATTGGAGCTTGCCGCGGGACGGATCACGGATTTTCATAAGTGTCAGCTTGATCGCGGGTATGGCATTTCCATGCCCGGCATTACGCTCGGGCAGAGGGTTCACCCGGTCGCGCGGGCGGGCATCTACGTGCCCGGCGGCAAGGCGGCGTACCCGTCCACATTGCTGATGAACGCGATTCCGGCGAAAGTGGCGGGTGTTGCCGAAGTGGTGGCCGCGTGCGCGTCTCCCGGCGGCGAAGTTCCCGACATTGTGCTTGCGGCCGCGCGGATCGCCGGTGTCTCCTCAATCTGCCGTATAGGCGGCGCGCAGGCCATTGCGGCGCTGGCGTACGGCACGCGTTCCATTCCGGCGGTTGATGTGATCGTGGGTCCGGGAAACGCTTATGTTACCGAAGCCAAACGCCAAGTGTTTGGTATTGTCGGGATCGACATGTTGGCGGGGCCAAGCGAGCTTGTGGTGCTGGCCGACGACGCGGCAAACCCCGCTTATGTGGCGGCGGATCTGCTGTCCCAGGCGGAACACGACGAGGATGCGTATGTCGCGCTTGTGACAGACTCGACGTTGTTTTCACGGAAGGTGGAACGGGAACTCTCCCGACAGGCCAAGGCTCTTCCTCGCAAGGATATTCTTGCGGCGTCGCTGTCTCGCAGCGACGGTTTCCTTGTGCGCAATTCCAAAGAAGGGGTTGATGTGGTGAACCGGCTGGCGCCGGAGCATCTGTCTGTCATGACAAAAGATCCCTGGAAAACATTTGAGGGGATACGCAACGCGGGTACGGCGTTTTTGGGGCCGTACAGTCCGGTGGCGGTGGGCGATTATGTCGCCGGAATCAACCATACGCTGCCTACCGGTGGAGCCGCGCGGTTTTCCTCCCCTCTGGGAGTTGCCGATTTCCTTAAGAAAACCAACGTGGTATCATACGAAGTTTTGGCGCTTGAGTCAGACGGCCCCCATGTGGTTCGTCTGGCCCAGAAAGAGGGGCTTCATGCCCATGCGCAAGCGGTCAGGTTGCGGATCAAGTAGAAGAGGGAAATGTCAATGATGAGGGAAAGCAAGGTAGAGCGGACGACGAATGAAACCAGCATCAAGCTTTCCCTGCGGCTTGAAGGGCAAGGCTTGTCGGAGACCGGTACCGGCGTTCCGTTCCTGGATCACATGCTCAACCTGTTTTCGCGTCACGGTCTGTTCAACCTGACGGTTGCGGGGAAAGGCGACATAGAGGTCGATTATCATCACACGGTCGAGGATGTGGGGATCTGTCTGGGTGAAGCGTTTCGCAAGGCGCTTGGGGATATGAAAGGGATCACCCGATATGGGAATGCGGTTGTGCCGATGATCGAGGCGTTGGCCTCGGTGACGGTTGATGTCTCCGCCAGGCCGCATCTGGTTTACAACGTCTCGGTCAAAAACGAGAAGATAGGGAAGTTCGATGTGGAACTGGTGGAAGAGTTCTTCCGGGCGTTTTCGCAGTCGTCCGGCGTGTGCGTACACGTCAACATGAAATACGGGACCAACGCTCATCACATCATTGAGGCTGTTTTCAAGGCATTCGGGCGCGCGATGTCCGAGGCGGTCCGTATCGATCCGCGGGTACAGGGTGTTCCGTCCACCAAAGGCGTCTTGGGCTGACGCGCTTGGCGGATTCTGACGCGAGGGCGTGATCGCAGCCGCCGGTTACGGGGCGAGGAACGTGGCGTAAGCAAGAATTCAGGCTGTCTCCGCGCGGCGGCATGACAGCTTTAAGGAGCGCAATAGATGTCTTTTCTGGTAATACCGGCAATAGATATCCAAAACGGCAAGGCTGTGCGGCTGCGCCAGGGGCGCGCGGAAGATTCCACCGTTTTTTCCGATTCCCCGCTTGAGGTTGCAAAGCGGTTCGCGGCGACCGGGGCGTCACGGCTTCATGTGGTGGATCTTGATGGCGCATTCCTGGGCAAGCCGGCCAATGCGGATATTATCTGCCGTATTGCTTCTGTATCCGGGGTGCAGGTCCAGGTCGGTGGCGGCATTCGCAATTACGACTCGGCAGCTCGATATTTGGGCGCCGGAGTATCCCGCGTGGTGCTTGGGACTTCCATAGTGCGCGACCCGGATGAGGTTACCCGGATCACCAGAGCCTATCCCGGACAGGTGGCAGCCGGTATCGACGCCCGTGACGGACGCGTGGCGATTCGCGGGTGGGTCGAGGTGACAGGGCTTCTCGCGTCGGATCTTGCCCTCCGTATCGAAGCATGGGGTGTTTCATGCTTCATCTACACGGATATCAGCCGTGACGGAATGATGGTGGGGCCAAACGCCGACTCCATTAGCGAATTTGCAAGCGGCGTGACCGTTCCGGTGATTGCTTCAGGAGGCATTACTACCCTGGATGATCTGCGCGCGATCCGGGCAATGGAAGATAAAGGGGTTACCGGCGCGATTATCGGGCGCGCGTTGTACGACGGAACAATTGATCTGTCAAAAGCGCTGGAATTGGAACAGAGCTGACGGAAAAGAAAATACTGGCAAAACATGTCGTTTTTTAGGTGATACAAGGCAACACGCGGTAAAAGGTGTATGGTTCGGGGCGTGTTGGAGCGCGGGAAGGCAAAAAGTCGGAGGGTTGATGACTGCTGACGAACTCATAGGGCAGATAAAGTTTAATGATGCGGGATTGGTCCCGGTGGTGGCGCAGGACGTTACCGACAACGCCGTGCTTATGGTGGCATGGGCAAACGCGGAAGCGATCCGCAACACATTTGTGTCGGGGCACGCCTCCTACTGGAGCCGGTCGCGTAAATCCTTGTGGGTAAAAGGAGAAACGTCCGGGCATTTTCAGGATGTGGAGGAGATTCTTTACGACTGTGACGCAGACACGATACTTTATCGCGTTCGCCAGAAAGGGCCTGCGTGCCACACGGGCGAGCGCACATGTTTTTATCGCAGCGCATACCGTCGGGGGGAGGGGAACGCATGAGCGACGAATGTGTATTCTGCAAAATCGCACGTAAGGAAGTGGCGACGCAGCCGATCTACGAGGATCACGATCTGATCGCCTTTGCTGACATCCAGCCGATTGCGCCTGTTCACGTACTCATCGTTCCGAAAGAGCACATGCAAAATCTGAACGAAGCGGGGAAGGCGGATGCCCCGATGCTTGGGAAGGCGCTGTTTTTGGCGGCCAAGATTGCAAACGACAGGGGAGTGGCGGAATCGGGGTACCGGATCGTCATAAACAACGGGGATCAGGGAGGGCAAGTTGTGCCGCACCTGCATTTTCACCTGATCGGCGGTCGGGAACTGGATCATAAACTGGGTTGAAGCGTCGCGTAAGCGGTATTCGTTTTGCCGATTACGAAACCGGAAGCGCCAAAATCGTCTTGGTTTGCCTGCTTCAATATGGGGCGGTTTCCCCTTGACGTATGCTTGAAACAGGATAAAATAGTCAGATTTTCGGCAGTAATATAGCGCCGAAAGGGGTGATTTGAATATGCCGGGCGTCCGGGTTAAAGAAGAGGAGCCCTTCGAGAGCGTCCTGAAGCGTTTCAAAAAGCAGTGCGAAAAGGCTGGGATCCTGTCGGAGATCCGTAAGCGTGAGCATTACGAAAAGCCTAGCGTCAAAAGAAAGAAAAAGACGTTGGCTGCCAGGAAACGCGCTTTGAAGAAAATGAAGAAGATGAGTAGCCGGTAGCTTCCTTGTGAATCAGGGAGCTGATCTGGCTGGATATTAGAAGGTGGCCAAGGAGCGCGGCTCCTTGGCCACCTTCTGCTTTGCGGATGACGATTGCGGAAACATGCAAGTTAAAGGTTTTGTGAATATGGATTACCTTGCGAAAGTGGTCCCGGCAAAAACAGCGGGGCAAGACGGACCGTAAGGTAAGGTGGTCAACGAGACAGTTTGTCGCCTCCTGGCGCAATAGCGCCGGCGGAGGTTGTTTCAGGGAGGCTCGTGGGAGGACGTATCTCCGAAACCACCATCCACGAGGTGCGTGACCGTACGGACATCATCGAGGTGATTTCCGAGACGGTGCCATTGACGCGCGCCGGGGCGAATTACCGAGGTCTTTGCCCGTTTCATCACGAAAAAACGCCGTCTTTTTTCGTCAATCCCGCTCGGCAGACTTTCAAATGTTTTGGTTGCAATGAAGGCGGGTCTGTTTTCCATTTCCTGATGAAGGCCCGGAACCTCTCCTTTGCGGACGCTGTGGAAGAGCTTGCGGAGCGCTACGGAGTTGAAGTTCGTTACGATGGTGGTCGCCCTCATGCGCGTCCCGGGGAAGATCTTTACGAGATCCTGCGGCTGGCCGCCGGAACGTATCGAGAGTTGCTTGGCGCTCCTTCTGGGAAGGCGGCGCGGGAATTCATGAAAATGCGCGGAGTAACCGAGGAGGCTGGGCGCGAATTTTTTATCGGCTGGTCCGGAAGAGGCGGGGAGCTTCTGGCCGCGCTTAAAAAAGCCGGGATCGCGCCGGAGCGCGCGGAAACCGCCGGGCTTTTGGTTTCTTCTGATCGAGGGCGCCGGGAGCGCTTCAGGGGACGCGTTCTATTTCCGGTTGCCGATGCCCGCGGCCGCGTCTGCGGGTTCGGCGGAAGGGCGCTTGATGACTCCATTCCAAAGTACATAAACTCCCCGGAATCCGATCTGTACCGGAAGAACTCTCTTCTGTACGGTCTTCATCAGGCATTGCCGTCTATTCGCAGAGACGGGCGCGTTGTGGTGGTTGAAGGATATATGGACCTTGTAGGCTTGTGGCAGAAAGGCATCCGAAGCGTTGTCGCGACATGCGGCACGGCTCTTACGGAGAATCATGCCCGGACGTTGAAGCGGCTGTCCGAGAACGTCATTCTGCTTTATGACGGCGATAAAGCGGGGAAAATGGCTGCCGTGCGCTCCGGAGGCCCGCTTTACTCGGCAGGCGTGAGCCCGAAGGTCATATTTCCGCCGAAGGGAATGGACCCGGATGACTGGGCGAAAGCGGCGACGGCGGAGGACCTCGTAAAGGAGATCGAAAGCGCGGAACCCCTTATGGAATACATCGACCGCGGGGTTTCCCGGAAATGCAATTTTGACTCTACCTCCGGAAAGCTTGACTACGTAAAAAGCATGGACAAATACCTCCGGTGGATCCCCGATTCCGTAGAGCGCGAGCTGTACGTGCAGCGGGTGGCCGGTAAAACGGAGCTTTCGGTGGATACGATCCGGCGGCATCTGTTTGCGGCGTCGGACGGCGCGGGAAGAAAGACGCTGCCCGAGGAAAAACGCGCTGCCGCGAAGGACGCTTTTCCCGAAGAAAGCCGTCTCCTGCAGCTTTTCGCTTTAGACCCTTTGCTTGCAAAGGAGGCTGCCAAGGAGGAGGTGGGCGAGTTGCTGGCCGACCCGGTTGCCAGGGAAGCGCTGGATCAGCTTGCCGGGATCTCTGATTCGAGGTTGTCTTCGGCGCCGGCGTCGCTACTGACGGAGTCGCTTCCGGATGCCGTCAGGAATCGGTTGGCCGCTGAAATAGTTCGCGGTGAATATTCTGCCGACAAAGCGCGTAAAGAATATCCTGCCGTGGTGCGGGCTCTTCGTTTCAGGGCCAAGGAACGGGAAGTCAAATCGCTGGAAAAACAGTTAAAGTCGGAAAGTATCAAGGAAGAGAAACAGGCGCTTTTTGAGCGTTTGCGTGACGCCGTAAAAGAAAAAGAGCGGCTGCAATCGGAACTATGATCCCGATGGTGAGGTGATAAAGAAATGGCGAGACGTAAAGCACCCGAAGGCATCGATGGTCTGGTTGAAAAGGGAAGGGCGCAGGGGTTTGTTACTTACGACGAATTGAACAGCGTCCTGCCTCCGAGCGTACTCACAGGAGACCAGATCGACGATGTGATGGAGATATTTGGAGAAAACTCTATCGAAGTGGTGGACGACTACCAGAAAGTCCCGATTTCCGTAGGCAATCTGTTGATCGGCGAGGAGGCCGCCGGGGAAGAGGAAGAGGAAGAGGCCGCGGTCGAGGAAGAACCAACGGTTGAAGAGGAACTGGAGTATCCGGGCGGCATCAAAGGGAACGATCCTGTCCGGCTTTACCTTAAAGAAATGGGGTCGATCCCTCTTTTGAACCGTGAAGGCGAAGTAACCCTTGCCAAGCGGATCGAAGACGGCGAGTGCGAAATAGTTTCTTCCGTAAAAAGTTGTTCGATAGCCTTTGATGAACTGTTCCTGGTCGGAGACAAGCTTAAAAGCGGCGAGATCATGATAAAGGACGTCATCAAGGATCTCGATGAGGAGTCATCCGAAGAAGAGGAAAAAACGGCCCTCGATAAAGTGCTTCGAATCATAGTGCGCATCCGGCGGACCTATAAGGAAACGCTGGAAATAGAGGCGCGTCTGAGGAAGGGAAAGCTGCGCGAGAACGAGCGCGCGTCCCTCAAAGCCAAAGTGGCGAAATTGCAGGACCGGGTGGTCGAGTCGATCCAGGAGATCCACCTGAAAGAGCGCCAGATAGAAGCTATCGGCGACAAGATACGCCGGTACGCGGATATGGTGGACGCGGCCGAGACCTGTATCCGGGAAGTGAGCGAGAAGTTCAAGATGCCCGAAAAAGACCTCCTGCGCATGTTCGGCGATATCCGCAAGCAGGGGAGCAAGCTTGCCAAGGCCGCTGTGAAGTACCACGTAAAGAAAGAGAAACTGCTGGAGTTTGAAACGAGGCTTAAAGAGTCCAGAAGCGCGATCCGCAAAGTGGAGAAGGAGGCGGGGTTGTCCGCCTCGGAGATCAAGACCACTCTTTATTCCATTGAGCAGGGCGAGCGTAAGGTCCGCGAGGCCAAGCGCGAACTTGTCGAGGCGAACCTGCGGCTTGTGGTTTCCATCGCGAAAAAATACACCAATCGCGGCTTGCAGTTTCTCGACCTGATTCAGGAAGGAAATATTGGCCTGATGAAGGCCGTTGACAAGTTCGAGTACCGCAGGGGATATAAGTTTTCCACGTACGCGACATGGTGGATTCGTCAGGCAATTACGCGGGCGATTGCCGATCAGGCGCGGACTATTCGTATCCCGGTGCATATGATAGAAACGATCAACAAGCTCATCCGCACGTCGCGCTATCTGGTACAGGAGCTTGGGCGCGAGCCAAGCCCGGAGGAGATAGCGGAGCGGATGGATATTCCGCTCGAGAAGGTTCGCAAGGTTCTGAAGATCGCGAAGGAGCCAATTTCTCTCGAAACGCCTATCGGGGAAGAGGAAGACAGCCATCTTGGCGATTTCATCGAGGACAAAAATACGGCGTCTCCGGTGGACTCGGTGATAAACATCGACCTGGCCGAACAGGTGGATAAAGTGCTGGGGAGCCTTACTCCGCGCGAAGAGCGGGTCTTGAGGATGCGGTTTGGCATTGGCGAAAAATCGGACCATACTCTTGAGGAAGTAGGCCAGGATTTCGAAGTGACCCGTGAAAGAATCCGGCAGATCGAGGCGAAGGCGCTGCGCAAGCTGCGCCACCCGAGCCGGAGCAAGCGGTTAAGAACATTTATCGAATAGGCGCTTATGCTTTTGTATCGGCAGCCATTGACACATAGTGCAAGTTAAGAAGATAATGTTAGATTAATTATTAGGAAATGATTCGGGCCCATAGCTCAGTTGGTCAGAGCCACCGGCTCATAACCGGTCGGTCCCTGGTTCGAGGCCAGGTGGGCCCACCAATAAGGCAAGCTTATGGTTTATAGGATGAAGCGTTCGACATGTGTCACCCACAAGAATGCACCGGACTCCGGTGCATTTTTTTTTAAGCGGGATTAAGCGCCGATGAGGCGTCCCTCCATAACGGTCAGGGATGTTTGGCAGGCGCTTGACGAGCGCTTTCCATTCGTGTGCCGTGAAGATTGGGACAACATTGGTATTCTGGTTGGGGCCCCGGATACCCCTGTGAGAACCGTTGCTGTTGCTCTTACCGCAACACCCTCCGTGCTTAAGGCTCTCAAGCGGCGTCGCGCCGACCTTCTTGTCACGCATCACCCGATAGTTTTTTCCCCCTTGAAGTCGATTCGCCCGGACAATCCGACCTCGGTTGCCGCATATGAACTGCTGCGGGCGGGGATAGCGGCGATCTCGGCGCACACCAACGCCGACGCCGCGCCGCGCGGCGTCTCTTATGTCATGGCGCGCAGGCTTGGTCTTGAAAATATACGGCCTCTTGTGCCTGGCGCTCCGTCTTCCGACTCCTGCCGGATCGTGGTTTTTGTGCCGGGGGCATACGCGAAGGCTGTTATTGACGCCGTGGATTCGGCCGGAGGCGCGCGCATCGGCGGATACTCGCGCTGTTCGTTCCGATCCGTCGGAACGGGTTCCTTCGTGGGAGGAACTGGAACCTCTCCGTATGCCGGAAGCGCGGGCCGGGAGGAGCAAATTGAAGAAACGCGCATCGAGACAGTGGCGCCGGGTTCTCTTGTGCCGCGCATTATGGATGCTGTCCGCCGTGCGCACCCTTACGAGGAGCCGGTGATAGATATCATTCCGCTGCGCTATGGGGCGCTCGGGGGAGGGATCGGCGCTGTTGGGGAATTTGCGGCTCCGATGCCCCTTGAAAGCGCGTTTGATATGGTGCGGAAGCGGCTTTTGCCGGAATGGATCAAGGCGGCCGGTCCGGGCAGAAAAACGGTCCGGCGCGTTGCGATAGTGGGAGGAAGCGGCGGCGAATTCATCGGAGACGCCTATAAGGCTTGCGCGGATCTCTTTGTTACGGGAGACGTGAAGTATCATCAAGCCCTCGATGCCGAAGCGGCCGGGTTGCCTGTTGCGGATATCGGACACGCTTCCGGCGAGAAATGGATTCTGCCGGAGTTCCGGCAGATACTTCTTCGCCGCTTTGGCGGCAATATCGCGGTGCGGATTATTGGAGAAAAGGAACCCATGCGGTTTGTACCGCAGGGCGATCATAGGGAGGGATGAAGCTTTGATGGAGCGGATAAAGCACCTGTTGGACCTGCAGGAGGTGATGAGCCAGGCAAAACGGCTCGAAGACGAAAAACAAAAGATCCCGCTCGAAGCGGCGGATCTCAAGAAACTCTTTGAGGAGAAAGAAGCGGAGTTTCTTGCCGCCGACAAAGAATTCCAGGCGTTGAAAACCCAGCGCATGGAGAAGGAAAGGGAAATAGAGGAAGAACGCGACAAAGTTGAAAAAGCCAAGTCAAAGCTCATGTCTATCAAGACCAATAAAGAATATTACGCGATGCTCAAGGAGATCGACGGAACAAGGCGTTCCAATACCACGCGTGAAGACGAGCTTCTTTCCCTTCTTGCCAAATATGAGGAGTCGGAAAAGCTTCTTGCGGAGCGGAAGGCCGAACTTGATGATGTGGCGGGCAAATACCGGGAACGCATGACCGAGATAACGGCGAGGATGGGTTCTTTTGACGCGGATATAGAAAACATCCTTGCGCGCAAGGGCGAGATAGCGGCAAAGCTCGATAAGGGGCTTGTCAGCCGGTTCGAGACGATTTTCGAACGCAGGGAAGGGGTTGCGATTGCGTCCGCTGTGAACTGCTCCTGCACCGCTTGCAATATGAATATTTCCCCTCAGTTGTTCAACCTGCTGCAGCGGGAGGAAAAAATTCACACATGTCCCAACTGTAACAGAATCATCTACTTCGAGATGCCGGTGGATGAGGAAGCCGGTTAGTGAGCGGCGGCGTTACGGTGCGTGTCGATGGGGCGAGCCGGGGAAACCCCGGCCACGCTGGTATCGGCGCTGTTGTTGAGTTCGACGACGGCCGTCTTCCCGTGGAGCTTTGTTCATACATTGGAGAGACGACCAATAATGTTGCCGAGTACCGCGCGCTCCTGCTGGCTCTCGAAGAAGCGTTTCGGCTTGCTCCTTCCTGCGGCCTTACGGTGTATTCCGATTCCGAACTGCTTGTGCGGCAGATCAACGGACAATACAAAGTGAAGGCGGAGCATCTGCGTCCTCTGCATCTTGAAGCGCTCCGGCTGCTGCGCGCGTTTTCGTCGGCCCGCGTGATGCATGTGGCGCGCGAAGAAAACCGAAAGGCCGATCTTCTGGCAAATCTGGCTATTGACCGACACTGCAAATAGAATAGAGGGTTAGCGTCCGAGGAAGCCAGGCGGCCGCCGGTCCCATTGGGACGGGAGGAAAGTCCGGGCTCCGCAGGGCAGGGTGCCGGGTAACGCCCGGTGGGGGTGACCCCGAGGACAGCGCCACAGAAAATACACCGCCTCCCGCTTTGGCGGGCGGTAAGGGTGAAATGGTGAGGTAAGAGCTCACCGCGCGGCGGGTAACCGTCGCGGCATGGCAAACCCCACCCGGAGCAAGGCCGAATAGGAAGGCGATCCTGCGGTTTTACGCAGGGAGAGGGCTGCCCGCCCGAGGTCTTCGGGTCAAGGCTGCTGGAGGCGCGCGGTAACGCGCGCCGTAGAGAAATGGTCGCCACGCGGTTTTTTGCCGCGCACAGAACCCGGCTTACGGCTTCCTCGGACGCGAATAGTTAAAGCTTTACGCTTCCTTTCATAGTCATCAGTTATCCAATTAATTTTGATAGAAATTTTTCGCGCGTAAAAACGCCTTAAATTTCTTGACACCCCTTTCATTCCAGATATAACATCGCCTAAGTGGGTAATTGTGGGGAAAGGTGGGTAAGGGTCGTGAAATTCAGGGGGCGTTTCGAATATTCCATCGATCCAAAGGGACGGGTCAATATTCCTGCTCCTTTCCGCGAACGCCTTCAAGATTCCGGACAAGAATCATTCTTTATAACAAATTTTTCTGATTGCCTCTATGCATTCGCGTCTGAGGACTGGAACCGGATCGAGGAGAAGCTCTCTCATGTCCCCAGCACCGACCGGCGCAAGAATGCGTTTATCCGGTTTTTCCTCGGAGGGGCGGTGGAAGCGATTCCCGACAAACAGGGGCGGATACTGATCCCCCCGTCGTTGCGCGCATACGCGCAACTGGAGAAGGATGTGGTTTTTGTTGGATTGCCCAACAGGTTCGAAATATGGTCGCTTGCGCGTTGGCAGGAGGAAATGGGTCGGTTTGAGAGGGACGAGGAGGCTGATCCCGAATCCGCCAAAGATATCCTGAGCGACCTCGGTATCTGAAAGTTGCCGACAGGGCATACCCCCGTTCTTTTAAATGAAGCGCTGGAACTTTTGGCCCCTGCTCCAGGAGAGGTTTTCCTTGACGGAACGGCCGGCGCCGGAGGACATGCGGCGGAGATAGCCGAAAGAATTGGTCCGGCCGGTTTGCTGATTTTCTCGGACGAAGATCCGTCGATGCTTGCGGTTGCCGCTGAAAAACTTGCGCCGTTTCCGTGGGCGCGGCCGATCCGGTCGGATTTTTCGAATTTGGTTTTATTGAGGGAGGCGGCGGGCGGCAGGGAGTTTGATGGAATTCTGCTCGATCTGGGAATTTCGTCGTTACAGCTTGACGACCCGTCAAGAGGTTTCACTTTTCGCGCGGAAGGGCCTCTTGATATGCGGCGGTATCCGGAAGGCGGCGGGACGACTGCCGACGAGATACTGCGAACCGGGCGGGAAAAAGAGCTGGCTGATCTTTTTTATCTGTACGGAGAGGAACGGTTCTCTCGCCGTATCGCTCGCGCTGTGGTCGAACGCAGAAGGAAGGAGCCGTTGCAAACGACGACAGAACTTGCGGAACTGGTCGCATCGGCGATTCCACGCAGGACCTGGCAGAAGGGAATTCATCCGGCTACGCGCGTATTTCAGGCGTTGCGCATTGCCGTTAACCGGGAGCTTTCCTCTCTTGAGGCGTTTCTCGGGGCGTTCCCGGAGCACCTTTCCAAAGAAGGAAGGGCGGCGGTGATCAGCTTTCATTCGCTTGAGGATCGTCTGGTAAAGACAACATTTCGCCGGCTTGCGCAGCGGGCAAAGGGGGAGAAGGCGGCTTTCGAAACGCTTACACGAAAGCCGGTCGTACCGACGGAGCAGGAGATAAGCGAAAACTCAAGAGCCCGCAGCGCGAAATTGCGGGCAATCCGCAAGTCGCATTTGGGGGAGGGCACGAAATGACGAGAATCACCGTGGGCAACGGCGTGTACATAATCTCCGAAATCCGGAAGGAGAAGCCTCTGGCGCCCGTCGCCCATCGCCGCAAAGGGGTTTTCATTTTTGTGTTCGTATTGGTCGCGCTTGGATTGTTCAACGTATGGCTTTCCGGTCAATGTGTTCGCACCGGGTATCGCATTTCCTCCGCGCTGGAGGAAATGCACACGTTACAGGAACAAAAAGATGTGCTTGGAACCGAGGTGCTTACTTTGAGGAGCCCTTCGCGCATAGAGACTATTGCCCGCACTCAATTGGGGATGGTGGATCCGTTGATGGAGGGGGTCATCCGGTGAGATGATCACGCGCGCGCGGCTCGTCCTCGGCGTAATCCTGTTTCTCTACATCATTGTTGTAGCAAGGGCATTCCATATCCAGGTTTTGGGAGTGAAAGGGATTCGCGAGCGCGGGGCTAGGCAATACGGGACATCTATTCCTCTGATGCCGAAGCGCGGCGTGATTCTGGACCGAATGGAGAGCGAACTTGCGGTAAGTGTTTCCACCAAATCAATATACGTGCAGCCTGGGAAGCTCAAAGATACGAAAAAAGCGGCCGCCATTCTGGCTCCGAAGGTAGGCCGTTCGGCGCTGGAGCTGAAAAAACTGTTTGAGGAGGAAAAGGGGTTTATCTGGGTGCGTCGGCAGATGCAGTCCACCGCGGCCGAGGAGGCGGTTCGCGAAGTGAAAGAGGCGATGGCTGCTCTTGAGCCGGGCAGGCACGGAAAGGCGTTGTCTGTAGAGGGCATAGGCACTGTCGAGGAGCCGAAGCGTTTCTATCCCAATCGGGAACTTGCCGCGTCCCTGCTTGGGTTTACTGACCGCGACTGTGTCGGGATCGAAGGGGTTGAGCTTGCCATGGACAACTACCTGCGCGGCGAGCGGTCGCATTTATTCTGCGAACGTGACGCGCGGGGGAAGCTGATTGTCCCTGCGAGCGCGGCGGTGGGCGTCAATTCGAAAGGGCACTCGGTGGTGCTTACTATTGACCGGAACATCCAGCATATTGCCGAGAAGGAGTTGCAGGCCGTGGTGGATAAGTACCGCGCGCGGGAAGGAATAGCGCTGGTTCTTTCTCCGAAGACCGGCGAAGTGCTGGCTATGGCCACGGCTCCTTCCTTCAACCCGAACACTCCATCGAAGGCTCCGGCGGATGCTCGCCGAAACCGGCCGCTTACAGACAGCTATGAGCCCGGTTCCACGTTCAAGGCGTTTACCCTGGCCTCCGCTCTTGAGATGGGCTCGATTCGTAGCGGAGACAGGTTCTTTTGCGAGAACGGCAGTTACGTTTATGAGGGGAACACGATTCGCGATACCCACAAGTATGGATGGCTCAGTGTTCGAGACATCATGAAGTACTCCAGCAACATCGGAGTCATCAAAATAAACGACCAAATGGACGGAAGCCGCTTTTATGACATGATCCGGTCTTTCGGTTTCGGGGCGCGGACCGGTGTTGAGCTTAAAGGAGAAGTGCAGGGAATCGTCCCATCGAGAAGCGGTTTCGAGAACCGTATCCGCCGCGCCACGATCTCTTTCGGGCAGGGTATCTCCGTAACCTCTTTGCAGCTTGCCGCCGGCATGTCCGCGGTTATCAACGGCGGGAAGATGATGAAGCCATATATCGTGCGCGAGATTCGGGACCCGGAAGGAAACACGATATATCGCGGGAAACCTCAGGAACTGCGGCGCGTTCTGTCGCCTAAAACCTCCGAACAGATGCGGGAAATTCTTGGGAGCGTGGTGCAGGAGGATGGGACCGGCGCTCAGGCCCGCGTCAACGGCTTCCTCGTGGGCGGCAAAACCGGCACGGCGCAGAAGGTGGAGCCCGGAGGGAAAGGGTATTCCGCGGACAAAAGGATTGCCTCCTTCATCGGCTTTCTTCCGTTGCGGGACCCGGAGCTTCTCATACTGATTGTGATCGACGAGCCGCGCGACTCGGTATATGGCGGCGTGGTCGCCGCTCCGGCGTTTAACCAGATCGCCGTCAAGACAGCTTATTACCTTGGCATTCAGCCGACGGAACAGATTATTGCCGCAAAGTCCGAACGGAGGGAAAAAAGTGGCCCGCGCGAAGCGCAGCTTTCTCCCGGCGCTATTCCTGTGACCGCTATTTCCACGTCCGCGCCTTCGGGACCGATGATCATGCCCGACTTGACCGGCTTGTCCATGGGACGCGTCATCGACGTGATGAACCGGTATCCGGTCCAGATGTCGATGACAGGGAGCGGCATCGCCCGCATGCAGACTCCCGCTCCTGGAGCGCTTCTTTCCCCCGGCGCCAAGTGTTCTGTGCGGTTTGCTTTGGAGACCAGGACGGTGAAACCGGCCGCCGACGGAGGGAAACGGTGAGGCTTACGCGGCTTCTTTCTTCATTGAAGCTTCCGGTTTGCGGCGTCTCCGAAGGGATCGAGATCGGCGGCATCCGGACGGATTCGCGCGAAGTGCGCCAGGGCGACCTGTTCGTGGCGCTGTCCGGCGCGCGCGCCGACGGGCATGATTACCTCGCGGCGGCGGCTTGCGCCGGCGCGGCGGCGGCCCTCGTGGAGCGGGACGTTGCGTCTCCCGCGCTGCCTGTGTTTCGCGTGTCCTCGACTGTTGACGCGCTGCGCGAAGCGGCTGTCGCTTTTTACGGCGATCCTTCGGCGCGGCTCAAGGTCACCGGGATCACCGGGACCAACGGGAAGACGACGATTACCTATCTGCTGGAAGGAATTCTTTTGGCGGCGGGGAAAGTTCCGGCTGTCACTGGAACGATAGATTATCGCGTCGGAGAAAAGGTTCTCCGTAAAGGGCTGACCACGCCTTTTCCGCACGACCTGCAAGCGGTGATGTCGCAAGCGCTGTCGGAAGGGGCCACAGACCTTATCATGGAGGTTTCGTCTCACAGCGTCGCGCAGGGAAGAATCGGCGGAGCCCGCTTCGACCTTGGAATTTTTACAAACCTGACCAGGGATCACCTCGATTTTCACGGCGACATGGAGTCGTATTTCCTGGCCAAGGCCAGGTTTTTCCGCGAATACCTTCCTTGCGGCGGAAAGCATGTGGGGATAGCGATAAACGGAGACGATCCGTATGGCGAACGGCTTTCGCTGGAATTCCCTTCCGCGTTGACTTTTGGTTTCTCCAGGGAACGGGGAGTGTTTCCGTTGGAGATGGAGATGTCGCTGGAAGGATGCCGGATGACGCTTTCCACTCCCGAAGGCCCGCTGCCGCTGCGCTCCAGCCTGGTTGGGGCGCACAACGCCTCCAACATCATGGCGGCTGTTTCCGGCGCGTTGCTGCTACGCGCGCCTTTGGATGCCATCGCGTCGGGGATCGAGTCCGTCAGGTTGATTCCGGGGCGGCTGGAGCCGGTCGAAAACGAAAGAGGGCTGCGCATTTTTGTGGATTACGCCCACACTCCGGATGGGATGGACCGGGTTCTTGCGGCGCTTCGGCTACTGTCAGACGCGCGTCTCATCACCGTGTTTGGGTGCGGCGGCAACCGTGACCGCGGGAAGCGGCCGGAAATGGGACGCATCGCCGCGTTGCGATCCGACGTGGTGGTGGTGACCTCCGATAACCCGCGCGGCGAGGCCCCGGACGCCATCATTGCGGAGATCCGTACAGGGTTGGTCTCGGAAGGGTTCATGGAGGCGCGAGGCACGGAGGAATGGGATAAGGGGTTTTACCTGGCAATCAACGACAGAAGAGCGGCGATTATGGCCGCCCTGTCCCTTGCAAGCGAAAGGGACACGGTGGCGATAATCGGGAAAGGACACGAGAATGTCCAGATCTTTGGAGACCGGAGCTTGCCATTCGATGACCGGGAAGTCGTCCGTGACGTGCTTGTCCAGAGGGGGTAGGATGACGCTTCCCGAAGTGATCGGGGCGATTCATCCTTTGCGGGAAGCGGCCGGACTCTCCGCTTCAGCGCCTATCGGCAACGTTACGACAGACAGCCGGGAAGTCGAAGCGAACTCGCTTTTCGTGGCGATTGAAGGGGAAAGGGTTGACGGAGCGGATTTTGTGGTGGAGGCGTTCAAGCGCGGCGCGCTGGCGGCGATAGTCTCCGAAGCGGGGTTTCGGAAAGTACCCGCCGCGGTAACGCGCATCCGGCCGGTTTTCGTCGTTAGCGATCCCGTAGAGGCGCTGGGAGACCTGGCGCAGGCGCACCGTCTGCGCCACCGGAGCATCCCGCTGGTCGCAATTACCGGAAGCTCCGGAAAAACGACCACGAAGGAAATGCTCTCCTGTCTCCTCTCCCGGTCCCGCCGTGTCCTGTACAACGTGGGAAACCGCAACAACCTTATCGGCATGCCGTTGACCTTGCTTGACATTTCGGAGGAGCACGACGCGGCGGTCCTGGAGATGGGGACGAACGCTCCGGGAGAGATCGCGCGGCTTTCAGACATAGCTCTCCCGGACATCGGACTTATAACCAATATTGCGCCGGCGCATCTTGAAGGGCTTGGCAGCATGGAAGGGGTTGCGCGCGAGAAGGGAGACCTTTTCCGCTCCCTCGGTTCCGAAGGGGTTGCCGTGGTAAACGCCACCGACCTGCGCGCTGTTCGTGAAGCCTCTCGCTGTGCCGCGGATAAGGTGTTCTACGGAGTTCCTTTGAACGATTTCCACGGACGGATTCTCTCCATGTCCGACACCAGGATGCGAATCGCCATACAGACGCCGGCCGGGGAGTTTACATCCGCCGTCGGCGCGTCGGGAGAGCAGTACCTCATAAACGCAACCGCCGCAACCGCCGTGGCGTTCATGTTTGGTTTGCGTCCGGAGGGTATGGAGGAAGGATTTGCCGCTTTTTCCTCCGCGCCGGGACGCTTCCACGCGGAGCCGTTGCGCGGCGGCGGGCTGCTTCTGGACGACAGCTATAACGCGAACCCCGCCTCCGTGGAAGCCGCGCTTCGCGCTCTCATGTCGCTGGCGCGGAGGCGGCGGACAGTGGCGGTGTTCGGAGACATGCTGGAGATGGGTAAATCCTCCGCCGCGTCGCATTTCCGCGTCGGCCACCTGATGGCCTCTCTTAAAGTGGGACATCTGTTTGCCTTTGGACAGGATGCGGCTTTTACCATCAAAGGCGCCATCGAGGGAGGAATGAACCCGTTGACAGTGAACCATTTCAACGAGCGGCAGGAACTGCGCGAGGCTGTGCTTGGGTTTTTGAAAGAAGGAGATGTGGTTCTGGTGAAAGGATCAAGAGGAATGCGGCTGGACGACGCGGCAAAAGACATCAGGGACAAGTGGGTGTAAAAGATGCTGTATCACCTTTTATTCCCGCTTCATACGAGTTACTCGTTTTTCAACGTATTCCGGTACATCACGTTTCGGACGATCTATGCCGCGATCACGGCGCTTCTGATTTCGTTCGTCATCGGGCCGTGGCTGATACGCCGTCTGCGTGAAAGACAGATCGGCCAGACCATCCGGCATAACGGGCCGGAGAGTCATCTCGTAAAGGAAGGGACCCCGACGATGGGAGGGGTACTCGTCCTGCTTGCGGCGCTCCTTCCCACGCTTTTGTGGGCCAACCTGACAAGTCCTTACATATGGATTGCCGTGCTGGTAACGGCGGGATTCGGGTTTATAGGGTTTGTCGATGACTACAGAAAGGTTATCCGGAAGGACACGGAAGGGTTAAGCGCCCGGAAGAAACTGCTTTTGCAGGTTTTGCTGGCAAGCCTGGCGGCGTGGCTTATTTATACGGACATAGGGATCAAGGATACGGTGACGATACCTTTTTTCAAAAATCTGCAGCCAAGCCTGGGAGTGTTTTACATACTGTTCATAATCTTCGTCATTGTAGGCTCGTCAAACGCCGTGAACCTGACCGACGGACTGGACGGACTCGCAATCGGTCCCACAACCATTTCCGCCGGGACCTACATGCTGTTTGCGTATCTTGCCGGGAACGTCAAAATCGCCAACTACCTGCAGATCCAGTACGTGCCGGGAGTGGGAGAACTGACCATTTTCTGCGGGGCGATGGTGGGGGCGGGACTTGGATTTCTATGGTTTAACTCCTATCCGGCGCAGGTGTTCATGGGAGATACAGGATCGCTTGCTCTGGGCGGGGCGCTTGGCGTCGTGGCTGTGATGGTGAAGCAGGAGATCGTGCTGGCGCTGGTTGGAGGGATCTTCGTCATAGAGGCGTTGTCCGTGATATTTCAGGTGACTTCCTACAAAACTCGCGGCAAGCGCATCTTCAAGATGGCGCCGATACATCACCACTTCGAGTTGAAAGGGTGGGCAGAACCAAAGGTCATCGTCAGGTTCTGGATTATCTCCATCATCCTGGCGCTGCTGGCGATAAGCACGTTGAAGATTCGGTAACGCTAATGGGGGATCTTTCGGGAAAAACAGCCGTGGTAATCGGAGCCGGGAAGTCCGGGATCTTCTCGGCGCGCCTTCTGGCAAAGGAAGGCGCCGATGTCCTCGTCATGGACGAGCGCTCAAGGGACGCAGTCGAAAAATCCCTTGGAGAGCCGATTCCCGAAGGCGTTTTTTTCAGGCAGGGGATGATGCTTCCGCCGGATGTTTGCCGGACTTCATTTGTTGTGTTGTCTCCCGGTGTTTCGCGCGAGAGGCTTCCGCTTTCGGAGCTTGCCGCGGCGGGTGTTCCGGTGATGGGGGAGCTGGAGTTGGGATTTTGCCGGTTCCGGGGAAAGGTGGCCGCGATTACGGGAACGAATGGAAAATCCACCGTCACGACACTTGTCGGAGGGATGGCGTCGCGCGCTTTCGGACGCGTGTTTGTCGGCGGGAATCTGGGGACGCCATTTGTCGAGGCGGCGGGGGTGCCGTTTGATTGGGGAGTGGTGGAGGTTTCCAGTTTCCAGCTTGAATCGACCGATAGATTTTGCCCGAAGGTGGCGGCGCTTTTGAATCTTACTGAAGATCATAGGGACCGTTACGACGGATTTGCCGCGTATGCGGAAGCCAAGACGGCGATGTTCCGCAACATGGGGCCTGACGGCGTGGCCGTGTTGAACGCCGACGATCCTGAAGTGATGGAGCGTACGGCCCATATCCGGGCGCGTGTAATTTCCTTTTCAGTTCGCCGTGAGCTTCCTGTCGGCGGATTTCTTGCGGGGAGCGACATGGTTTATCGGTCCGCCTCCGGGGATGAGCGATACCCCGTGAGCGGGATGAAGATACGGGGACTCCAGAACGTGGAAAACGCGCTTGCGGCGATCTGCGTTGCGCGGTCGATGGGAGTTTCGCCGGAAAACGCGCGGGCGGAGCTTGCGGAGTTTCCGGGGCTTGCGCATAGGGTGGAGTTTGTGCGGGCCGTCGGGGGGGTGTCGTTTTTCAACGATTCCAAAGGAACCAACGTGGGCGCGGTTTTGGCGGCGCTTGAAGGGTTTCCCGAACCGGTGGTCCTGATTGCGGGCGGCAAAGACAAGGGAGTCGATTTCCGGCCGTTGCGCGAATCGTTGTCACGAAAGGCCAGGGCTGTGGTGCTTCTGGGTGAGGCTCGCGCGCGCATGGAAAACGAGCTTCGCGGCGCGGCACCGATCGAGCTTGCGGATACCCTTCCCGGCGCGGTGCGGGCGGCGGCTTCCGCCGCGCGTTCAGGGGATGTGGTCGTGTTTTCGCCGGCTTGCTCAAGCTACGACATGTTTAGGAATTTCGAGGAACGCGGAGAAGCTTTCCGCCGCGCTGTTAAGGAGTTGCCGGAATGACGTTTGGTAAACGCACGGAAACCATGATCCTGGTTTTCTGCACCCTGTCGCTGACTGTCCTTGGGCTGCTCATGATCTATAGCGCGACAAACGTCATGGCGGGGTCCTCCGCCAGATTTGGGCATGACCCGGCTTACTTCTTCAAACGGCAGATCTTTTTTCTGACGCTTGGCATATCTCTGGCCGTGTTTCTGTCGCGCGTCGACTACGATTTCTACCGCAGGCATATCCGGCTCCTTCTCGTCGGTACGTTTCTGGTCCTGATGCTGGTGTTTGTCCCCGGCATCAATCACACGGCGAACGGGGCTTCGCGCTGGATCGACTTGCGGCTCATCTTTTTTCAGCCTTCGGAAATGGCCAAGTTTGTCCTTCTGCTCTATGCGGCGTACGCGATCGATCGTAAAGGAGAAAACCCCAGAGAAGGACTCAAGGCATTTCTGCCCATGCTGCTCTTGATGGGTATTTTCGTCGCGGTGATTTTGAAAGAACCGGATTTCGGCATGGCGGTGGTCATCACGATCTCTTTTTTCGTCGTCATCTTTCTTGCGGGTTTTCCATGGAAGCTTCTCGTTGGCATGGCGGTGGCGGTGGCGCTTGCCGCGGTTACGCTGGTTGTCTCCACACCGTACCGCCTGGCCCGCTTCAAAGCGTTCATGGATCCTTTCTCCCAGGCGCAGACGGGAGGATACCAGGTGCTGCAGTCGTTGATCGCGTTTTCAAACGGCGGGTTTTTAGGGGTGGGCATAGGGGGAGGAAAGCAGAAGTTGTTCTATCTGCCGGAAATGCACACCGATTACATCATTTCCGTAATTGGCGAAGAGCTTGGTTTTGCCGGCGTGGCGTTGACAGGCGCCTGCTTCATATCTATCGCATGGGTGGGTTTCCGGATCGCCCGCAGGGCGCGTGATCCCTTTGGAAAATACCTGGCCATGGGGTTTTCGGTCGTCATTGGAATCCAGGCGCTTATGAACATGATGGTTGGGCTGAAAATGCTGCCGCCAAAGGGCATGGTGCTTCCGTTTTTGAGTTACGGCGGAAGCTCTTTGATCATGCACCTTGCGGCGATCGGCATCTTGATGAATGTGTCCCGAAAGGGGGCGGATGCTTTTGTCGCTGAGAATGATCGTAGCCGGAGGAGGGACTGGCGGGCACGTTTTCCCAGGGATTGCTCTTGCTGAGGCGTTTCTCTCTCTTTGTCCCGGCGGAATCGTCGCGTTTGTGGGGACAAGAGAGGGTCTCGAGGCTCGCGCCGTTCCGGCGCGGGGGTTCGAGATTGATTTCGTCCCTTCGGGGCAGGTTACGGGAAAAGGGTTGCTGGGGGTGTTGGGGCTTTTGCGGATAGTCTCCGGTATTTTTCGAGCTGTGGGCGTCTTGAGGCGCCGTCGTCCGGATCTGGTGTTTGGCGTTGGCGGATACGCCTCTGTGCCGGTTGCCGCCGCCGCGGTTCTCATGCGCGTGCCGCTGTTTCTTCAGGAGCAAAACAGCGTGCCGGGGCGTTCGAACCGGCTTCTTGCGCGGTTTGCGGTCCGGGTGTTTGCCGGGTTTGAAGGCGCTGTAAAACACCTGCCGCAGGGACGGACGGAGAGAATGGGAAATCCGCTGCGGGCGGAAATAGTTGCCGCGGCGCGCGCAGGAAGCACGGAGTGGCCGCCTGAGGATTCGTTCACTGTGCTGGCTATCGGCGGCTCGCGCGGCGCGCGCGCGATCAATTCCTGTGTGCTGGAGATGGCCCGCGCGGGGAAAAAGGAAGGGAAGGAGATCCGCTTTCTGCTGCAGACAGGGGAGAGCGGATACGCCGGAGTGGAAGAAATTGTTCGAAAGGAAAGTTTGATGGTCGAACCGTTTGCTTTCACAGATCGGATGGGGGAAATGTTCCCCCGGTGCCATGCCGTTTTGATGCGGGCGGGAGCGCTTTCCATTTCGGAGGCGGCGCTGTTTGGGCGTCCATGTGTTCTTGTGCCGTTTCCGAGCGCGGCTGACGACCACCAGACCGGCAACGCGCGGGAGTTTTGCGCGGCGGGAGCGGGGATATGGATGCCGGAGAGTGATGCGATTCCAGAAGCGGTACGGGCATCGTTGTGGTCGCTGGCCGGGGACCGGAATGCGCGGGAGAAGGCGCGGGAAGCATCGCTTTCTTTTGCCCGTCCCGACGCCGCTTTAGAGACGATCCGCGGGGCGCTTGCGCTTTTTCGGCCAGACGGCCGTATGAAGGAGGCTTGAGAGAGGATGTACAGGAAAGGGCTCCCCATCCATTTTGTCGGCATCGGCGGCATCGGAATGAGCGGCATCGCGGAACTTCTGTTGAACCTTGGGTATCGCGTGTCGGGATCGGACATGCGGTACTCCGAGATTACGGAGCGCCTGTCGTCGCTTGGCGCTTCCGTCATGCTTGGGCACGCGGCGGAGAATGTTCCTTCCGATGGCCACGTTGTGGTGATTTCATCCGCTGTTCGCGCTGACAACCCGGAAGTTCTGGAGGCGCAGCGGCGCAAGATCCCGGTAATTCCGCGCGCGGAGATGCTGGCGGAACTGATGCGGATGAAATACGGGATAGCCATCGCGGGAACGCATGGAAAAACCACGACGACATCTATGGTGGCTACCGTGCTGGCGACCGCCGGGTGGGACCCGACCGCCGTGGTTGGAGGCAAACTGAACAGCCTGGGCTCCAACGCGAAACTTGGGCAGGGAGAATTTCTTGTCGCGGAGGCGGACGAGAGCGACGGCAGTTTCCTTAAGCTTTCTCCTACGGTGGCGGTGGTGACGAACATTGATCTTGAGCACCTCGACTTCTATTCGGGGATCGGGCAGATAAAGGAAACGTTTTTAAACTTCATCAACAAGATTCCCTTTTACGGATTTGCCGTGCTTTGCGTCGATCATCCGGACGTCCAGGAACTGCTGCCTTCCGTGACTAAGACGGTTGTGACGTATGGCTTTTCAAGGCATGCGGACTACCGCGCGGAAAACCTTGTCTGCGAGGAAATGACAAACCGGTTCAGCGTTGTCTGCCGTGGAGAACCGCTTGGAGAGATGACGCTGCGCGCGCCAGGGCGGCATAACGTAAGCAACGCGCTGGCGGCCGTGGCGGTGGCCGTAGAGCTTGGAGTTCCTCCCGAGAAGGTTTGCCAGGGACTTCTGGATTATGCCGGCGTGGCGCGGCGGTTCCAGTGGAAAGGGGAAAAAGAGGGCGTCACGGTGATAGACGATTACGCCCATCACCCGGCGGAGATCAAGGCTACCCTTGCGGCGGCAAGGGAAGTCTGGCCGGATCGCCGGATCGTCGCGGGGTTTCAGCCGCATCGATACAGCCGCACGCGCGCGTTGTTCAAGGAGTTTCTTTCCGCGTTCAACGAAGCGGATGTTCTTATTCTGTTCGACGTATATCCCGCCGGGGAAGAGCCGATCAAGGACGCTACGGCTGATTGCCTTTGCGAGGCGATTCGGGAGCATGGGCACAAAGGGGCAAGTTATGCGGGTAAAGCGGCGGAAGCAGCGGATGCGGTTCGCTCCGTTCTTAAGCCGGGAGACATATTTCTGACAATGGGGGCCGGAGATGTCTGGAAACTTGGAGAAATTGTCGCATCAGCGTGACGGGAACGGCAGGAGGCGGCCAGTGCTGAGAAACGTGGATGTTACGTTACGCGCGAGGCTCAAGGACTACACCACTATCGGGATCGGCGGGACGGCGGAGCGGATGGTGTTCCCGCATTCCATAGCCGAGGTCGGCGAGATCTTTTCCGCCGAACGGCGGGCCGGCGGGGCCGTGCGCGTGCTTGGGGCCGGGAGCAACCTTCTGGTATCGGACAACGGCGTGCGCGGGACGACTCTTTGCACGAAGAAGCACTTGTCCAAAGTGGCGTTTCTGGGAGGCTGCTCGGTAATCGCCGAGGCGGGAGTCATGCTTCCGCGGTTGGCCGTGCTGTGCGCCCTGTCGAACCTTTCGGGGATCGAGCCGATCTCCGGTATCCCCGGGACGGTGGGCGGAGCGCTTATGCTGAACGCGGGCGCGTACGGAAGACGAATCGGAGACCTGGTCGAATGGGTCGAGATCGTCGATGACGAGGGAGAACTTCACCGGGTGGAGGCGCAGGCTATCTGGTTCGGCTACAGGGAAACAGCTTTTCCAGTCCGGGGCGTTGTGGTCCGGGCGGGCTTTCGCTTTGCCGAAGGAACTCGCGAGACCGTGTTTGAGCATATACGCCGCTGGAACGAGAAGCGGCGCGCGAATCAGCCATGGGATGAAAAATCTTTCGGCTGCGCTTTCAGGAACCCGCAAGAGAGCGAAAGCGCCGGAGCGCTCCTGGAGCGCGCGGGGATGAAAGGGGAGCGGGAAGGCGATGCGTGTTTTTCCGAAAAACACGCCAACTTTCTTCTGAACCGCGGAAAGGCCGCGGCGGCCGATGTTTACAAGCTGATGAACCGTGGAATTAAAGCGGTGGAGGATCGGTTCGGGGTTCTGCTGGCTCCGGAGGTAAGGATGTGGGGAGATTTCGATGCCTGACGCTCAAAGATTTGCGGGCGCGCGCGTAGGGGTGTTTTTCGGCGGCGTCTCGGTGGAAAGGGAGGTTTCCCTTCGCACGGGCGCAGCCACGGCCGCGGCGCTTCGCCGCAAAGGCTACGACGTCCGCGAGATAGACATACGGAAGGATTGGCTTGATGTGGTGAAAGGCGCGGAGGTGGATGTGGCGTTTCTCGCGCTCCACGGACGCTTGGGCGAGGATGGTTGCATCCAGGCGGCTTGCGAGTTGGCGGGGCTTCCATATACCGGGTCTGGCGTTGTCTCCTCCGCTGTCGCGATGAGCAAGGCGTTCTCGAAGCGGCTGGTCGCGGCGGCGGGCGTGCCGTGTCTGCCCGATGAGGTGTACGAAAGTTCGCAGCTTCCCGACGCAAAACCTCCGTCGTTTGGGTTTCCGCTTGTTGTCAAGCCGGAACAGGGAGGCTCCGCGATCGGAGTCACAATCGTCCATGATCTCTTGATGTGGAAGGAAGCTGTGGAACTGGCCGCGCGGCACGACTCTCTTGTGCTTGCCGAGCGCTATGTCGCGGGACGGGAGGTCACGGTTTCAATCGTCAATAACAGGGTTTTTCCCGCAATCGAGATAGTGCCAAAGTCGGGAGTCTATGACTACCACTCCAAATACACTCAGGGACAGACGGAATACCTGATCCCGGTGCCGATGGAGAGAGACGTTCTGGAGCGCGCTTCCGAATATACAAGACGTGTGGCGCGGACGCTGCGGCTTCGCGGCGCCGCTCGGGTCGATTACATGGTGGACCGCGCGGGGAACATTTTTTTCCTTGAGGTGAACACGATTCCGGGAATGACGGAGACGAGTCTGCTTCCAAAAGCCGCGAAGTTCGACGGCATGTCGTTTGAGGATCTGGTGGAAGAGATTCTTCTCGACGCGGGGTTGTCGAAATAGATGATCGAGTACAAGGCATACCACAAGACGGCCTACGGGAAACGCGGCGGCGGAAGGCATGCCGTGTCGAAGAAAGGAAAGGCCAAAGAATCGGAAAAGATGACGCCGAAGGCGCGGCTCAAGACAGCGGCGTATATTTTCGCGGCGCTTTTTGTGCTGGTCTTTCTTGGCGTGGCGTCACGGTATGCGTATTTGCGCCTTGCCCGCTCCGCCATGTTCTCCATTCGGGCGATAGAGATGAACTCTTGTCCGAATGTAACGAAAGAGGATGTCTGGTCGATTGTGCGCGGAGATGGAAAGAACAGTGTTTTATCTGTCTCGGCGCGCAACTTGTCCAGCCGGCTTATGTCGCATCCGTGGATTCGCTCCGTGGCGGTGCGCAAGTCGTTCCCGGATCGTCTCGTGGTGCGTATCGAGGAACATCACCCTATCGCTATGGTCAATCTGGATACTCTCTGGTACGTGAACGGCATGGGGGTGTTGTTCAAGCGGCTCAACGCATACGATCCGAAAGACCTGGCGATCGTCACCGGTTTTTCAGCGGACGATCTTCGGTCGAAGAATGCCGTGACGATGCGCAATTTCCGGGGCGCGCTTGAGCTTTTACAGCTTGCGGAGGCCGGGCCGCTGCGCAAGAACCTGTCCGAGGTGCATTTCGATGCCCAGGAAGGGTACACGCTTGTAAGCAGGGATACCGGCGTACAGTTCAAGGTCGGCGGGATGGATTTCCAAAGGGCGATACAGCGGGTGGAAGAAGCGCTGCCGAGGGTGTCGGCTCTGGGCAAGTCAACGGGCGTTGTCGATTTGAAGACCGAGGGACGCATTTTCGTGCGGTCGGGGGAGTGAATGGAAACGGGGCATGATCAGGTGATCGCGGGTCTGGACATCGGGTCGAGTAATGTGACCACGGTCCTTGGGAGAAAGATACCGGAGGGGGTTGAGATCCTCGGTAAGGGCGAGTGCCCTACGGAAGGGATGCGCAAAGGCGCGGTCGTAAACGTTGACGCCACTGTCAAGTCTATCCGCAGTAGCGTCTCAGAGGCGGAGCGGGTTACCGGTCTCAAGGTGGAGTCCGTTTTTGTCGGGATCTCCGGCCCGCTTATAAAGTCGTTCAACAGCCATGCCGCCATCTCCGTGAAGAACGAAAAAGAGGTAACACAAGCCGATTTTACGCGTGTCCTCGAGATTGCGAAGACGGTGGAATTACCCAATGACCGGGAAATATTGCACGTTCTGACTCAGGAATTCATCGTCGATGACATTGCGGGGATCAAGGACCCTCGCGGGATGACGGGGATACGCCTCGACGCGCGGGTGCATGTGGTGACAAATGACATTCATGGCGCTCGCAACCTGATACGGTGCGTGGAGAAAGCGGATCTCAACATAGAGTCGCTCGTGCTGTCTCCGCTGGCGTCGGCCGACGCTGTCCTTACAGCCGAAGAGCGGGAAGTTGGCGTGGCGCTGGTGGATTTTGGCGGCGGCACTGTTGAGATGGTGATCTTCTACGACGGGGCTTTGCGGCATTCCTTTGTTCTTCCTCTTGGCGGCGGCAACATCACTTCGGACATCGCTATAGGCTTGAAACTTCCCAACGCTGACGCGGAGCTGCTCAAAATCTCCTCCGGGTGCGCGATGATCCAGAAGGTGCGGCGCGACGACCTGGTGGAGCTTCCCGGGGTCGGCGGCCGCCAGCCGAGGCCGCTGCGCCGCCAGCACTTAAGCGAAATCATCGAGCCAAGGGCGGAGGAAATCTTCGCCTTGCTGCAGAAAGAAATACTGAGGTCCGGATGCGATGAAAGCCTTGGTGCCGGCGTCGTGCTGACCGGCGGCTGCGCGCTTCTGGAGGGGCTTGCGGATCTTGGGGAGCGGGTATTCAGGATGCCGGTTCGGCGCGGAGGCCCTATCGGCATAAGCGGGTGTGTGGAGACTGTCAATAGCCCCGCTTGTTCCGCTGCCGTTGGCCTTGTGATCTATGGTTCGCAATCATACGAAACCATTGTTGGTCCGGATGATGGGCAGCTTTCGGAGGGGATTTTTAACCGCGTAAAGAAATATCTTTCGGACTTTTTTTAGATACGGAAATCTTAAGACGTTAAAGGGAGGAAGAGATGGAAATGAAGGAGCGCGAAAACGGCAAAGCCAGATTGTTCACGGTTATTGAGGAGAATCGTTCCAACGTGGTGATCAAGGTGATCGGCGCCGGCGGAGGCGGCGGCAACGCAATCAACACAATGATCGAGGAAGGGTTGCAGGGGGTGGAGTTCATCGCCGCCAACACGGACGCGCAGGCTCTCTCGCGTAACCTTGCGCCGTTAAAACTGCAACTGGGAACGAAGCTTACCAAAGGGCTGGGCACGGGCGGCAATCCGGAGATCGGGCGCGACGCGGCGATCGAGGATCGCGACATGCTCCGTGAGGCGCTTACGGGCGCGGATATGGTGTTTGTTACCGCGGGCCTGGGCGGCGGAACCGGAACCGGCGCGGCTCCGATCGTGGCCGAGGTTGCCCGCGAGGTCGGGGCGCTGACGGTTGCTGTTGTGACCCGGCCATTTGTTTTTGAAGGGCAGACCCGTAAGCGGCAGGCGGACATTGGATTCAAGGAACTGCGGTCCATCGTTGACACGATCATCGTTGTGCCGAACGAGAAACTGCTCCTTATCGCCGGCAAGGAAATGAGATTCGTTGACGCGTTCAAAAAAGCGGACGAGGTTCTCTTTCAGGGAGTGCGCGGCATCTCGGAACTGGTTACAAAGCCCGGATATGTAAACATCGACTTCGCCGACGTCAAGACTGTCATGGCGGGGATGGGGCTGGCGTTGATGGGCACAGGATCGGCTTCCGGACAGAATCGGGCTGTCGCGGCGGCGGAGAAGGCGATATCGAGCCCGCTTCTGGAAGATGTCTCGATAAAAGGCGCCCGCGGAGTGCTTATCAATATCACAGCCGGGTTGTCGCTGTCTTTGAACGAAGTAAACGAAGCGGCGAGCCTGATTCGCGAGGAAGCTTCCGACGAAGCAAATATCATCTTCGGCACGGCCGTCGATGAGTCCATGGAGGACGAACTGAAAGTTACCGTGGTTGCCACAGGGTTTGAGCCAAACGTCGCGGAAGGGCCCTGGAAGAGCCAGAGAAAAGGCATCAAGCTGGTCAGCCGCGCTGAAGATTTGCATAAGCCCGCTTTTATGAGAAACGCCGCGGCACAGTCGGTTTTGCCCGATGAGCGCGCGGAAGACCTTCCGCTGATCGACAAGGAGACAGAAATCGAGTCGCTGGACGACTTCGAGATTCCGACCTTCCTGCGGCGGCGGGTGGAATAACTTTCGGGAAGAAGCGCGTTTTGGGCAAGCCGCTTTTCCGGTCCGCGCGTCAAGGCGGGGAAACCGGTTCTGTCCGCAAGGAGTGGGGTGGGAAGAAAAGGGTCGCGCTGGTTTACCCCAACGCCTACCGCCTGGCCATGTCGAACCTTGGGTTTCTGCTGGTTCACGGCCAGGTCAACGAAAGACCGGACCGGCTGTGTGAGAGAGCCTTCCTCTCCCCCGTGGGAGGAAGGAAGCCCTCCACGGTTTCAGGCGGGCGGTGCGCATCCCCACTGATTGGCGCGACTCTGGGCAGGACGCTGGAAAGCGGGCGTTTCCTTTCGGAGTTCGATGTCGTCGCCATTTCCCTTTCCTTCGAAAACGATCTCCTTAATATTCCGGATATTCTGGCCGCGGGCGGTATCCTTCCGTTTCGCGAGGATCGGGCCGCTTCCGGCAAGCGGTATCCGCTGGTTGTCGCCGGAGGGTTTGCCGCCTCCCTGAATCCGGAGCCGTGCGGAGTGTTTGCGGACGCGGTGATTGTCGGCGACGGAGAACGGGCGGTTGAAGCTCTGCTTGATATGGAAGGCGGCGATTCCGCTGATGCCGGTTTCATGCGCGCCCTTTCGAGCATTCCCGGAGTCTATGTTCCGTCTGGTTACGTTCCCGTTTACGAAAGGGATGATGGGGCGTCGGCGGGCGGGCGGCTTCTCTCCCTTGATCCCCTGCCTGGTTTTCCCGACCGCGTTGTTCGCGAGACGCTCGATCTTGCGGCGCTTGCGCCTCCTCCTCCGATCGTTTTGGCGGATGATACCGAGTTTGGAAGAATGTCGCTTGTGGAAACATCCCGCGGCTGTCCTAAAAAGTGCTGCTTTTGCGCCGCCTCACACGCGAACCCTGTTTTCAGGGAATTTCCCATAGAGCGTGTCCGCGTGGCCGCGGAAGCGGCGTGGCCGCACCGCCGGGCGGTGGGAATGATAGGAGCGGCGGTACTGGACTGGGGGCCATTTCGGGAATTTGCCCTGGAGGTGTTAGAGCGCGGCGGGAGCGTGTCTCCGGCATCTGTGCGCGCCGAGGCTGTTGACGAAGAGATAGCGGACATCCTTGCGCGGAGCGGACACCGGACCGTGGCGCTTGCGCCCGAATGCGGGGATAAGCGGCTTCGCGCGCGCGTAGGGAAACATATTTCGGATGACGCGTTTTTTGATGCGGCTTCGATACTTGCGCGCGCCGGGATTGTATCGTTCAAACTATACTTTTTAATTGGCTTGCCCGGAACGCAAAGGGAAGGTGAAACGGAAGCGATAGTCGGCTTTTTGAGCCGGTTTCGGGAGCATGTTTTAGGCGAGGCGCGTGTGGTTGGGCGGATGGGCACTATAACCGCGGTGTTGTCTCCCTTTGTGCCGAAGCCGTTTACGCCGTTGCAGTGGGCCGGGATGGCAAAAGAAGAGGAGCTTATAGCCCGCGAGAAAATAGTGGCCTCATTTGTTCGGACGGTTCCAAACCTGCGCTGTGCGGGGGAGCGGCCGCGTGACGCGGTTTTGCAGGGGTACCTCGGCCTGTCCGACAGGCGCGTAGCGGAAGGATTGCGGAAGGTGAAGGGAGGCCGCTTCCATGCGTTGCCGCCGGAGATTTCGGCAAGGATTTCAGCGATTGCGCATCGGGAGAAAAATCCTGATGAGTTTTTCCCGTGGGATATGATTGAGGGAAGCCACAAAAAAGCGGATCTGCGCGCGCGATACGAGAAATACTTGCAGGGCTAAGGAGGCGAAGTGGAGCACAAGGTGTCGTTTCGCGGGACGGGAAAAGAGTATTTCGGCATCTGGATTGTGAATACACTTCTTAAGATCGTTACGTTTAGTGTTTATACGGCGTGGGCGAAGGTTCGCAAGCGGCGCTATTTTGCCGGAAAAATATTTATGGATGACGAGCCGTTTGAATACCTTGCAAGTCCCAGGGCTCTTTTCCGGGGATGGCTTGTCGCGGCGGCGGCGATTGTGGCCTATACATGCGCGGATTATTTCAGCAAGATGCTTGGAATTGTCATATCGCTCATAATAATGGCGTTTTTCCCCTGGGTCGTGGTGAAGTCGCGCATCTTCAATTTCCGAAACCAGTCTTGCCGGAACATCCGGTTTGGTTTTGCTCCGAAATACGCGGAAGGCTACCGTGTCATGCTTGGATGGCCGCTGCTGGTTCCGTTTACTTTGGGCCTCCTGATCCCATACGTGTTCTATCGCCAGAAGAAGTTCCTTGTGGAAAACAGTTCATACGGAACGACGCCATTTCGTTTTACCGCGACTCCGAGGGAATTCTACAGGATTTACACAACACTCGTGTTTAAGGTGGTGTTGTTCTCGTTGGTCTTTATTGCTGTCTTTGTCGGTGTAGCTATGTTTGTGCCTAAACAGGTGGGGATTTATATCTTGATGTTTCTGTCTGTATTGCCGTTTTTCTTGGTGGTTGTCTATTTTAAAACCGCTATTGCGAATCTGGTCTGGAACTCTACGGAACTTGGAGGACTGAAGTTTCAAAGTTCGATGGATGTAATGGACATGTGCTGGCTCTATTTTTCAGGCGGCGTTGCCGTCATTTTTTCGATGGGACTTCTTTTTCCTTGGGCATCGGTCCGCGTGATGCGCTACCGGTGTGAGCGGTTGTCGGTTCATTCACAAGAAGGGATCGGTCAATTCATTGCGGATACGGCATCGGCTTCCGTCGGAGCCGTGGGCGAGGAGATCGGCGATTTGTTTGGTATGGACGTGGATTTCGGTTTCTGATGCGGACTGACGGCTTCTACTACGATGGGTTAAGCTCCCACCGGGTGCAGGTTGAGGTGTATCTGGTTTCGGGGGGGGTGATGATCCACGGACCGGGAGTGGACATCAAGGCGCCGCTTGCCTCGGTTACCCTCGAAGAAGCCGTGGGTGGCGGACGAAGCGTGCTTCGGTTTGCGGACGGCGGCATGTGCGCTTTTGACGATGCGCCGTTCGCGGATCAGGTTTCTGTAGCGCAGGGGAAACGGGTGGGGTTGTCGCGGATCAGCCGCTGGGAGAGAAGCCTTTTTCTGTCCATAGTGGCGCTTTTGATCGTGGCGGCTGTCGTGGCGGTAGCCGTACGGTATGGAGTTCCGGCGCTTTCCCGCAGAGTAGCTTTTATTATTCCGCTTGATGTCGAGAAGCGGTTGGGCGAGGAGGTGCTGGCGGCGCTCGACAAGGTTGTTTTCAAGCCATCCGGTTTGCCTGAAGAAAGCATAGAACGCCTCAGCGTGGCTTTTCATGACGTAGCGCAAGGAACTTCTATCGGGGACAACGCGCGTATCCTGTTCCGGAAGGGCGGGCGGCTTGGCGCCAACGCGGTTGCGATTCCATCGGGGATTGTGGTAATGACCGATGAACTTGTGCTGCTGGCCCAGGACGACTGGGAAATCGCGGCGGTGATGGCGCACGAAGCCGGGCATATACGCGGACGCCACAGTATGCGGCATCTTCTGCAAAATTCGATGACAGCGCTTATTGTCTCTGCCGCGATCGGCGATTTTACCTCGGTTTCGTCGATGGCGGCGGCCGCGCCGACGCTTTTGATCAACGCGAAGTATTCAAGAGATTTCGAGCGGGAGGCGGATGCGGAGTCTGCCCGCTATCTCTTGAGCCGCGGCGTCTCCTGGCGGAAATTTGCCGACATGCTTGAGCGGCTGGAAGCGGACCATGAGCGGAAAATAAAAGAAAAATCTTCGCAGGCTGAGCTGAAGAGAATTTTAGAATCTTTAGATGAAGTGGAAAGGAAAAAAGAGAGGACTTCAAGATCTTTAAATGAACTGGAAAACGAAAAAGACAGAATTTCAAGATCTTTAGATGAGCTAGAAAGCGAAAAAAACAGGATTTCAAGATCTTTGGATGAACTGGGAAACAAAGAAGAGCCTTTGCGGGCTGAGCAAAAAAGCAAAGAGAGCATTTTGAAATCTTTAGATGAACTGGAAAGCAAAAGAGATAGGATTTCGAGATCTTTATATGAACTGAAAAGCAAAAAAGAGACGATTTTAGGATCTTTAGATGAACTGGAAAGTAAAAAAGAAATGATTTTAAAATCTTTAAATGAACTGGAAAGCGAAGAAAAGTCTTCGCAGGCCGAACAGGAAAGCGAGAAAAAATCCTCCCTGGCTGAAGACTACCTGTCGTCCCATCCGCCCGTTCAGGAGAGAATAAGGGAGCTGGAGTCTATTTTCCGTCAAGATGGATCATGATGTTGCGTGTGCGCGGGCCGTCGAATTCGCACAAAAAGATCGACTGCCAGGTGCCCAGCGCCAATTGCCCCGCCTCCACGAATACATTGGTTCCAGAGCCTATCAGCCCCGCCTTGATGTGGGCGTGCGCGTTTCCTTCGAGATGGCGGTAGAAACAATCGGTCGAAGGGGCGATTTTTTCGAGGCAGTTGAGAATATCTTCCCGGACGCTTGGGTCGGTATTCTCGTTGATGGTGACCGCCGCGGTAGTGTGCGGAATGAAGATATGGCAGATGCCGCTTTTGATCCCGCTGTCGCGGACGATTTGCCGGATGTGTTTTGTGATGTCGAGGAAAAGCTGCTTGCCTTCGGTCTTAACGGTGATTGTCTTGAATGGCATCTGTTTGCTCCGTTCAGGCCGGGAGATGTAAACGCATTGTAAATAACCCGCGACTTAAAGTCGTCAGGTTTCTTTGCAAGGACTTCTATAATTATTACGTCAATGTTGCTTAAGGGCAATACGGTGTCTGCCCCGTGGCGAAGTTTGGCGTAACAAGGCGGATACCAATATAATTGTGTTTATGAAGCCGAACAGTCAGTTGATCCTGGCATCAGAATCTCCTCGCCGCAAAGAATTGCTGTCCGCTTTGGGAGTGCCGTTCCGGATTGTGCCTTCGGGGGTGGACGAAATATCCTTTCCCGGAGAAGCGCCTGCGCGTTTTGCTATACGGGCGGCGATGGATAAAGGGATGGAGGTCGCGCAAAAGCATCCTTTTTCCTGGGTTCTTTCCGCCGACACGATTGTTGTGATCGACGGCGCGATTCTGGGCAAGCCAAAGGATCGGGCGGACGCCCGCCGGATGCTTTCCCTGCTCGAGGGGCGCGAGCACAAGGTTTACACTTCGCTGTGTCTGCTTTGCGGGGAACGCGGATATCGGGACGCGGGGACCGAGGTAACGCGCGTGTTTTTCCGGTCTCTTGCAAGGAACGAGATCGCCGCGTATGCCAGAACGGGCGAATGCGACGACAAGGCGGGCGCCTATGCCGCGCAGGGCGCGGGGATGCTTTTAATCGATCGTATCGCGGGGTCATTTTCAAACGTGGTGGGGCTTCCGATGACCCGCGTTGTTTCTATGTTCAAGAAGGCGGGATTGATCGCGGCTTCCTGTTCGGGGTCCCGTTTTTACCGGTTTGCCGGAGGGAAAAAATAATGGAGTATGGCGCTACGGTTGCTGAAAACGTCGCTCGCGTGTTCGACCGGATCGCGCGCGCCGAGCGCCGCGCCGGACGCGCGCCGGGGTCGGTGAAGCTGGTCGCGGCGTCAAAATCGCAGTCGCTTTTGATGATAAAGGAAGCATACGCCGCAGGGCTTACGGTTTTTGGGGAAAACTATGTCCAGGAGGCGCAGGAGAAAATCTCCGGTCTTCCGGACGCCGAGTGGCACATGATAGGGAAACTCCAGGGAAACAAGGTTCGCAAAGCCGTCTCTTTGTTTTCATGGATTCAAACGGTTGATTCCGGCAAGCGGTTAGAAGAAATCTCCCAATGCGCAGTCGAAGCGGGGAAAGTTGTGCCGGTATTGCTGGAAGTAAACCTTGGAGCCGAAGAGAGCAAGGCGGGGATCTCCGCGAACGAGCTGCCTGCCGTGGCCGAAGTTTCCGAGGGTTTGCGCGGCGTCAAAGTTTCCGGGTTGATGGCGATTCCGCCATACGGGATTGATCCTGAAGAGAGCCGGCCGTATTTCGTCCGGTTGCGTAATTTAAGGGATGCGCTTGCCAGGCGGATGCCTTCGCTGGAGCTGCCGGAACTGTCTATGGGGATGTCGGGCGATTTTGAGGAGGCTATCGAGGAAGGGGCGACGATTGTGCGTGTGGGAACCGCGATTTTCGGCGTCCGGTCATGGAGGTAGAAAAATGAACGGCTTGGGGTTTGTCGGCGCGGGGAATATGGGAGAGGTGATGATCCGGGGGGTGATCCGCGCCAAACTCTACTCCCCGGAACAGGTGATTGTGTACGATACGGCGCGAGGGCGGTCGGAGGTGCTTAATCAACGCTTCGGCGTGGTCGTTGCGTCCTCTGTCGAGGAGTTGCTTTCCTTGTGCGATACCGTTGTTGTGGCCGTGAAACCGCAGGTATTGCAAAGCGCTCTGGATTGCGTTCCAAGGGAGGCTGCTTGCGGGAAGACATTTATTTCCGTCGTGGCCGGCGTGAAGGCGGCGGTCTTTGAGCGCGCTTTGGGAGAGGGCGCAAAGATCGTGCGAACCATGCCCAATGCTCCATCTCAGGTAGGGATGGGGAGTACCGGAGTCTATTTCTCCGCTGATGCCGGCCCGGAGGTTCGCAAACGCGTGCTTTCGATCTTTTCCTCTTTCGGGGAAGTGGCGGAGATGCCTCGTGAAGATTTGTTGGATGTCGTTACGGCGTTGTCAGGATCAGGCCCCGCCTACGCGTTCATGTTTGTGGAAGCTATGGCGGACGCCGCTGTCCGGGCCGGGATGATGCGCGGCGAGGCGTGCCTGCTTGCGGCCGCCACGCTGGAGGGAGCGGCGCGGATGGTCCGCGAGACAGGGAAGCACCCCGCGGAGCTAAAAGATATTGTGATGTCGCCCGGCGGTACTACCGCGGCCGGAGTGGAGGCGTTGGAGCGCGGAGCGTTTCGCGCGACGGTTATGGACGCTGTTCTGGCTGCATGGCGAAGGTGCCGCGAACTGGGTGGTCAATAAAGCGGAAGGGGTAAGAAAAGATGTTCATCGCCAGAAACTTTATCGTGGCGATCGCCACCGTTGTTGATTACGTTTTGCTGGCTTACATGTGGGTTTTCATCATCCGGGCCGTGCTGTCGTGGGTCAGCCCCGACCCGTACAACCCGATCGTCCGAACGATCTACGCGCTTACCGAGCCGGTGCTCTCGCCCCTGCGCAGAAAGCTTCCGCTATACGCGGGCTCCATAGATTTCTCTGTCGCTGTCGCGGTGCTGATTATCATTTTTCTGCAGCGCTTCGTAGTACGATCGCTCTTTGAGCTTGCTTATCAGGCGTGGTGAAGCAACCGGATACTCCGTATGCCACTTTCTCCGTGCGTGTGGTTCCTCGCGCGTCGAAAGAAGGCATCGCCGGTTTTGAGGGAGGAGTGCTGCGGATTCGCCTGAACGCTCCGCCGGTGGAAGGGAAGGCAAACGAGGCGCTGACGCGGTTTCTCGCAAAGGCGCTTGGCGTTTCCCGTGGAAGCGTTACGCTGGTATCCGGCGAAAAGGGGCGCAACAAAATTGTACGGATCGATGGAATGACCCCGGAAGCGGTTCTTTCCGTACTTGGTTTGCTTTAAATCAAAACCGCAGGGAGCAGCCCTGATTGAAGTTGTTTTCGGCAGGAGCGCTAAAAAGCAGTAGAAATTATTGATTTCATTCAAAAAAACGCTTGTGTTTTATAGGATTCCGCAGTAAATTTAAAGTTCTTGCATGGTGTGAGCGGCTTGTGATCCGAAAAAGCTTACACAAGGCCCATTATCAGAAGTTTGATACAAAGAGAGCAGGAAGAAATTGCAGCTTATATTCCCTATCCCCTTTCTGACTGTTTTTGCTTGGGTTGCTGTATTCTTATCTTGTTTTATCTTTTCGATAAGTTTATTTAATCTGGTATCCGTAAAGGTCTCTTTTTATAAAATATAACTGAGTAGCATAGGCTCTGTTGCTTAAGTAAATGTATAAACTTTACAGAGACGATATAAGTATGACTGAACGTAGAAGCTCATCTTGTTTGCATAAACATAAATACGTAATATTTTTATTGGAAGCCGTAACGATATTTACGGCGCCGGGTTATATGCGTGTCGATAATTCGTGCGGGAGCGTTCTTGCTGAAGTAGGGTGTTATGTCGGCGGAAATGTCCCCTTGGCGGAGTAGAAATCATATTTGCATTGGATTAATAAGGTCATAAATTGGATGCGTAATAGAGACGCTTTGCTTGTTTTGTGAAGCGTTGAAATTACAGAAAATATCCTTAAGAGGAGGTTAGGTTATCATGAAAGTTATTCAAGCGATGAATGAATATGGGCATGAACAGATTATATTTGTTCACGATAAGGCGGCGGGGCTCAATGCGATTATTGCGATTCATAGCACGGTGTTAGGGCCTGCGCTTGGCGGGACTCGTTTTTGGAATTATGCCTCGGAAGAGGATGCTTTGTTTGATGTGCTGCGTCTGTCGAGGGGGATGACATTAAAGAACGCGGCGGCCGGCCTTAAACTCGGAGGCGGTAAAGCGGTAATCATTGGTGATCCCAAAAAGTTAAAATCCAGGGATTTTTTCCGCACGTATGGCAAATTCATAGATGTGTTAGGCGGCAAATATTACACGGCGGAAGACGTTAATACAAGCGCTACTGATATTGCTCACATAAACGAGGTTACGAAATTTGTATCGGGAACTCCTGAGGTGAGCGGCAACCCGTCACCGTTTACCGCTCGTGGCGTCTATATGGGCATGAAAGCAGGCGCAAGCGTTAAATTTGGTTCCGACTCGCTTCAAGGCAAAACGATTGTAGTGCAAGGGCTTGGAAGCGTTGGGTATTTATTATGTGAACACTTGAAAAAAGAAGGAGCAAGTCTAAAAGTTTACGATATTAACCCCGCCGCGACGGAAAAAACTATAAAAGAGTTTGGCGCTACAGCTATCAAGGCTGAAGAAGTTTTAACGGCAGAATGTGACATATTCTCGCCCTGTGCGCTTGGCGCGGTGTTAAATACTAATAATGTAAGCAGCTTGAAATGCAAGCTTGTAGCTGGGGCGGCTAATAATGTGCTTTTAGACGCGGCAACGGGAGATGCATTGGATAATATGGATATTCTGTATTTGCCAGATTATATTGTCAATGCGGGCGGCGTAATTAATTGTGGCATGGAAATACCCGATGGCAATTATGATGTTAATGTAATTAACACTCAAGTTGACCAGATATACGACACGACGCTTAAAATAATTGCGCTTTCTAAAGAAAAACGCGTGAGTACATATAGAGCGGCTGATGAATATGCGGAAGGTATTGTGGCCGCTGCTAAAAAGTAAAATCGTATAACTTAAAGCACGCCGTTTTTAAAAGTTGGCACGAGTTTGATATCGTGCGGTTAGGCTCTTGCTTATGTTTGTTGTGTCTTACGTAAAGCGCCCGCCCGGAAAGCGGCGGGGTGTGGTATTGTACGAAGAAATATCCCATACCAAGCCAGTCAGGAAGGAGAAGAAATGAGATACTTTGTGGTAGCTATTGTCTGTTTGGCGCTTGTCATGTCGTCGGGGATCGCCTTGGCTGCCGGCGCCACGACGCTGAAAGGAGAAAAAGAGAGGCTCGGTTACAGCATCGGCATGGATTTGGGAGGCATGCTGAAGCGGCAATCCCTCAATGTGGACCCGGACGCGGTGGCGAAAGGGCTCAAGGATGCTTATACGGGCGGGAAGACTTTGCTTACCGAAGAAGAGATGCGCCAGGAAATCCAGGCGCTTCAGACCAAACTTATGGAAAGGCAAGCAGACGAAATGAAAAAGCTGGGTGAGAAAAACAAAAGTGATGGCGAGAAGTTCCTGGCGGAAAACGCAAAGAAAGAAGGGGTGAAAACCCTTCCGAGCGGGCTGCAGTACAAGGAACTGAAAGCGGGAACTGGTAAAACTCCGAAAGCCACTGACTCTGTGACCACCCACTACTCGGGCACGCTGATCGACGGGACCGAGTTCGACAGCTCCTACAAGCGCGGAGAGCCTGTTTCTTTTGCGGTTTCAGGAGTAATCGCCGGCTGGACGGAGGCGTTGCAGTTGATGAAGGAAGGCGCCAAATGGCAGCTCTTTATTCCGTCGTCGCTTGCGTACGGCGAGCGTGGAGCCGGGCGGGACATCGGGCCTAACTCCACCCTCATTTTCGAAGTTGAGTTGATCAAGGTCCAGTAGTCTTTAAGGTTTCGCGGGGAGAAAGAGCGCTCTTTCTCTCCGCGAAACTGCCTTCCCCAATCACTCGTTACACGGTCGAAACACGTCTTAAAAGTCAAACGCCTTCAAGCCTGATTTCCACGCTTTGCGTCAAAACGCCTGAGATTGTGGGGTGATTTTCTTGCTGGTTTGCGCGGGCGGCAAAGAAGTTAGCGTTTGCCGGTTATGTTTTTCAGCCCGATCATCCGGACTGCCTGCTCTGGTTGGTCGGGCGTTGTTTTACTTGTTTGCGGTCAAAGCGCCAAACGCTAATTTTTTGCCTTCGCGGGGAATATAGCCATCAGCGAGACGAAAACGCCTACGGCTCAACTAATCCGGCAAGCGGAACCGGCTATAAAACGGAGACAACTGTCAGAACTCAGATTCGGGTTTCCGTGCGTATACTTCTCCTCTCACATCTCCTCGTTCTATCGCCCTGCGCTCCCGCTTGAAGTACACATAGGCCATACAGGCTATAAAGAGTATCACCGGTAATAGAGGGAACAACAACAACTCCTTAAGCACGTCCATTTCGATTCCGTAGCTGTTTGTGTAAAGATATGCCGGATAGATTTCGTGTATCTTCCGGGCGGCGGCATGGCCTTGGTCTGCCGCTTTGCGATACCATTTCTCGGCTTTTCCGGGATTACGGGATACGCCTTTTCCCGCGGCGTACATCCATCCAAGTTTGTATTGAGCTTCCGCATTTCCCTTTTTAGCCGCCTTTTTAACCCATTTCATAGCCTCGGCATAGTTTTGAGCTACACCCTGGCCTTCGGCGTACATCACTCCAAGGTCGTATTGGGCCTCGACATCTCCTTTTTTCGCCTTGCGCTTAACCTCGTCAAAATCCTGCGCATGGACTATCACGGCAAAACAGATCGCGATCAATGCCGTGCATACGCGCACTAATCGGGACATAGTGTTTCTCCTTGATTCAGCCGTTGAGCCGGCCGGTTGGACGAGCGGAGCGCCGTGTTTGGGTTCGCTATGGTACGGTTTGAAAACTTGTTGCGCAAGGCTTCTTTTGACCTAATTCCGAAAATATTGCGGGTTTCAGTTTTTATAGCGCGACGGAAAGGGGGACCGCTTTTTTTAAAGGTTTTTTAATGCCTTTTCTTCATGTCTTCAAGCCCGTGCTGGGCTTTTGTATTTCCCTGTTCCGCCGCCATGCGATACCACCTTTCGGCCTCGACGTCATCCCGCTCTACGCCCTGGCCGAAGAAGTACATCACTCCAAGGTTATACTGCGCCTCCGCGTATCCGTTTTCCGCCGCCAGACGATATAGTCTCATGGCTTCCGTATGATTCTGGGGTACGCCCCGGCCTTCGGCGTACATAAATCCGATGCTGTATTGAGCTCCCGCATACCCCTGTTTAGCCGCCATGCCGAATAGCTTCAAGGCTACCGTGTCGTTTTTGGCTACGCCGCGGCCATCGGCGTACATTTGTCCGAGGATGTGTTGAGCTTCGGCGTATCCCTGTTTTGCCGCCGAGTGATACCACCTTGCGGCCTCAACATCGTTTCTGGCTACGCCACGGCCTTTTGCGTAGATTGCCCCAAGAATAACCTGGGCTTGCACATCTCCCTGTTCCGCCGCCAGGCGATACCATTTCGCGGCTTCCGCCTCGTCTCTGCCTACGCCCAAACCTTTGATGTATATTCGCCCAAGGTTAAACTGCGCGTCCGCGTGCCCCTTTTCCGCAGCCAGGCGGTACCATTTTATAGCTTCCGTATAATTCTGCTCCACGCCGTGGCCTTCGTCGTGCATCTCTCCAAGGTTGAACTGGGCGTTTGCGTATTCCTGTTCCGCCGCCAGACGGTACAGCTTTACGGCTTCGGCGTAATCCTTGGCTACGCCCCGGCCTTCGTCGTACATTATTCCAAGGTTGTATTGGGCATGCGCGTTTCCCTGCTTTGTCGCCAGGCTAAACCACTTCACGGCTTCCGCCTCATTTTTTGCCACGCCCTGGCCATCGGCATACATTTTCCCAAGGTTGAATTGCGCTTCCGCAAGTCCCTTGTCGGCGGCCAGGTGGTACCATTTTTCGGCTTCATCGTAATTTTTTTCCGCGCCGCGGCCTTCGTAGTGCATCAACCCAAGGAAAAACTGGGCCTCCGCGTATCCCTGGTCGGCCGCTTTTTTAAACAGTTTCGCCGCTTCCGCGTAATCCTGAACAACGCCATAGCCGAGGTAGCAAAGCTCTCCAAGACTAAACTGGGCGCTCGCGTTTCCCTGCTCTACGGCCAGGCGGTACCATTTTTCGGCTTCGGCATAATTCCGGGATACGCCCCGGCCTTCGGCGTACATTCGTCCGAGGCTGGACTGCGCTTCCGCAAGCCCTTTTTCAGCCGCAATGCGAAACCACTTCACGGCGTCCTTGTCGCTTTTTGTTACGCCACGGCCTTCGGCGTACACCACTCCGGTGTTGTGCTGGGCCTCGGAATGTCCCTGTTCCGCGGCCATCCGGAACCATTTCGCGGCTTCCGCGTCATTTTGCGTTGTGTCTATACCCGCGGAGTACAGTGTTCCAAGCTTGAACTGGGCTTCCGCTTCTCCTTTTTCCGCCGCGCGTTTGGTTGCGTCAAAGCCCGTGGTTTGAAACATTCCCGCGATCGATCCGACACTTGCGCGTATGAATTGAAACATTTCTTTTCTCCCTGATGTTCAGGCGTCATAAAAAGCAATGACTATTTAAAAATACAGGAAAAATCATCTTGACGCCTCCCTTGGTTCAGGAATGCTCCGTTTTTTTCAATGCCGAGATCTCTTTTTCTTCATGGCGTCGAGCGCTTCCCGCGCTTTTATATCTCCCTGTTCCGCGGCCTTGCCAAACCAGTTTGCGGCTTCCGTATCATTTTTGTCTAAGCTTTGACCTTCCTGGTACATCAAACCAAGGTTGTATTGGGCTATTGCAAATCCTTGCTCCGCCGCCTTGCGAAACCACATTGCGGCTTCCGTATTATTTTGTGTTACGCCACGGCCGTTTAAATATAGTGTTCCAAGGATGCTTTGGGCATACGCGTCTCCCTGTTCCGCGGCCTTGCCAAACCAGTTTACGGCTTCCGCATCATTTTTTTCTACGCCCCGGCCTTCGTAATACATTACTCCAAGGCTGAACTGCGCTTCCGCGTCTCCATTTTCCGCCGCGCGTTTGACTACGTCAAAATCCTGCGCCTGAAACATCTCGGCGGAAGAAATCTGTTTTTTCGTGTTTTTTATCCTGTTCTGCGCCAAAAGATGTCCTTGTTCCGCCGCTTTTTGAAACCACTTTGTGGCTTCCGCATCATTTTTTTCCATGCCGTGGCCGAAGAAGCACATCATTCCAAGGCTATATTGAGCCTCCGCAAATCCTTGTTCCGCCGCCAGGCGATACAGTTTCAGCGCTTCCGCGTAATCCTGTTCTACGCCCCGGCCTTCGGCGCGCATTTGCCCAAGGATGTGTTGAGCGTCCGCGTTTCCCTTTTCCGCCGCCAGTTGGAACCACTTTACGGCTTCCGTATTGTTTTGGTCTACGCCCCGGCCTTCCGCATATACCGCTCCAAGAACAACCTGGGCGCATGTGTCTCCTTGTTTTGCAGCCTTTAGATACCAATTCATGGCTTCGGTATCGCTTTGGTCAACACCATGACCTTCGGCGTACATTCGTCCGATGTTAAACTGAGCGTCCGCGTTTCCCTGGTCCGCTGCCATGCGATACCATTTAACGGCTTCCATATAGTCTCGATCTACGCCCAAGCCGTTTTCGTACATAAATCCGAGATTGTTTTGGCTGGCAACATTTTTCTTTTCCGCCGCTTTTTTAAACCACTTTGCCGCTTCCTTGTCATTTTGTTCTACGCCTTGGTTTTTGGCATACATCCATCCAAGTAGGTACTGTGCGTCCGCATGTCCTTTTTCAGCAGCTTTTTTAAACCACTTCGCTGCTTCTGGATAATCAAGCGTAATGCTTTTTCCCTGGAAGTACATCATTCCAAGGTTGAATTGGGCTTTTGTATCGTTTTTTTCAGCCGCATGTTTGATTGTATTAAAGTCTTGTGTTTTAACTTGATGAATCTTCAATAGAAAATAAATTGTGATCAATCCCGCGCATATAATAATAAAAAATGTAAATATAAAAAAAAGCATTTAAATTCTCCTTTTCAACCGCCGGCTGTTCGGCCAGATGAGCATGGAACCAGGCATTAATTAGTTGTAACGCGGTTTAATAATCCCGACATGCGTGACGCTTTAAAGCCTTGCTCCGAAAAGCTTTTCGTCGAGCCAGATTTTATTGCGTGGTGGAGGGAGCCTTGTTTTTTATGCTTTCAAGCACCCTATGGGCTTTTGGGCTTCCCTGTTCCGCGGCTATACGAAACCACCTGATGGCTTCATTTTCATTTTTGGCTACGCCATGGCCTTTTGCGTACATCCATCCGAGGTTGAATTGAGATTCCATGTCTCCCTGTTCAGCCGCCATCCGAAACCATTTAACAGCTTCCGTGCTATTCTGTGCCACGCCCTGGCCCATTGCGAACATAACTCCAATGCTGGATTTGGCCATTGCGTTTCCCTTTTCCGCCGCCAGGCGATACCACTTCATGGCTTCAATATAATTATGTTCCACGCCTTGACCGTCACGGTACATATTTCCAAGGCTGTACTGGGCTTCCGGGTTTCCCTTTTCCGCCGCCAAACGGCACCATTTCAATGCTTCCGTATCATTTTGCCGCGTCGCGTCCATACCTGTTGTGAACATCACTTCAAGGTTGTGTTGAGCCGCCGCGTGTCCTTGTTCCGCCGCCATGCGAAACCACTTTACGGCTTCGGTATCATTTTTTTCCGTGCCTTGACCGTTTGCGTACATTACTCCAAGGTTGTGTTGAGCTTCCGTGTGTCCTTGTTCCGCCGCCATGCGAAACCACTTTACGGCTTCGGTATCATTTTTTTCCGTGCCTTGACCGCTTGCGTACATCATTCCAAGGTTGTGTTGAGCCTCCGCGATTCCATGTTTTGCCGCCAGGTGGTACCACTTCAGGGCTTCGGCATCATTTTTTTCTATGCCTTGGCCGTTTGCGTACACCACTCCAAGGCTGTGCTGGGCCTGCGCAAATCCCTGTTCAGCCGCCATGCGAAACCACTTTATGGCTTCGGTATCATTTTTTTCCGCGCATTGACCGTTTGCGTACATCACTCCAAGGTTGTGCTGGGCCGCC